>Ga0210040_10009167_pt1 | contig 11562 bp, 9 predicted proteins | sample CryGeyCG12114_NA_FD_185462 | JGI IMG/M metagenome (GOLD analysis project Ga0210040, IMG submission 185462) | Groundwater microbial communities from aquifer - Crystal Geyser CG19_WC_8/21/14_NA (SPAdes) (version 2) | ecosystem: Environmental > Aquatic > Deep subsurface > Groundwater | place: USA... | reverse complement strand
TTGTTTGTTGATACTCGATTGTTTCCAATTTATAAATTACTGAATAGCCGATCGAACTAACTTACTACGTCTATTTAACAATTGGAATACTATTTGGGTGGACGAACAGTTTGTGTGTTGTGTTGTTACTATTGTGTTTGTGAAGGATTCTGTGAATTTACGTTTGAGGTAAATAAATTCGATTGTTGTGTTAGATTGGATGAAAAGATTTTAATTGGAATGCCATATGTAACGTATGTAATTTTTTTGTTTTGTGTGAAATTAATGGTTGAAAACATAAAGCCAAACATTAATGATTTTGATAATTGATTTATAGCGCTGGAGAAAAGCAAGGAAGTGTTTCACTCTTGGAAAATAGAAATAGAACTGATTTTAGTTGCACAACTGAATGCACCAACCTGTTTTCAAAAAGGAGGAAAAATATTGACAACGGAGCAATAGATAAAACGGCGTGGACATTGAATGAATAGCAATACTAATCGAAAAATAATAATAATTGCTATTTTTTTGCTGTAATCAATCTTTGAAATCGTCCAATCTCAAGATGAGTAGCGCATCGCCTGTAACTCGTACTCAAAGCCAAGTGATCCCATCTCGACGGGTCATAGTAAACAATGCAAGTCAAATTCCGCAAGACTATTCCACTACCCCTGGGGGGACTATGTACTCCACTACTCCTGGAGGTACTTACACTCTTTTCACTTTTATTGATGCTTTCGTCTGGAAAAAATTGCATGGGGTTGATTGAGTTAGTTAATTATGAAACATCCAGCACTGGCCGTTTAAAAATGTTCATAAGTTCATCGCGTTCACTCATCCCATTTTGCATTCTGAAATTCCGATTTAGTTTCTCATTTACAAGGTTAATTTTATGAGTGGGCATATTTACCTAATTGTTCGTATCTGGTAAAAATCCATATTTACTAATAGTTTACAGCAATAGGATTAACTAGCGAATAATTATATAAATAAATATTATTTTGCGCACCTGTCGCCGTCTCACCTGGAAATTATTATTTTGTCCTTGTGACTTTGGAATCCACCAAAGCATTTTACCCTAATATTATTGGCATTTACACCATGCACGATTGCGATTATTATTATAGCCAAAAGCCAAGTGACTAATGACCTTGTAACATCCACAGTATATATTCTATTTACTTTGTTTCTCCAGCCTGGTCCTACTCGGGCTTAATGCATTACATACCAACCCACTAAACTAAGAAATCCTGTCTATAGTTTCATGTTAAAGATTCAGAATAACTTTTGATGTAGATGTAGTGAGCTAAAAGCCGGTTTTGTATCTACTATAGGACAATAGTAAATGCACACCTTTAAACCCGCAGTAATTCAATACCTCACTCTCACACCTTATCTCAAAATTATGTTGAGGAGACTCTATTTCATCTATAGTTCACCTATTTGGCTTTATATCAACCGTAACAGTGTAAAAAATGTAATTTTGTACCAGTACTACCACCCAATGCTAAATTTTTGGTATGAACATTGACACCAAGTTAAACTTGGCAAAAAATTGAAATACTATTGAACCCAACTGAAGAGATATTTTTTTTTAATCAATGTTACTTACAGTAAGTATGATTGACTACACTACTACACATGTATGTTTTCAAGAAAGGCTTGTAGACGTACTTGAAATAACCTTTGCCGTAGATTTTTCAACTCTCATCTTATTTTTAGGGCTAATTTATGACATCTGCGATTTAACCTATCATGTTGTGCGTTATTCATCTCCCCACTCTGTTTTTTTATTGCTCCAGTATTGCGTCAGTGTGTATATTTTGCACATTTCTTGTGAAACTAATTAAAAGCTATGTGTTCAACCCTGCTGTGCAATGAAATTAATGTTTTCCAGTATCCGCTCAATACATACGCTCTTAAGTTTTTGAAAAATTGGTAGAATATGCATGTTTTGAATTTCTCATTTTTCACGGCTATTCAATTTGTTGATGTTCTAATGTAAGCAAGCTGGCTTACATAATGTGTTTTTAATTATGTGATGATATGATTTCTTTGTCTTGTTTCGTTTCACTTAGCTTGACTAATGGCACTAGCTATAACCAATAGTGTGCACATAACACAAGTTTCTTTGTTTAGTAGCTTTTTACTGCTGTTAGAGTTCATTTGGATGTCTTTGTCATTGTCATGTGTTTTTATTGCAATTTTTGCCCCTGGAATCAGTTGCTTGCTAACTAAAAGTAGACAAAGAAATATGAAATAAGCATTTGGGTTTTCAAGCTCACTATTCTTCCTTTTTACAAATGCCAAACATTTTCAACATTTCTTGTGTGGTTCCAACTAGGTAGTATACAAACGTCTTTATGCAGCCATTTTTTGGATAAATACTTTATAATGCTCATTTCCTATTGTTTGAAATGTTTGTTTTATCAACTGTGTATAGTTTATTCCTCCCAATCAACCTTACCATATTTACACTTGTTTTGTTGCATCATCTTTTTAGCCGATACATAAGTCAGTCACATCCTTCAGCCGATAAATAAATAGTCATCATGGTTTTTGGAATATTCCATGTTCATTTTGCTGTAAATAACCTTTACCTTTTGTACTGTTAAACAGCTTTCCTGACAGATACTAAATAAGTTAGTTATCACTTACAATGATATGATATGCTTATCCAATCAGCCACCATGGTCTGGTTTAAAGTTTGATTTTATCGTTGTATCTGCTGCTACTGCTTTCCAGGCTTGCTTTGCTTACCAACATTAGTTATCAACTTTTAGCATACATCCTTTCGTCCATTCCTGACGAGTGAGTAAATGCATATGATTTCCAGACAAACTGTGAGTTTAATGAATGTGTATATGGAAAATAGACGGCGAACCCTTAAAAAAACTTATGTTTGTACACGCATTTAACGAAATCGGTATCAAGTAAATTCGTGCCCTGACTTCATGTTTACCCATTTGAAACCATCAACATTCTGTGTTTATTATTGTGTTTGGCCACAATTTCACAATGAGCATATTCGTTACTTGCAATAGGGATAGTTAGTTGTTGCTGCGCATTTGTGCACCAAATAAAATCAACATGTGTTGTGTGGTACATGAATTTTCACACTTAGCCATGGAATATATAGCTTCTGTCGTAGTTCGTTACTATATGTTGTGTAGTACCACAGACTTCAATATATGATGTTGTTAGTTAGGTTGAATGTTGTGCGTATCGTGTAATATGGGAGTTTGGCAGATTGATTATAGCTTTCATTATGTAAAAGGGCATGCGTCTGCATCTGTAATTCAATGAGCAGTTTTAGCCCGAGATAGAGCGCTTATGAAGTCACTATAAGTTAAGTCTGTCCGTCCCGCTTTCTTGTGCAATCGATTGCGGCTAAACGCATGGACCAATAATTGGGGATTGATGTTTCAAGATAATTATTATCTTGAAATTAATTATGTGTGTCTTTTGTGAATATAGGGCACCTATAGTATTATGCAATTACGTTGGAAAATTGAGATAGACAGATCACCAATAAACTTTTGACGTATGCGACCATGCTAGAGATGTTACATGTTATGCAAAAATGTCAGACCCAGATTAGACTACTCAATTTATGTCTCCACGTTTACTAAAGGCTAAAATTCATCTTTGAAATCGTCCACTTTTTTCGATATTCTTTCGATTACTAGCAAATTGTATATGCTGTACCACCGAACCCAGTCTGTTGTGGGCAAATGTGTTGTTTTTCTGAATGCGTAACATTTATTACGCTTCTATCTCGGGCTCTGCGATGTTGTACCAAAAGTTTTTTCATAACTACTACTACAAGTTTCTAGTGTAAATTATTTGTGCGTAATGAATGATAAATGCCAAGAATAAATTAGGCATTTTATGCATATATTCTGAATTAAACGGTTGAGAATTTATAAAATATAAATTGCTGTGCTCAATATTGATTTGTAAATGACGAGTTAATTCATGAAAAGAATCATAGGCCCCAGATATGCAGAATTAATTAGTGTTTGTAGACCTAGAAGAATATATTGCAAATTAATGAAATGGTACAGCAGCAGCCTATGTATTTCTCATAGAGTCAGTTCACATAAGCAACTTACTAAACTCCTACTGGTTTGGCTTGCGCTTCAAGGTGGTCTTGATAATAAATTATTTTTTAATTGATTTGTTTTTATAAGAGTGGGAAAATGCGTTTTGCCAATCCCCTTGCTCTTGTTTCTTAGTTCGTTGGCTACTGTAATGCAATAGTTATTGATTGTTTTCAATTTTATTCCGCTTGGTGAGCGTCTCGACTAACTAACTATTATGCTGCAATCTAAAAGTGGGAATTCTATCTGAATCTGTTAGTTTGTCTGCTAGGTCAAGAATCCACATAGCACAACTCAGTTGAAACACACATTATTTTCTTGGAATAGCTTGCCTGAATGTGTGTGGTGTGAGAATAAAGTTGATATTTATTTATTCAATGTCACGACGTCAGGACATTGTGCACTGGTTGCTAAAATTAAGTTTCAGGCCAATGCCATTGCCACAAGACGCGAAGACGAGTTGAATAAGCGGAGGAGAAATATGTACGTCATCAGATGATCCTGAACTTTATGTACAGTTTTTTTTGCTGCTTTTATTCTTTTATGTTATTGGCATTTACTAACTAAACTAACTCGCCTGGTTGAAGTGTTTTTTACTTAGTCCTCTCCTGACTGGTAGACAGCTGGGATTTTTTAAACAGTCTGCTCTACTATAATAATCGTGTGGATCATCTGTTTACTTTACATATGTTTTTTTCCATTGGTTATAGTTATTTACGGCAGCCAGTATGTTTTACTAATGATCCAAAAATATCTTGCATCATTGAAACAGAAAAAAACGTGTGTTTTAAACTGTGTTGGTTACTATTTGATATTAGTAGTTAACTCAACTCGGGGAGTTTTTGAGATTGAATGATTGTTACCTTGTCCAGGATTTCCTGTTTATCCTCCCTGCTTTCGCAATGCTATATAATAGAAATCTAGAATATATGAATTGCTAATGGGCAATTACAATAGTAGTTATTGAGCAGCGCTTTTTCTTCCTCATACTAACGATATTAACTTCTGGAATTCTTTTGTTTTTGAATGCCATTGTAGTCATTTACGTGAGATTGCCATTATGATTTGTGTTTGCTTTTGCTAATTGTTATGTAAATGTTGATAGTTTGTAAGTTGTGTGCATGATTTAGCAAGTAATGTTTTGTCTTTGCCTGTTTCAAATATTTCCTTGATTTGGGAACATGCTGAAGTGATTTTTCTCTTTATGATTGAATAAGGAATCTATTTGTGCAATTTTTTTATGTTTGAGGCAGGCAAATATATAAAGTAACGGGAAAGGCTATTCATTTCGCTGCTAATGATGATTTATGAAACGAATGCAATTACTTGCATTGCATGGAGTAGTGTTTTCTGTGTCATATTGAATAGCTATGTGAAATACAACTATGGAGTGCTAAAGGAAGTAAAACGGATTGTATAAGCAAATGTTATGAAACACGATTTTGCTATTTATTTTCTCAGGCTGCCAGTAAGCAAGTAATTGAGAATATCATATCGGGATTTTTTTATGCCATAAATGTAGAGCTATAGTTGAATGGAATTAGTGGGAAATGTGCTGCGCATTTTGCTTATGGAAAAATGTAACTGGAATTTGAAAGTGCTTCAGTTTACGATCCAAAAGCCATTCACGACTGCCGTTGGCTATGCAGAACTTTATCGTACCCTTCATGACTCATTTGATATATTAATTTTTATAATGTTGCCTGTTAGTTACCTCAAATATTATAGTTTTGAACCAGTTTTTTAAGCGGACTATTAACGAACTAACTAGACCACTGACTATATGCTATGTGATAATACACGATATATCCACGTGTTTTTATGAACACGTGTTAACTTTCCTGGCACCTGGCTGCTCATTACATTCTTCATTGTTTTAGCTATTTGGTGAACGATGTATCATAATTATACGTTTTCGATACACATGCCTGGTTGTTTTTAGGTCAAAATGCTCATGTTCGAAAAAAAAAATTGATTATGTTAATGTTACACATAGGTTAAATGAAATAACACGTTTTTTCTTCTTCCAGGAACTCGAATCATCTATGATAGGTCGGTTCTGATGCAGTTGAGAAATTCACCAATGTCAAAAACGCCACCTAAAAATATGCAATTTATCCCTGGGGTGTCGCCAACCAAGTCCTCATTGGCCACAGAAAATAACAATGTCGACTCACTAGCACTTCGGGCTTCCCCTTCACGTATGGACTCATTTTTCAATATTGAGATTCAACCATCCACGGACTCGTTAATATACTAAATGAGTTAAAAACTAACATGTGCATCATTCTTGAACTGCTACAGGTGGAAACAACGAAAAGAAGGAGAAAACTGGGAACCCAGCGGATGAGCAGTTCCCTATGGACTTGTAATTGGCTCGAAAATCTTCTGCAGTACTACTGCCCTGGCTCACTCTTTTCTTTTGTTATTATTGTTACTTGTGTTAGCGCCATATGAGCTACTAACTATCAATGATATGGTGGTGAGTAGTGGCTGTATTCATGTTATTTTGGCAAATGCGAAAAATACTATGTACTGTTTACTCTAAGGACTTACTAACTATACTATACTATGTTAAAACAAAACATAAGACTTTATTTTCATGTAGCTCTGTGGTCTTGTGTGTAGAATGGAATCAAAATGATTGAGATTTTTGTTGACCGATATATAATTGTAGTTTGCTGGAAAAGTATGTGAGAAAAATTATGACTGGTTATAAAAGGACTGTGAAATTATAAAGAGGGAGTGTTATTATTGGTATGTACTTATAACTTTGGAATTGATTGATAATGCAAATGTGTTGATTTTCGTTGCAAAAAACCCAAGTTGCTCATAGGTGACGAGAACATTTAGTTTGATTGATATGAAGTGAAATTATATGTATTCTATCTAGTTAACGTAAGTAATGTGGGAAGAATTATGACTTGCAGTTGAAATTCCTCATCATTGTTATGTGATTGAGTTAAAATTTTAGTCCATTACGGTTTGTCAAGGTTTCGAAATGTATTATGTTTAAATGCAGCAACCATGCATTGAATATGCACTGTGAAAGTTAAGTTTCATGCAAATTGATAGTTAATAGAAGGTTATTGGTGAAGCCATTTGCAATAACCATGTCAAAATTATTGGTTCAAGCATGTGCTCATTGAAAAGGAAATATTGAAAAGGTTTAAAGTGCCTGGAATAAGGATATTATAGTTAGTTATAAAATTACTCAAAAGTAAAAATTATTCCTTTGAAATTATTTTCCAACCGGTTGTATTCGACATTGAAGAATTATTATAGTGATTTAGTTAGTCAAAATTAGTATAAATTCTTGCTCAGTCAAAAAAATAATGAATGAACCCTGTGTTACTGTTTGCTATTAAGAATAATTTCATTACCATTGTTTAGATTATTGGACTCTTTTTCTTTTGGATTTGTTAGAAGTTGGACCCAAAAAATAATCGCAACATTGTACTTTTGCCAGGTGTAGTGTCTTCATGAGGTTCGTTTATGAGTGACCTATGCAATATATTGCTCTTATTTCACAATCTATATATACACACTAAAAATAAGAGCTTCTTTGAATGTTAGCAATGAAAAAATAGAGTCAAAATTACTGTTCTGTACTAACTCTGTAACTAAAACCAACTGCCTAAAATATGTCAAGTTGACTTTTTTTACATGGATCATTATTATCTTCAACTTCTTGTTATTATGTCAAATGTGAGTGAATGCAGCAAATATGGAGTCAATGAAAAAAAACGGCGATAAAAATGAATTTGATAAATACTAAAAAAAAAGAATAAAACGAGAGTATTATTTAATACAAAAAAGAAATGCCCAGTTGTTGTTTACAAACACACCAGTTTATTTGTACATATAGCAAATCAGGAATAAATCACAACTTTTTTTACAAAAGAGTTTCTCTTAGCAAATTACAAAGTACAACTAGTTAGTTAACTAGTCGTTTGTCCGGATCAAATATTATGCAGGTCAGACAAAGCAAGTTATGTACCAAAAAGCTATAACATCTAATAAATAGCATTATGTGCAAAAATGACGGCACACAAACAAGCAATAAAAATTTAAAATGGTGAAGTTCCAACTAAAGCTAACAGTATAGTCGTACGTGAATAACTAAAATTAAGAAGATTCCAAATGGCAAGAATTGGTCTCCAGAAGATCTAAACTATTAAGCTTCACTTAAGCTCAAGCAAGTATATAGTTTGTTTGTACGTTACATTGTAAAATAAATACAACAATAGGTAAACTTGATGACACATTCAACAATAATAACAATAATAATCAATGCATGAATGACTGACTAACAAGCGTTTAAATAGAAGGATCTTTTTACAAGTCCTTTTTGATCATGATCTCTACATTAACTAACTTAATGCATATAGTAGCTCTGATATTACAACGCCGTTCCATCATGGTCCTGGAATAAATATTATGCAAAAAAAATATGATTCTATAAAATCAAATGCACCTACACAATACACAATTACACACTAATTAAGTACTGACATGATGACACACATGGTATTATGCTCAACTCAGGATTGTACAAAAATATGTTCTATGTCGAACACTGAAGGAATATATCGTGGTTGAAATATCCCAAAGTTTGACTTGATGCAAAAATGAAAAAGAATGAAAAAATACATAATAGCAACCTAAAGCTTCATACTAACTGTTAACTAACTAACTACAGAACAATATTGAGTGCATGTCATGTCAGCTCACTAACTTTGAACAAATACATGTCGTAGAAAATAAATATAAATTAAAGGGACTTTTTTCGAGGTAGTTAGTTCTCCTGATTTTCCTCATCTTCTGCATCCTCCGAGTCCGCTTCATCCATTGATCCCTCAATAGCCAAATCCAATGGAGGAAGGGACGCAGGAAGGAAACTTACGGACACACAGGAAAGTCGTACGGACTTGTATTTCTCATAAATTGCTGTGTGGGTGGCTGCAGGTGCAGCATAAAAGGATTCCATCAAATCTTGACAGCAACTGTAGATGTCAGTTACAGTATACCTGGATAAGTCTTGTATTCCTTGGTCCCAAAATATTCCCTGGAACATCAAAAAGATTCAATAAATTATTGCAAATAGTTAACCATATATCATGTATGTAGGTAGCAGTTGGCAATGAATGATGAATTCAATTACCTCAACAGCATATCTGGCTAAAGCTACAGAGGCAGCAGCAATTTTGGACGGCGGTCTCGACAAGTACACATCTCCATGCAGCAAAGTGAGTTCACAGAGGTAATCAGAAAGATTTTTCGTCCTTGAAGTGACTTTCAAACGGTGACAAAACAGTTTCACAAAGTCATAGGAACTCGGAACCATTAGATCGAATTGAAGCACGTTAAGCATAATATTTTCCATTTTCAAAATCTGTCGACAACCATAAAATCAAAAGTCAGTGTTCAGCTTCATCATCTTTTGTACTTTTCACAATCAACAGTGTATGATGATGTGGTTGGTAAAAAAACTTAAAGTGCATACCTCCTCTTTGGCATACGTTTCATCCGTGATGAACACAAAGTCTGAAATATCTGGAGGAGAAATCTCCTCATATTTTCCAGCAATGAACAAAGCCGCAGTGCCAACAAGTTGAAGTCGATTTTTAGCAACACCCATTTTACTCATGAAACTAAAAATTAAGGAAGTTCATTAGGGATAGGGATTCAATAGGTCGCACACACATTGATTTTTAACTAAGGAGAGCCACACACTTACCGATCAATCAATCCCACCGACAAATGCAAAGTTTCATCATGCATCTCATACTCAATAGCAACTTCGACCATCCAGTCCACCAGAATGGTTCTCATCCTGTGTGTAATGTCATGCTGCTTATTCATATAGTGTGGCTTAGCTTTGACCCTCCCTTCAAATTCAAACCAGTAGTCCAGAATCTCCTGGAAGTACTCTGGGAAGTCAAACCAAGGTTCATATCGCTCCGACAAAATCCCTTTCTTTGTAGCCGAGCTCTTCGTCTCACTCCCCAGAATTTCCATTCGGGATGAAAACTTGTCATAAAAGCTGGAATTCAGACTGCCGGACCCTTCCACTAAAGTAGAGCAGTCTGCATTTTCTTTGCCACTGGATGCGCTATTTGGATTGGATACCGATATGGGGAGATTGTGCATATCTGGAGAACTGGTAGTACTTTTGATCCCATCTTTGTCCAGAGTGAAAGATGACTTCACTTCTATAAATCCTGCCGATGCCCGTTTACTCCCTACGGGTCCGAAATCCACTGTATTTCTTGGTATAGTGAGCATAGTCTCTTGAGCTGCTTCATTTGTCTCCTTCCTCAAGTTCTCATCTTGGTCAGTTTTGCATTTTTTCATCCCAGCCACTGGGCGATGCTTCTCAGTGTCCAGAACATTGGTACACAATGGTCCCATTACATTACGACCGGCTGGGGGGAACAAAGAAGTCCCCCCGGCAAATGAGAGGCCATTAGGTATGGCTTGTAAGGGCTGTCTAGTTGTACCGCTTATCCTTTTTCCCTCGACTGGTTGAGGTTTCAAAAGGGGTTGTTTGCCCAAATGCCTCCCATAGGGATGAAATTGATTTTGGGATGTGATGGTTGTTGCCATCAGTTTAGATGGACTGTTATCAGCCATGGTCCCGCTGAATGCTAGGTCGAAGGTTCTCTAAAGAAAAACGAAAAAAACAACATATTTTAGCATACGAAATCTATTGTCAAGTGACTAAAGAAACTAAATGTTTACATTAAATTTTTTACGAAACTAAATGCTCCCAGTTCGAGCTAAATATTGCTATTTTCTCACGATATTTTGACGCAATAATAGAAAAACATTCATTTATTTTCAGTGCTTACAACACCTAAATGTGTATTCCGCCCAAAAATCGATAGGTTTGAAAAATTTGACAGATAAATAACCATTAAAATCCTACCTTTTATGGATGCAGATTGATTTCACTTTCCTCAGTTCATTTAGGCATATCACACAATATTTTTGACAGCTCACTAAACTGACCACTACACTGTATTTGAGCTGAGCCCGCCAGCCCGAGTAATACACTTCAAATACAGACAAACTTCGAAATTTAGTTGGCAATAATGTATAGAACTAACGAGCTTCAGAAATTAAATAATTTAATATTCAGCTAGAATGGAATTTCAATAATCAAATCAGTGCAGTGGCCAGGAATGCCCGCGACAAGAATATAGGGAGGAAACGACAGGTAAGTAAGTACTGACTGAAATCCCGATTAACACACAGCATGCAATGTACCTTTACCCGCCGGCGCTCTGAATGCCACCAATCTCCACATCCATAAAGTACAAATAAATAAACCTCAGCAAGAGGGTATTACGACGAAGCCGGGTTAGGAATTATTTATGTTAATATACAAAAAACCAGTAATAATAATTAGGGGTTTTTATCGTTTTTCGGTAGTCTCATCAGCTAGTCTTTCTCTGTTCACCAACTTGCAATCGCA
>Ga0210040_10009166_pt1 | contig 11562 bp, 11 predicted proteins | sample CryGeyCG12114_NA_FD_185462 | JGI IMG/M metagenome (GOLD analysis project Ga0210040, IMG submission 185462) | Groundwater microbial communities from aquifer - Crystal Geyser CG19_WC_8/21/14_NA (SPAdes) (version 2) | ecosystem: Environmental > Aquatic > Deep subsurface > Groundwater | place: USA... | reverse complement strand
CCGCAAGAGTAGCAGGTCCACGCACGCGACCCCGCCGGTCGCCAAGCTTCGCTTGTGCTGCCCCTCGCCTTCCGTGAAGTCGAACCAGCGGAACCGCCCTTCTGCCATCAGGTCGCGCAACGCCTCGGCCTGAAGGACTACTCCCGGCGACAGCGACGCGACGGCAGGATCGTGACCGACAAAATCGTAGCGAAGCGTGTCCCCGTCCGCCGTGCAGCAAAGATAGGCTACTGGGCGCCCCTCGACGAACAACAGCCACGCCCGCACCCGGCCTGCCGCTGCCAGCCGTACCAGCTCGCCGATGTCGCTCGGCAACCCGGCATCTAACAACCGCTCCTGGTAAGTCAGCGCCGATACGGAGCGCGCGAGCGGGTGAAAGGTCGCGATCTCATCGGCCGAGGCATAGCGGCGAATGTCGAGCTTTCCGCCCGAAGCGGCGGCCAGCTTCTTCGCCTTGCGCTTCAGCCCAGACCTTGTGGCGCTAGACAGCGCGAGTTCCCAGCCCGCTATACCTGTCGACAGGTCTACATAGTAGCGCATGTAGCGCTGCCGTACATGCCGTAACAACCGGGCGCCCGCGACGCGTTCCAGCTGATCCTCGGGCAGCGACGTCACCAGAAACCCATCACTGCCCAGAGTCGGGGGGCCGATCACCGCGACCTTTCCGGCCAACGCTTCCCGCAACGAATATGACACCCGCACTAACCGCCGGGGGATCGCTGCTAGGGTGCGCGCGCCGACCTGAAAGCGCAGCGGCAGGATGGCTGCATCGCTCACGCCGCGCGCTCTTCGACCCAGTTCGACCAGAGTTGCTCCGCCTGCCGCCAGCGCGTGCGCAGCATATCGGGGGCGAGCGGCTGATCGTCCTGGCCCAACGCCAGCGGCGGCCTGTCTGCGAAATGCGCGGTGGGCAGCAGGTCGCGCCGCTCCGCGAGCATTGTGCATAGCGCCTCAAAACGGCGCACGTGCACCGCATTTGCCCGATCGCGCCTCCGGTTCGCCAGTTCAAAGCTGTGGCTGACGATCGTCACGGCCGCATGTTCTTCCACCATTGCATGGTCCAGCGCCCCACGAGCTTCCGCCACCGACAGGGCGCACACCTGAAAGGGACGCAGATGCCCCGGCCGATCCTCTATCAAGGTCACGGGAACTTCGACCACGCCTCGACGGGTCGGCGCGATCTGACGGGCCGGCAGTCCGATACCGGCGTCATCGAGCGGCTCGGCGCCGTTGTGACTGCTGTCATAGGCGAACCCGAGTGCCTCCAGCGCGGCAAGTGTCGCGTCATTGGCTGCATAGCCACCCGCGCGAAAGGCGATCGGACGCGGTGCGCCGGCCGCCATCAGCAATTCGGTTGCCGCGGCCAGCAGATCCTGCTGCCTGGCCGCATCATATTGGTTCAGGTAAAATCGCGCATGGGCAACACCGCGATCCCCCGCCCGCGCTCCCGCCCAATTGGGATGGCAGTGCAGTTGCACCTCCTGTCCCGCCGCCAGGATTGCGTCGACCATCCGCTGCACCGGCGACAGGCCATATGGAACCGCCGGCATGGGATCGACGAAAAAGCACGCCTTCAGGTCATGGACCGCGAGCCGGTCGAGGTGGAAGGACAGGCCGACCCCCGCCGACTCAATCGACCGACTGTAGATCGCATCGAGCGGCATTCCCACGCGGTGGTCGCCCCAAGCAAACTCTGTGTCGACGGTCAGGAAAACGGGCGTTGGCATCTGGCCGAGTTATCGCCCGCAGGTGAAGAAAGATTGACCTCGCCAGACGCCGCCCGCCGCTCAACGTGCGTGGTAGAAGTCGTAAACCTGCTGTGCGACCCCGGCCGACACACCCGGCGCCTTTTTCAGGTCCTCCAGGCTGGCGTTGCGCACCGCCCGACCGGTGCCAAAGTGCATCAATAGCGCCTTCTTCCGCGCCGGGCCGATGCCGGGCACCTCGTCCAGCGGCGACGCTCCGATCGCCTTGGCCCGCTTCTCCCGGTGCGCGCCGATAGCGAAACGATGCACCTCGTCACGCAGCCGCTGCAGGTAGAACAGCACGGGCGAGTTCACCGGCAACGTCAATTCGCGCCCGTCCATCAGGTGAAACACCTCACGTCCCTCGCGGCCATGGTGGGGGCCCTTGGCAACGCCAACCAGCGGCACGTCCTCGATCCCCAGATCCTCGAGCACCGCCTTCGCTGCATTCAACTGACCGCGTCCGCCGTCGAGCAGCACCAGGTCGGGCCAGGTGTCTCCGTCGCGATCCGGGTCCTCTGCCTGCGCGCGCGAGAAGCGGCGCTGCAGCACCTCGCGCATCATCGCGAAATCGTCGCCGGGTACCGTGTCCTTGTTGCGGATGTTGAACTTGCGATACTGGCCCTTGCGGAAACCTTCCGGCCCCGCGACCACCATTGCGCCCAGCGCATTGGTGCCCTGGATGTGGCTGTTGTCATAGACTTCAATGCGATTGGGGGGTTCGGCAAGCTCGAACAGGTCGGCAACCTCGCGCAGGAGCCTCGCCTGGGTGGTCGACTCCGCCAGCCGCCGTTCCAGCGCTTCCACCGCGTTGCGCTTCGCCTGCTCCATCAGCCGCCGGCGATCACCACGCTGCGGGACTGATAACGTCACCTTGTATCCGGCCCGCTCACCCAAGGCGTCCGCCAGCAGTTCGCCATCCTCGAACTCCCGGTCGACCAGGATCGTGCGCGGGGGCGGCACTTCCTCATAGAATTGCGACAGGAAGCTCAGCAGCACCTCGTCCTCGGGCACCTCTGCGACATGCGATGGGAAGAAGCTGCGGTGCCCCCAGTTCTGCCCGCCGCGGATGAAGAAAGCCTGGATGCCAATCACCCCTTCCAGGCAAGCGAGCGCGAACACGTCGGCGTCCCCGACGCCCTCTGCATTGATCGCCTGCGTGCCTTGGATAAATGTCAGCGCCTTCAGCCGGTCGCGCAGCACGGCGGCGAGCTCGAAGTCCATGCCTTCGGCTGCGGCCTGCATCTGAGCCGCCAGCTTCGCCTGCACGTCGGTGGTCTTGCCCGCCAGGAAGCGCTTGGCATCATCGACCATCTCGGCATAGCTGTCCTTGTCGATGCGGCCGACACACGGGGCCGAACAGCGCTTGATCTGGTACAGCAGGCACGGCCGGTCGCGGGTCTTGAAGAATCCGTCGGTACAGCTCCTGAGCAGGAACAGCTTCTGCAATGCGTTCAGCGTGTTGTTGACCGACCCGGCGCTCGCGAACGGTCCATAATAGTTGCCCACCGCCCGCCGCGCGCCCCGGTGCTTCTGCACCCGTGGGAAGTCCGTATCCGCGCGCAGGAGGATGAACGGGAAGCTCTTATCATCGCGCAGCAGCACGTTGTATGCGGGGCGGAAGCTCTTGATAAGCTGCGCTTCCAGCAGCAGCGCTTCCGCCTCATTGTTGGTCGTGACGATCGTCATCGACCGGGTTTGCGACACCATGCGCCGCAGTCGCTGTGTCAGTTGCTTGACCTGCGTGTAGTTGGCCACCCGCTGCTTCAGTGACCGCGCCTTTCCGACATACAGCACATCGCCTTTGGCGTCCTGCATCCGGTATACGCCAGAGCGATTCGGCAGCGTTTGCAAGACGTTGCGGACCGCCGCTACGCCGGCGTCCAGGTCCGGCGTGTCGCTGCCCCGAACGGTAAAGGCGGCTTTTTCTTCGTTGAATCGGTCAGGTGGGCCATAGCTTGCCATCACCGGGCATGTAGGAGTCGGTGACTCGCTCGGCTAGCCCTTAGCGACTGGCATTGCGGCCTTTTCCCGGGGCGGAGGGCTTGATCGCGGCCAGGTCTGCCGCCGTTCGAGCCAGCAAGTCGTCGGACAACTGCCCGCCCGTCAAAGGCTGAAAGCGTCGCAGACTCAAGGCCTGGAACTTGGGCAGATTCTCGTCCGTGCTAAGGCCGGGCAGGTCCTTGTCGAGCACTGCTCGTGCCTGGGGACTGGCGATCAGTCGCGCAATCGGCGTGTCGAGATCGAACAGCGCTGCCGGTTGCGATGGCGCGGACGGGCTGGCCGTCGAAGATGCAGCGACCGGCTCCTGAGATGGCGGAGCCATCGCCTGTGGATCAGCACTTGGCACTCCCGCCGGAGCCGTGACGCGGTCGTCCTGCGGCACGTTGCCAAGATCCAGCGAGAACTGTCGGGAGGACTTTGCGGCAGAGCTACCGGCCGGCAGCTGTGCCTGGCTGACGCCAGCAATGACAAGCATAACAGCCGCCGCGATCATCGCCGCGCACCCGCCACAGCAGCGCTCGTACAGAACATGGACCCGCAGCTCCTACCTGTCCGCCAGTGCAGCGGACCGTGGAACCTTGGTAGCGGAGCAAGCAGCGGGCGGAAAGATCGCGCCCGCTGCCCACAATCAGTTCGGGCGACCGATCCGCCCGATTGCCCGGTCGATCATGTTGCGGTCGGCATCGGCACCGTGCTGCTCCGCGATCAGCAGTGCCGCCGCGCGGGCAGCAGCGTCTGCCGCACGCGCCCGTACTTCGGCAACCGCGCTATGCTCGGCGGCAGCGATGCGGTCCTCGGCCATCCGGGCCCGCCGTTCCATCAGTTCGGCAGCGTCCGTCTTGGCCTTCGCGATGATCGCATTGGCTTCCTGGCTCGCGTGCTGGCGCATGGATGCAGCGTCAGCCTCGGCAGAACGCGCGCGGCCCTCATACTCGGCCCGCAGCGCTTCAGCCTCGGCGCGCAGCCGCTTGGCTTCGTCCAGTTCGCTGCGAACGGCCGCGATACGCTTGTCGAGCATGGCGCCGATGGTGCGCGGCACCTTCCAAACGACCATGAGCAGGATCACGACCAGCGCAGCGATCCCGACCCAGCCCGTCGAGTTAAGGCCGAGTGCGGTGGGATCCGCAACGTGCTCGGGCCCGCCCTCGGCAGTGGTGCCGCTTCGCGTTCCTTCCAGACCACTGCCGTTGCGGATGTCAGCAGGCTTCAACCCCTGCGACGATGCTGCATCAGCCAGGTTCTCGGCCACCGCCGCGCTGGGATGAGTGGCAGGATTAGCCATGAACGCTGGTCCTTCTCACCGCTTCAGCAGCGGCCTCTTCGCTGACGTTCAGGCCGGCGACCTTGGCCACCAGGCTCTGCGTCGCGTCAGCGGCGATGTCCTGAAGATTGGCCATCGCGGCAGCCTTTGCGTTGGCGATCGCTACTTCATGATGCGCCAGCCGCTCGGACAGGTCCGCATCGGCGTGGGCGAGTTGCGTCTCGGTGGTCCGAGCCGCTTGGGCCTTTGCCGCGGTGATCTCCGCCTGTGCTGCGGCACGCGCCGCATCGGCAGCCTGTCGCCAAGCCTCTTCGGTCTTGTCGGCCTGCGCACGCGCAGCTTCTGCCGCGGACAGGTCCGCTGCAATCTGCGCCTCGCGCGCGTCCACCGTCGCGACGATGCGCGGCACCATTCCCCGGCCCACCACGAAGTAGAGCAGGCCGAATGTCACCAGCAGCCAGAAGATCTGGGAAGCGTAGGTGGCAGCGATTTGGGAAATCTGGGGCATCGTTACCCTTTGAAACAAGCCGTTCGCAGGCGACCAGGGTCATGCCCGGCCGCCTGCAAAAGGATTATCAGGCGACGAACACCAGGATGATCATCGTCACGAAGGCGAGCAGGCCGAGAAGCTCGGCGGCCGCGAAGCCGATGAACAAACGGCCCTGCTGGCTGTCCGCCGCACCCGGATTGCGCAGCGCGCCTTCAAGGAACTTGGCAAAAACATTGCCCACGCCCAGCGCGGCGAGGCCCATGCCGATCGCGGCCAGACCGGCACCGATCATCTTGGCGGCTTCTGCGTCCATGTCGTAAACTCCAGTGGTAAGTGGTTCAGGTTGAAAGGATCAGTGCAGGTTGACGGCGTCATTCAGATACACGCTCGTCAGCAGCGCAAAAACATAGGCCTGGATGGCCGCGACCAGCAGCTCTAGCAGCGTGATGCCGATCATCAGCGCAAAGCTCGGCAGCGTCACGATGGCCGCATAGCCGACGCCGAGGTTCAGGCCGTTGATCACGAACCCGGCCAGCACCTTCAGCAAAATGTGCCCCGCGGTCATTGCCACGAACAGTCGCAGGCCCAGGCTGAACGGCCGCACCAGGAAGCTCATCAGCTCCACGACGAAGATCAGCGGGATCATCAACACGGGCGTGCCATGGGGCACGAACAGGCTGAAGAAGTGGAAGCCGTGCCGACCAAAGCCGACGACCAGCACGATCGCAAAGGAGATGATCGCCAGCACACCGGTCACGGTAATGTGGCTCGTCACGGTGAAGGGGTGCCATCCCGGCACGACGCCGAACGGCAGCAACCCCAGCACGTTGGCGAACAGGATGAACATGAACAGCGAGAAGACATAAGGCACGAAGCGCTTGCCCTCTGGCCCGATGTTCGACGTCAGCATGTTCTGGACGAAGCCAGTGAAGCCCTCTGTCGCCGCCTGCCAGCGACCGGGCACCAGCTCACGTTTCATGCCGCCCGCCATGAACACGGCAAGGCTAAGCACCGTGATCACCATCCACAGCGCCGAATTGGTAAAGGACAGGTCGTACCCGTTCACGATCCAGTGCCGACCGAACAAAGGTTCGATCAGGAACTGGTGCATGGGATCGATCTTGCCGCCCGTTTCTGCCGCCACGTGCCTATTCCCAAATGCGACAAACGCCCGGTTTAGCCCGGGCGTCCGCCTGCGATCCGAAGTATTTGTCTGAACGCCACCGCAATTCCAAGGAACAGCGACACGATCAGTCCCCAAGGGCTGAGGCCGAACCAGCGGTCGATACACCAGCCGATCAGCGCACTGCCAACAAGGCTTCCGATCAGCGCGGCGAGAACCCGGTTCCCGAGCGAGTAGCCCGCGTCTTCCGCCGGCTTCACATGCCCGGACCGTAGTGCCTCATGGTGCCGGGCCTCCTTCAACCGCTCATCGAGCGAGGAAAGCCGCGGATCCTCCGCACCCCGAAAATCCTGCCCGGAACCATCCGCCACGCGCTTGCCCTCGCCTGAAACTGATCTCGGACAAGAAAGCGCGCAAGTCGGCGAGCGATCCCGCCAAGGCAGGCCGGCGTTTAGGTGTGGGGTCCCGGCGTGTCAACCGTAGGTCGGCCCGCCAGCTTCCTCATGGGAGGCGGCGGGCCGACCCGATCACGTCAGACGCATCGACTATCGCGGATCGGCGCTGCGGCCGTGCGGGTATGCCATACGCCGTCGGGGCCCCTGTACTTCTCCCCATCGGACGTCTGCCCGATCAGATTGCAGCCGCTGGTGAAAGCCAGTTGCTCGACCGTGGCGCCAGACGCTTGCGCCTTCGCGGTGTAGGCGGCCTTGCGCTGAATGTTGATGTTGCTGACCAGCGCACGAAGGTTCGCGTCGGCAGCGCCGGCAATGCCGAGATATCCATCAGGCTGTTCCCCCACCTGCCCCGCGGCACGCGCGGCAGCATAGGCCGGGTCACGCTGCGCCGCGGCGGGCGCGGACAGCACCAGAGCGGCGGACAGAAGCGACAGGGTCAGGGCCTTGGTCATGGTCAAAAGATTCCCGGGTTCTGCTGGATCAGCGACTTTGCCTCGTTGTCGAGGCGGTACACCACTTCCTGCGTCACACTGATATTGAGGTTGATCTCGATCGGCTTGTCGGGGGCGGAGATGTTGACGCAACCCCCGCTTCCCAACGCCAGCCCGGCCGTGATCATCCCCGCCATCCACTTCCTATGTATCATTGCTGAGGCTCGCTTGCAGGGGGCTGAACGGGGCGACCCGCCGTATTCTGCTGTTGCAGCAGGGCGGGCAGGTTGCGGTCGATCAGCCGCTTTGGATCGTAGAAGCTTTGTGCCGAATCGATCAGCCCGCGAAAGGGCGCCTTGATCCGGACGTTGAAGACGAAGGGCAGGCGCTGCAGCCGCCGGATCAGGATGTTGCTGGTCGCCCCCTGGCCCTGCGTGACGCCGCTGAAGCGCACATCGGTCACCATCTCGCCGGCCAGCGGCCCGTTCATGCTGATGCCCAGGTCCCGATAGCGCAGCGAGCGCAACGCGCCGAACGCAAGGTTGCCCCAGAACCCCAGGTTCTTGCGGCTGATATCGCCCAGATAGGCCAGCGTTCCGCCGCCGGGCCGCACCGTCAGCCGGCCGCCCTCGATCCGCCCACCGGCAGCGTCGAACACCATCGGCAATGTACCGTCGAACGTGCCGGTGGCCTGAAGATTGTCGAAGTCGAACTGCTGCAGGAACCGATCGGCCGCGACGCCGTCGACGGTGAAGGTCATCAGCCGCTCGCCCGTCCCCCCGAAATCGAGCAGTGTCGGCGCCAGGGTCAGCGTGCCGCCCGCGAATGGCCAGCGCGCTCCTTCCACCTGCACCCGCGAATCGGGAAGCGTCTGGTATCGCACAACGCCGTCGGTGACCGGGATGCCCGGGTTGATGGATCCAACGGTCGCGACCTGCCCCGGCGCGCTCTGAAGAGCGAGTAGGTCGGTGAACCGGATCTCCGTTGCCAGCCCGGTCACGGGCCCGAACGCTGCCGCCAGGTCGGTGCCCGCCGTCCGGAACACGCCGGTGCTCGAAACACCCTCCGGCCCCCACGCGACCCGCCCATCACCGCTCACCGTTCCGCGCACATCGGCAATCACGCCAAAGGTCAGCCTTGTCAGCCGGTCGGGCTGAAAGTCGGGCGTGAAGGACAAGCTGGGCACCGACACAGTCGCGCGACCGCGGCCGCTCGCCAGCCCGTGATCGATCGTCACGGCGCCGACACGGGTGCCGGTCTCGGGCTCAATCAACGCTCCCGTGGCGTGAATGGCGCTGTTCACCAGCGTCAGTTGCACGCCGCTGGCGCCAAGGGGACGAAAGCGAGGGGTCGCGACCTGCGAGTCCGCAACCTTCAAATCTCCTGCAAGGGAAAGATTGCCGCCGGCAAGTCGCCACGTGCCCACGGCGTCGGACAGCAGCAGCGGCACCGCCCCGATCTGCCCACTCGCCCCGGTGAAGCGGCCGCCGACGCCGCCCGATTCTGCCCGCGCCTCCAGCCGGGCCGCATCGATCCGGACCGGGCGTGTCGGATCGCCGATCCGCACGCCGACGTCGCTCGCCACCAGCGTGCGGGGACCAAGCGCAAGCGTTGCCCCGCCAAGGCGCAGGTCAAGCGCGCTGCTCCCCAGCCTTCCGGTCAGGCGGGTCGCTGGGACACGCGCGCCGCCCCGAACTCGCTCGCCATCGTAGCTAACGAGCGCGCTGTCAGTGGCGCACAGCGGCACCGTTGCGGGGTCAAGCACCAGTCCACCTGCCGCGACCCGCCGCCACGCGAGCGACATGCAACCGCCATTCAGCCGCCAGGCGCCGCTGCTTGATCGCTGGACGGAAAGGGGCACCCGCACATCGTCGACGCGACCATCGGCGAGCGGCCCGGACAAGGTCGCGACTGTTTGCACTCGCGCGCTGCCGTCGACCGCGATCCTGAAACTTGCAGCCGCCAACGCCAGCCTCGCCCCGCCCGCGGCATAGGGCATCAGCGTCGCGGTTCCACTGATCGCGCCGGCACGGGTTCGAGAAACCGCAGCCCTCACCGTCGGCGCACCGCCGCCGCCCAGGTCTAGCCGGCCATCGGCTGTCCAGCCGCCACCCTGCCCCTGCCACGCCAGCCCGCGCCCACCGCCAAAGCTCGCCCGCATTCCGCTCGCCGCCGACAACGCTACGCGATCGACAACCACGGTGCCGACATCGCCCGCGCGCTGGACAAGAAGGTCGATATCGCCATCGAAGCGCCGTCCCGCGGCCCTCACCGCCTCGGCAGCTCGAATGGCGAGCGGGCCCAGCGGCGTAGCTGAACCGGCATCCGCCCATCGCGTTGCAGCCGCCAACTGCGACGGCTCAATCCTCGCGCCCGCGACACTCACCGTGCCCTGGTAGGCGTTGACCGACCCGATCTGAAAGCGCCCGGCTATCCGCGCCGCGTCAACGGCGCCATGGCCTCGCCAGGCGACAGGGCCGACAACGGAGAGTTCGCCAGTGGTTTCGTCCGGTGCGCCGCGAAAGCCAACGGTCGCGTCCAGCCGCGCCTGGGCGCCGGCCCGCGTTACGCCGGCGGACAGCTTGGCGTTGCCCCTCCAGCCGTCGAGCGCCGCGGCCAGCGTCACGTCCACATCCGCGCGCGGCGACAGGAGGCGCGCAGCGCCGCAATCGGCTCTGGCCGAGCTTATGGGCCCGGTCAGCCTCGGCCGTCCCCCGCGCAGCACGGCGATCGCCAGGTCAGCCCTCACGGCATCGGCCCGGCACGGTCCCGCAGCTACCCTGCTGCCGGCCACGGCCCGCACTCGGCCCCGAAATCCTCCGTCGAGCCTCCCCTTGCCACTCAGAGCGAGCATCAATGGTGCAGCCGGGGTGTCGAGTGCCAGCCGGGCGTCCGCCACCTCCAGATCGAGCGCCGGCAGGGCAAACGGGTTCCCGCTCGGCGCAGGCAGCAAGCGATCAAGCGTTCCGAGCGACACGCGACGGCTATCCCAGCGCCCCCGCACCGCCACATGCCCGGCGCGCACGCGTTTCAGATGCGCTCCGGACAGGCCGACCGCGGTATACGTTTCGATCCAGTCGGCTGTCAGGTCCGGCCGCGCCGGGTCACCGATCACCACATTCGTCAGCCGCTGCCTGCCGAACCCCAGGTCAGCCACCGTGTACCGAGCCGCCACGCCGCGCCGCGCAAGCTCCCTATCGACGAAGTGCTCGGCCAGCGGCCTTCGCGCTACCCACACTCCGCTCAGGGTCAATACCAAGGTCAGCGCAGAGGCCGCAGCATAACGCTGGCGCCGCCGCCAGCCCCGATGGGCAGTGGCGGGCGTGGCGGTCGCGTCGTCGGCCCCATCCCCGGTCATTGCCGACCGCTGTAGTCGCGGGGCTGCTTGCGATGCAAACCGGTCGCGTTACTCTTGGCGGCATATCATGGCCGACATCGACCCCATCCCCAGCCTCTTCAGCCCCGATAACGCCGGCACGGCCCCGGCCGCGTCGGACAACCAGGGCCATCGAGCCCGCCTGCGCGAACGATTGCTGACCGGTGGCGGATTGCTCGATCACGAACTGATCGAATATCTGCTCGCCCTCGCCATACCCCGTCGCGATACAAAGCCGCTCGCCAAGGCCTTGTTGCGAGAGTTCGGCGGTATCGGCGGCGTTCTCACCGCCGATGCAGAGGCGCTTGGCCGGGTCGCTGGCATGGGTGACACCGCTACCGCTGCCGTCAAGATCGCCCATGCCGCGGCGATCCGCTTGCTTCAGGCCGGGGTGGCGGAGCGCCCGGTGCTGGCGAACCGGCAGGCGCTGCTTGACTATCTCCGCGCCGATATGGCGCACCATGCTATTGAGCGCTTTCGTGTGCTTCACCTCAACAGCAAGAACATGCTGATCCGGGACGAGGTGATGAGCGAAGGTTCGATCGACCAGGCGGCAGTGCATGTGCGTGAAGTCATTCGCCGCGCAATCGACCTGGGATCAGCCGCCATCATCCTGGTCCACAACCATCCTTCGGGCGATCCTTCCCCCAGCCGCGCAGACATCGACGTGACCCGTG
>Ga0210040_10009165_pt1 | contig 11563 bp, 10 predicted proteins | sample CryGeyCG12114_NA_FD_185462 | JGI IMG/M metagenome (GOLD analysis project Ga0210040, IMG submission 185462) | Groundwater microbial communities from aquifer - Crystal Geyser CG19_WC_8/21/14_NA (SPAdes) (version 2) | ecosystem: Environmental > Aquatic > Deep subsurface > Groundwater | place: USA... | reverse complement strand
CCCGTTCCAAACAGAGTTTACTAACACAAATTTCATCTTGCGTTTTCAGGTGATTTTAGCTTTAACATGTGCAGCATAGGGCGCTCCCGTTGGTAATTACCTGACTTCGCCTTCGGCTTCGTAATAAATTATTGATTCCTGACAAGTATGAGCACATAATTTATTAATTTTCATTGCAAACTACTCTAAAGTGATGAAAAATTCAAGAGTGGAGTGAAAAAAAGTTGCCTTGCAATATAGTTCATCATTGCCCATTCTATTCAGTGTCTTCAATACTATATTTTCAACTGTTGGTTGAAGGCACAAATTCTACGTCATTTACATAATCCCTATTACAGTTGCAAGAAAAATGCATAAATCGATTCTAACAATCACCTTCTTGCAAATTCTCCTAGAATTGTCACTCTGCTCATCCCACTTTTTTGCAAACCTAAATGACCCCCAAAAAAAATTACTAAAAAATTTCCATCCCTGTGTAATTCGGATGGTATATTTAGAAAATTCCATTTCTGCTTCGCAGAACGTGATCCCCTTCCTAAACTTCTACAAAAACCGAGCAACATTTATGTTGGAACCTATCCCTGTTAATAATAAGGCATACACAAATAACACAAAAATGGCACTAACTGCTCACCGAGATCAAAAACTCGTGACTTGCCACACAATCTTCTATTTCCAAGATCAACTGCTGGAGACTAGTGGGGACAAAAATTATTCTAGTAAATCTTCGCTCATTTGCAAATACTTTCAGCATTTCACAATTTATTTGCGGAATGAGAATCCTCATTTTGTTCTGTTTATCACCTTTGCTGACTTTTCGTCTTTGAAATATTACATTTGTTTAAGAAACATTGATGTTACATCTTCATTCTATCGTCTATCTGCCCACAAAGTAGACCGTATTGACCCCAGTACACTGATTGTTGCCTATCCGAATTTGGTTCATGCTTATTTCGGGATTTGGCATGGTTGGCGTTGGGATAAACAGCAACGGAATTCCTTTTATGATTGTGCAGTGTCCATGGAGCCTCTATTTTCAAAGAGTTATCCATATTTTCAATACTGTTTATTCCGCTTGGCGAAACAAATTTTGAACATAACGGAGTCTGCCGGCCAGTATCACACCGACGTTACTTACGGTGTAGCTAATTTTTCGTCTGTGAACAATATAGTAAAGCTCTTTGACTCTAAAAATATGCATTTAAGGTATCAGCCCGTATCATATGGAATGAAGGTGACATTTTATCAATTTGGTATAGTAACTCGTCCGTTAAACTACGATTTAAGTTCACTAGCTAAGCCATTGGATATTCTCACTTGGAGCTTTCTAATGGGATCCATATTGTGTCTTTGCCTGTATTTTCGAATCATCTTTCAGTTGACTAATCAGCGAGGTTTTCCGCTATTAGAGATACATGTTGTATCCGTTTTGCTGGAACAAAGTCAAGATATTGTGACCCACTGTAAATTTTTGAGAAAACAGACATGCTTATTACTTATTTCATTGATGCTACTAACATTTCTAGTGGGAAATGCATATAAAGGGGTTTTATATACAATTCTGACCACTCCATCGATCCCTTCGGTTCCGAAAACATTGCAGCAAGTTATTGATTCTAATATTTCTGTTGTATCCACACGTGGTGTACTGTACAAAACTCGAGATTGGGGATATTTCATGGAATCTGATATACGAAAGCATGTACATGCCTTACTGAGCAATGCTGATAAAAAATTAGGCAATAGCACGTTGTATTTGTATGAAAAATTAAATGAAAGAACGTCGCTTACTTTAGTTAATATTTCAAATTTATTCATTTCAATGAAAACAGGAGTTGAAGTAGAAGGATTATTTAAAGAGCACAAAAATCACACGATTCGAGAAAATATTTTCATTCTGAATCCCGAAGATGATCTGCGGCTTGTAAAAGAGTTGTATAGGATATTCACAACAAATGTGTTTGTTTTAGGAGACAAACTAAATTTACTCAGTGAGCAAAAGCAATGGGCGATCCGAAGGAATAACTTTCTAACCTCATTTCTACCGATATTATCTGGTTTGATTGAATCTGGCATTTACAATAGGTGGGAGTATTTTGAAACAGTTTTGAGTACTTTTCGGGTATATTGGGCTACCAGAAAAAAGTTAGTTCAGGGGTCAATAGGTAAGTTATCATCGAACGATAACATTCTGGCTTATTTACTTTTCAAACCGTATACAGATAAACGTAGTTTGAACACGGAGCAGCCCATCACTTTGAGTTTTTTTGCAGTCTTTGCATCCTTATTTGGATATTGTGTAATGTTTTGTAGCATTGTCTTTTTGATCGAAAAATTAAGTAGAATTGAAATAGCCAAGTTATATAGAGTCACTTTAGATAAGATGGTAAAGTTTTATCATGCTTTCATTCATGCTATATTTATTGTATGGTTGCATGCAACTATGCACTGTTTGCTTGCTCTCACTATTTGCACGAGTTGGACGAATGAAAAGGCAATGTTATGGTTGGAACAGTTGAGCAAAATGTAGGACAGAACTATTGCCATGTTGTTTTAAAATAATGAAAAAATAAATGAATACTTTTGAAAGTCTGCGTTTGTTTTGCATGAATAATTCACACTTTATTAGTTCAACTAACGAGCATATCGATGTTGACATTCTCAATAAAGAAGATTACAAAAAGATTAGGATATAATTAAATTTGTATATAGTTTACAGGCTTTTCATCCACCGGTATATGGCGATTACAGTTGTCTTTGAAACTAATATCTATCTGTAGTGGATTTTAATGGATTTTAATGTTATCTTTGGAAGATGAAAAAATCAATAAATTCCTATTCGTAGTTTTCAGTAATAATAAAAACTCCGCCGTTTTCTGAATTGAACTATAGAACTACATACTGCATTACAATTTGAAGACTATGCTTAGTATATTCAACAGCAAAGTCTGTTTTATAGTTGCCTTTTCTCTTTACTTTTAACTTTTCACTTATCTTTTGCCTTCACTATCAATACTGATCACTTCACTGCTCATGATTTATAGTTCTCTGTTGTTTTCACTTTGTCATGCGTTTTTCACTTCGCTTTTATTTGTCACTGGCTTGAGGATAAAAAAAGTAGCTTTGACTCTAATTCTGCATTGAGGTCGTAAGAAAAAATATTTACATGCATGAAATTTTCGCTAATCGTGGAAAGCTTAGGGAATGGATCTTGTTACAACAGCTAAAAAACGACAATCTATACCACCAGAAATATCTCAGGTACGCAGTTCTTGAATAATACCTAATTCACAAATAATTAGTGAGAATAACCCAGTTCATTAGTAACAGATATTTTATAGCGGTGGAAATTCCCAATAATATCACTTGTCTTTAAATTTCGTATCTCACCATCCTCTGTAACAAATATTGTACTAGAAATAATGAAAGCCACTTGCATATCCTTTAGATCCTTTTTTTTGTTTCGCTCCTAACAGCATTGACTTTGATAAAATTGCGCAAGAATATGAACAAAAATGGCAATTTCCAATGTGTGGTAGAGCCATAGATGGGAAACACATTCGGGTTAAGACATTTTGAAAAAGTGGATCTTCGTACTTCAACTACAAAGGTTTTCACTCTATTATATGCACAACATTAACGTCAACATGCATATCACAAAAACTTTTAATATTCGAAAGCTGACTAGGCGGCTTTAAAAGCTTCTAAACAACTTTCACACATTTGATTTCGAAATTTACGCACGCTGACTTGACACAACTTTCATTACGTTTTTGACTTGCACGACACGATAAATTTGAAATTCTGTTGCTCAAGCTCATAATCACTAGCTAAGTAATAATAAACAAATTTTATGAATTCCTCTGTCATCTTCTTAAAGCTACTCAAACATTGATAACTTTCCAAAAGAATTTGTAAAATTATCAAGCAAACTAAATAAAATTATTCTGTGATCGAATTATGCGGTACATATATGGTGTGATGAATTCAATCAAATCGTAGGTAATTCGTAGGTAAACTAGCAGACTATAGAAACTATATTAATAGGATTCATAGTAGCAGCTCTACTTAAATAACAATGATTTTTTAATTTTTTATTTTGACAAACTTAAATTTTGTCAATATTTTCCAAAACCCTGATGCCGTGTGTGCAATACAAAGCAACAAACCAAGAAAATGACTCCAGATATGTACGTATTGCCATCCTTTTTTTTCTGTCTTTAAAAAAAAGCACTCGAAAACAAAGCTCCCTAGTGCAATAGCATCTGCACCAAACATAGCGTAAAGAAGGGAAACAAATTTTTCATCCAATGTTACAGTATACGTTTTGTATTCCTCATCAACCTGCTCTTTCACTCCAGTATTCCAGTGAAACATCAAAATCTTCAGCAAATTGTCCCAAACTGTTCGCAGTCCATGTTCCACATACCGCCTTATAATATATGCTCTATCAAGTACTGACCTTCGTCTGGGCAGGTCATGTGTACATTATCGACCGTATTGTCGGGCAAAGGCAGATACTTAAATTCTCCTCGATAAGTGAGTACGACAGTCGGCAATTTGGGTTTAACTATTTTGAACATTTCAAGGCGGCTATATGAACAAAAACAAATTTTTTTGGACAAGCCGACAACATACTTATCAAACCAGAATAATTTTTCACTATTGTGATCAACTCGGGCAGCTGCCTGATATAAGATTTGCCTGCAAAGATTTTTTCGCAGCCGAGAATATTTGCCAAGCACTGATAATATATGTTAACAGATATGAAGTTGAAGTGGGTTTTTCTGATGCTATTACAGATTTCATCTGACTAACAATTAGTTTTGTGCAAAAATCCGACCCGCTTTGGCAGCGATAATACAAATAGAGCTGTAGACGTCGTAAACTGGACTGAGGAGGAGGAGGTGAAATCTCCTCATACTTTGGTTCTGAAAGCAATAGGATTGTGTAATTTTGGTCCACAATTTCTTCAAGAGCTGTCAATGGACTGATTTCTATGGGCGCAACCAACGACTCTGTTAACTGGGCTAGATACGAATTGCCAATAAGAATTCCAAAATAACTCCAGAGCAGAAAGAAACAAAGAAATCGGCTGTTTCTCAAATCACTCAGCAGTGCCATGTCATACCCTAGTGTTCCAAAAACTAAAGATATACCAGTATCCACAAGAGATCCAAAATTCCAACCCCTTGAATGCAAAATCCATGTTGTAAGCAGGAGAAAAGCACAGAATATAATGGAACTCTATAATCACATGTTAACAAAGTTTAGAAACGCCCCATTCGGTCTGAGAGAACATCAAGCGTATTGCTTTTAAGAGACTAACCAAAAGTATAGAGAGATTTGCTCAAACAGTAAGAAGCGATATGAAAAGATGCTACTTTTCAAATTTTCGGGTTGCCAAAGTACATCTGAATTCTGGAACACGGTGAAACTATATAGACACAAAATCAAGGATATTCCTAAAATACCAAAATCCACATGGGAGCACCACTATGAAAACGTATTTGCATTACCCTGCAATAACGAAAGTAGCCCTCTCGAAATAGAAAACAACAATGCTTCTGATTCACTTGATGATGAATTCTCCCTATATGAAGTACATAAAGCAGCAATTAACTTGAAGAACAAGAAAACTCCGGGATTGGACAAAATCCCAAATGAAATCTGGAAATCCATGCCCCAAAATGTTCTAAATTTTGTAACAAACCTATTTAATAAATGTTTCAGTGAAGGTAAAGTTCCTAGAAATTGGTGCGATGCAGCTATATCCCCAATCTATAAAAAAGAAAGTAAATAAGATCCATCAAACTACAGACCAATCAGCCTTATCTCGACCCTATTAACCCTTATGCTCTCAAAATAATTCCATTAATTAAATCCTAGACGACTGGAAACAATGAACATTATTAAATCTTGAGTACCGTTATGCAATTAATACTTATGGTTACTATGACCAGCCTAAACATAACTGATTTCTATCTTGCTCCCGAATTAAGTGAAACTTTTTTATTTTAAAACGACTGCTAAAACTGAACTAAAAAAGAGTATATTAACAAAGCGAAGTAATCTAACAATTTAGTAAACGTGTTTGGTCTGTTAAATTAATTAAGGGGTTTGTGGAATATCGTAATATTGGGATTCAGGATCAACTCTAGGTCTTTTTTTTGGTAGATTTGGTGTTGTATGATACAACTTAAAACAGGAAGGATAATTTTTAACGTAGAGTCTCTTGTTACACAAATCGCAGACGTATCCGATCTGCGATCTTTTTCCTTGTAGATTACAAAAAAAGCAATCCGAAAACTTGAAGTTTCCATTAGACTGGAATATTGGCTTGGGGTAGTGGTTTCCAACTCTGCGCGGAACTTCATTTTCACAGGCGGATTTACGCCCTTTATTGAGGATTTCAGGAGGATGCTTATCAAATATGCTTTGAAATATTTCATGTAAGAAATCCCTATAAGTTAATTTTGAAGTTGGCTTCAGAATGGTCCACAAACGAAACGATTTGTAAATTGACAAGTCCATATGATGGGAAAAAACATTGCGATACCATTTGTTGGTTTTTCTTTGACTTTCATAAGTCTTCACTTTTCGATCCACTTCATCTAACCCTCCCATCGTACTATTGTACTCTACGACTGTTTTGGGCTTGAATCTATTGTTGGCAGGATTTTGAGTGGTAACGGGTTTCATTTCATGAGGTAAAAAAGTGTTAATCATATGCACATCACGTCGATCACTCCACCTAAAAAGTAATTAAAAATTTGTATAGCTATAGTGTATCAGCTATCCAATACGTTTACATTATTACATTTTTGATAATTGATGCAGTTATAAAATGCAAAACTAACTTTTCAATTAAAATTCCATTCGCAGTGAAAGTTTCGCATTCTCCTTTGTCTAATTTTGAGTTCATTTGAGGCATATCCTTTCGATTTTTCCTGACTGTCCCCAAAGAGTATGTTTTTTCTTTCAAAAGTTTTAAAGCTAAAGCCGGACTTGTGAACCAATTGTCTATGACAATTTTTCTAAACTTTCCGAGTAAATTGCGAACCAAAGTCAGCACCACTGAGCCTCCCATCCCGTATTTGGTTTTCATTGAGCTTGTTCCAATAGATGAGTTTTTTCCTTGATAAGGCAGGTAATTCAAAAGAATTTTTGTTGCATGATCAACTAATCCGTAAAACTTTATTCCAAAACGAGATCTTTTAAAAGGCAAGTATTGTTTGAAACTTAGCTTTCCTTTGAATTTGAGCAAAGATTCATCGATACAAACGAATTCCCCTGGATTTAGCATTTTTTCATATTTTGCCAACAACGAAGTACAAGTTTTTCCAAGTTTCCAAAAACGATCATTCGGATTAGGTTTTAAATTGTTGGCAAAATGCAATCCTCCAAGTACGTTTTCAAACACATTGCGACTCAACATTTGGCTGAAAATGGGTGTTTTCCATAGTGGATTTGTTGTCCAGTAATCCTTTATGGTAGGTTTTTTTACCAACCCCATCAATAGGTGTAGTCCAAAGAATCTCCATAAGACATCTACTGTAAAAGTTTTCCAATCCTTCATTGCATTTGGGCGAGCCTTTTTAATTTGATCCACATAAATGTTGGTTTGTTCCACTATTTCATTCATCATTTCATCGTCCCAAAAATATTCGAAAATCTCAAGAGGGGATGAAGTTTCATTCAAAATTGATGTTATTTCCGTGGTTAGGCCAGTAGGTGCATCAAATTCCCCAACAGTTGGTTGGAATGGTTCATTTTTTGCCCAATTATATGCTATGGAATTATCATCTTCGCTAGATGGCTCTGTCTCCGATACATGATTGCTTTCTAGTTCCAAATCCGATCCGATATCAGAATGTGCGTCGGCATAAAATTCTTCGGTTTCAGCAACTGAAGTTTGGTTTTCGAAGATTTAATTACACTTATAGCATGAATTTACTGATAAAATAATGTAATCTAGTGTATTTTTACCAATTATATGTTGATTTTTCGTATTTTCCATTATAAATTGACGAAATATGTATCCAAAATTGAACAAACGATTGAAAAATATGTTTCAAACGCAAAATACTTCATATGATGTAGTTTGTCTTTGAAAAGACTTTTGTTTGCTACATCATATCATGTATTTGGGAGTTTGACCATAAAAAAAAACTCCTTGGCAACTTGTATTCGGGAGTGGCTGGCTTTACTAAAAATCCTTCATATGAAGTATTTTGGTAGTTTAAGGATATCACTAAGGCTACATCATATGCTGTATTTGGTAGCATAAGGGTTAAAACTATTCACCACCTTACTGACGTTACGACTTCAGGATTTTTTGGAGGGCAGTCCGTCAAAACTTAACGATTATCAAAATGGATTTATAAAAAACAGAAGCTGCGAAGACCATATCTTCACTCTCAACACCATCATTAACTGTAAAATTTCCAGGAAGAAAGCCAGTATTTATGCCTTCTTTGTGAATTTCTCAAAGGCGCTCGACTCAGTTCCACACCAAAACCTGTGGGAAAAACTCTAATCTATTGGAATCACAAAAAATTTTGTGAAAATCGTGAAAGCTATCTACAAAAATGCCACTGCTCAAGTTTCAACGAATGAAGGTCCAACAAAAAAATTCAAAATTGGCACTGGTGTGCTACAAGGTGAGACTATGAGCCCTACTCTATACAATATATGAAGAGTCTAGTGCAATATCTACGCCCGACTTTTACTTTTTTTAAAAATCATGGCAACGTTTTTTAAGGACCAATAAGTTTATTAGTGTTATATTGATTCTATGAACCAAAAAATTAAAACACGCCTAAATTAAAGCTAAATATTGCGATTAATAATGGAATTATAAAAATTAACGGGCTGATCAATGTACTGAACAAGTTGTTCTACACTTCTGACCGAACTTTGAGGAATTGGCTAGTACATAGTGTCTTCATAAGCAAGTGGAGGGTCTACTAGTGCATCCCTGATTGTTTGAGCCGTAGTGCCATCTCTAAACAAATAAATGGGAGCAGCACATTCCTGGAGCAAACTTTCTGACATCAATGGGGTTAGATTTCTCGAAAACCTTACTTTGCGTACCCGCTGTAGAAATAATCTGTTGTTAAGCATAGGTTCAAAAACCCGTTTGTAATCAATTATTCGGACCAATGGTGTATCTTCTTCAGGAGCGAGATTGTTTGTTAGTGGGTGCTCTACGTGTACGACTTGAAACGGCTGTGCTGGCCTGGCTTTTCGAACTACACGTGTCCAATCTTCTGGTGTGATAATTTTGTCCTCTCTTTTTTTTGACTTCTCAATGATGGCAAAAGAGCGATCAATGGGCATATAACTATGACCCACTATTGGAAAAATAGCTTCTATGGTTTCAAATCGCGTCAGTGCTAAATATTGAAGCATGGCGAAAACGAACCGATTTTTATTGGTCCCGACTGAGTTGTCCATAAAAATTTTAACGTGCATCGCTTCAGGAGGGCAATTATCGCGCAGGTAGAAATCTAGAAACGTAGCTGCTTCATTCGCTCCTTTTTTTGCGTAGTGTTGAGCATACATGATCATAGTTGCTTTATTATTATGCAAGTTTTGGATTCCAAAATTGTAAAAATTAAGATGAGGCATAAAATATTCCTTATTTATGCCAGTAATCGGAAAGACGAAATTTTTTTCATAATCTGCGCATAATGCTAAGTAATTATTTTCGAGCTGGTTAGATTGACGAACTAGTTCATAAAACATTTCAGCCTCTTGCCAATGTTGTTCTCGTTGAATTTCAATTTCATTAATTGCTTGCTGATTGTTTTCTCTTCTGGCTGTATTCATACGGACATTTTGCAGCTCACATGTATCACACAGGTCGGAACGGGGAAACCCAAATGAAATATTGAACTCAAAGTTGAAAATTTTGCAGAAAAGAGAATACTTGACATTGTCGTCATCATTATTTGTCGGATCAAACATGGGATTCTGCTCTAAAAACGATCGATACAACGACATTTGAGTAGTGTTTGCTGGCAGAAATTTTTTGTCCTCGTTCCTTTCTCGTGAGTAATGGCTTTCTCTAGCTTCTAAATTCCGTATGAAATTTCGAATCTCAAATCTCACATTGTCACTAATTTTTGCATGATTGTCATGCTTTCCTCTCCGATCTTCCAATGGCACATTGAATTTTTGCACCTGAACAATAGTTCGTTAGTTAGTATTTACATAATTGTAGCAGCTTTAGTGGATGGATAAAGATCAGGTATTTCAACCTTATGTCGAAGTCGGGACTGTCCAATACCATGTGCGCCCAGGAAGAACTTTTGGCAAACAGTTAATGTTCTATTAAGTAACTTTATCCTGTACACAAAAACATTGCGACCTCCGCCATTGGCGAAATTCTCCCATCTTGAAATTTCCATGCAGCCGCGAAGGTATGCATTTTGCAATTCATGATTGCCAATCGCGTTGAAACCTTCGAAAACGCGATCCAATTCTTCTCGATGAAATTGGTTTACACATCCACAAATGCAATCAACAATAACTCTCTGTCTAGGAGCAACTTCTATGCCTCCCGAATTCATGTGTACGACACCTTCGTAAAAATATTGTATCGAATTACCTTCAATATGAGAAAATCTTTAAAGCCAAAAACTAATGTAACGCAGCGTTGGAGTTTAATTATTACCCAGGGCTTTGTTGGTTTTTCTAATTTTTCGCTGCCAATTGAGCTCGTTACGCACTCGTTTTTTACCTCGTTGTTCTTGTGCAACCACTTGCTCCATATTTTTTAAATTGATTAGATTCCAAGAGTAGATGAAACTTAATTTTAATGTAATTCAGCAATTAAACTCAATTAACTGGATTTAAATTTTTAGTTCCATTTCATTTTCATTGTTTCGTATGGTATACAAAGAGAAGTATCCATAGCTACGAGATACATTTTATGAAAATCCAAATGAAATTGTTTACTCATTTGTTTGCTTTGTTTACCAGGCGTAGATATTGCACTAGACTCTTCATATACATAAATGACTTTGTACATGAATTAGAAAAAAAATGGGGTGGAGTTACTTTTCCAACTCGTACTATACACGCGTTGCTGTTTGCGGATGACCTCGTTTTATTGGCTCCTGATCCAATAAATTTGCAGCAGAAAATTGACCAACTGTCCGACTTTGCAGGAAAAAACGGTTTAAAAGTTAACCTATCTAAAACAAAAGTGATGATTTTTAGAAAGGGTGGAAGACTACGTAAATGTGACTCCTTCAGCTATCAAAAAAAACCTGTAGAAGTCGTGAACTCTTACTGCTACCTTGGTGTATCATTCCATAATACGGGCAAATTCAAAAAGACTGCGGTTGAATTTAAAAATAAAGGCATGTCAGCAGTGGGTCAAGTTCTGGCGATTCTATACAAGTTCAAAATCATTAGTCTATCCAGTTCAAAGTTCATTTTTCGAGCATTAGCTGAGTCGTGTACGCTATACTGTGTATCAGTTTGGGGCCATGGGAACGAAGATGAAATCGAAAAAATACAGACTGGATTTTACAAGCGACTCTACTTTTTA
>Ga0210040_10009164_pt1 | contig 11564 bp, 11 predicted proteins | sample CryGeyCG12114_NA_FD_185462 | JGI IMG/M metagenome (GOLD analysis project Ga0210040, IMG submission 185462) | Groundwater microbial communities from aquifer - Crystal Geyser CG19_WC_8/21/14_NA (SPAdes) (version 2) | ecosystem: Environmental > Aquatic > Deep subsurface > Groundwater | place: USA... | reverse complement strand
GTACTCGGTGAGCACGGCCGCACTGGAGTTCTGGAACCGCTCGGTGATCTCCTCGATCACCGCGGCCTTCGCCTGCGTGGGCATGGGCCTCCTCTCGTCTGTCGGGCGACCACCGGCGACGCGCGCTCGGTGCGATCAGGGCCCGGAGACGAGGAACGCCCCGGCGCAGGGCGCACGGGGCGAGGGACCGGCCGGGTCCGGGTGAACCCGGGCCAGACCTGTTCGTCGTACCGTCCACCTGCGCAGGACGCCCGGGGATCCGGACCTTCGATCGCACGCGGACGTGCGACGACCAGCGGTCTTGGGGGGAACGGGGGCAAGAGTACGCCATCGCCGCACCATCGGGCTCCGGGCCCATCCGCGGCGTCCCCGAACCGCGAACGTCCTCCGACGTCGATCCCTCGAACAGGAGCTGCCATGCCCTCCCCCACCTCCGACCGGACCGTCGCCGGCCGGCTCGCCGGTGTCGTCTCCGAGGTGCTCGGCGACCTCCCGGTGCGGATCCGCGCCTGGGACGGCAGCACCGCCGGCCCGGCCGACGCCCCCACGGTCGTGCTGCGCTCGCGCACCGCGCTCCGCCGGCTGCTGTGGGACCCCTCCGAGCTCGGCCTGGCCCGCGGCTACGTCGCCGGGGAGATCGACGTCGAGGGAGACCTCGCCGAGGGGCTGTCCCGGGTGTGGGCGCTGGTCGGCACCCGCCCTCCGGTGCTGCCGGGCCGGCGGGACCGGCTGCGCTGGGCCGGCACCGCGGTGCGGTTGGGCGTCGTCGGGCGCCGCCCGCCGGCGCCGCCGGAGGAGGCCGTGCTGGCCGGGGACAAGCACAGCACCGACCGGGACGGTGCCGCGATCAGCTACCACTACGACCAGAGCAACGACCTCTACGCCACCCTGCTCGACGAGCACATGGCCTACTCCTGCGCCTACTTCCGGGAGGACCCCGCGACCGACGCCGGGGCGGCCGACGGCAGCTACGGCATCACCGAGGCGCAGCGGGACAAGCTGGAGCTGGTCTGCCGCAAGCTCGGCCTGCAGCCGGGGATGCGGCTGCTGGACGTCGGCTGCGGCTGGGGTTCGCTGCTCCTCTACGCCGCCGAGCACCACGGCGTGCAGGCCACCGGGGTCACCATCTCCGCCCAGCAGCGCGACCACGTGGAGAAGCTGGTCGCCGAGCGCGGCCTCGCCGACCGGGTCTGCGTGCGGCTTCAGGACTACCGCGAGGTGCCGGTCCCGGCCGAGGGCCCCTACGACGCGGTGGCCTCGATCGAGATGAGCGAGCACGTCGGGCAGGAGCAGTACGGCGTCTACGCGCAGACGCTGCACCGGCTGGTCCGCCCGGGCGGCCGGGTGCTGGTGCAGGCGATGAGCCACGCCAGCGCGCCGGCCGGCGGCGCGTTCATCGAGCGCTACGTCGCCCCCGACATGCACATGCGGCCCACCTGGGACACCGTCGCGATGCTCTCGGCCCCCGGGCTCGAGCTGCGGGACGTGCAGAGCATCCGGGAGCACTACGACTGGACCGTGCGCGCCTGGGCGGAGCGGCTCGAGGAGCACTGGGACGACGTCGTGGCGCTGATCGGTCCGGCCGGCGCCCGGATCTGGCGGCTGTACCTGGCCGGTGGCGGGCTGACCTTCCGCGAGGGCCGGATGGGCGTGGACCAGCTGCTGTTCGCCCGCCCGGCCGCGGACGGCAGCAGCGGTCTGCCGGCGACCCGCGCGAGCTGGACCCTGCGCTGAGCGGCCTGGACTGGGGTGCCCTGGGCGCCGGCGCCCTGATCACGTTCGGTGCCACCCTCGCCCTGTTCACCGCCACCTGGCTGGTCGCGCTGCGGGTGGGCCGGCACTCGGTCGTCGACGTCGTCTGGGGCCCCGGCTTCGTCGTCGTGGCGCTGACCGCCCTGCTGGTGGCCCGCGCCGGCCACCACGGCGACCCGGGCCGGCAGCTGCTGGTGCTCGGGCTCACCGCCGCCTGGGGCATCCGGCTGGCGGTGCACATCGGCCGTCGCAACGCCGGCCGCGGGGAGGACCCGCGGTACCTCGAGATCCTGGACCGGGCGCAGGGCTCACCGGCTGCGCACCTCTACCGGCGGGTGTACCTGCCGCAGACCGCCGTGCTGTGGTTCGTCTCGCTGCCGCTGCAGGTCGCGGCCTTGCAGGAGGCCCCGCTGTGGTCGGGCACCTGGCTCGTGGTCACCGTGCTCGGCCTGCTGGTCTGGGCCGTCGGGCTGTTCTTCGAGGCGGTCGGTGACTGGCAGTTGGCCCGGTTCACCGCCGACCCGGCCAACGCCGGGCAGGTGAACGACCGGGGGCTGTGGCGCTGCACCCGGCACCCGAACTACTTCGGTGACGCGTGCGTGTGGTGGGGGCTGTGGCTGCTCTGCGCCGGGCACTGGTCGGGGCTGGTGTTCCTGGTCTGCCCGCTGGCGATGACGCTGAACCTGGTGAAGGGCAGCGGCGCGGCCATGACCGAGAAGCGGATGACCAGCTCCCGGAGTGGGTTCGCCGAGTACGTGCAGCGCACCAGCGGGTTCGTCCCCCGCCCTCCCCGCAGCTGAAGCTGCTCCCAGGACGCACGACGGCGCCGCCCCCCGGTGGGGGACGGCGCCGTCGGCGTCACCGGGTCGTGGCTCAGGCGGAGGCCTCGTCCACGGTCAGGTTGCGGGTGCGGTTCGGGTCGACCGGGATGCCCGGGCCCATCGTGGTGGAGATCGTGACCTTGCGCAGGTACCGACCCTTGGCGGCCGACGGCTTGGCGCGGAGCACCTCGTCGAGCGCGGCGGCGTAGTTCTCCACCAGCTTCTCCTGGTCGAAGGAGGTCTTGCCGATGACCATGTGCAGGTTGGCCTGCTTGTCGACGCGGAAGTTGATCTTCCCGCCCTTGATGTCGTTGACGGCCTTGGTGACATCGGGGGTCACGGTGCCCGTCTTCGGGTTCGGCATCAGGCCACGGGGGCCGAGGATGCGGGCGATGCGGCCGACCTTGGCCATCTGGTCGGGGGTCGCGATCGCGGCGTCGAAGTCCAGGAAGCCGCCCTGGATGCGCTCGATCAGGTCCTCCGCGCCGACGACGTCGGCGCCGGCGGCGGTGGCCTCGGCGGCCTTGTCCCCGGTCGCGAAGACGATGACGCGGGCGGTCTTGCCGGTGCCGTGCGGCAGGTTGACCGTGCCGCGGACCATCTGGTCGGCCTTGCGCGGGTCGACACCGAGCCGGATCGCCACCTCGACGGTCGCGTCGTAGGAGGTGATCGAGGTCTGCTTGGCCAGACCGGTCGCCTGCAGCGGGCTGTACAGGTTCTCCGCGTCGACCAGCTCGGCGACCTTGCGGTAGTTCTTTCCGTGCTTCGCCATGGTGGAGCTCCTTCCCCCCGGAACCGGGGGTTCTGTGGTGTACGGGCCTGGCGGGCCCTCCCACGACTGCTGGGTGAACGACCGTGCCGTCCGGAGGGGCGGCGCGGGGGCGTTCCTACTTGACGGTGATGCCCATCGACCGGGCGGTGCCGGCGATGATCTTCTCGGCCTGCTCGAGGTCGTTGGCGTTGAGGTCGACCATCTTGGTCTGGGCGATCTCGCGGACCTGGTCACGGGTGACCGTGGCGACCTTGGTCTTGTGCGGCTCGCCCGAGCCCTTCTCCACCCCGGCGGCCTTGAGCAGCATGCGGGCTGCCGGCGGCGTCTTGGTGACGAAGGTGAACGAGCGGTCCTCGAAGACCGAGATCTCCACCGGCACCACGTCGCCGCGCTGCGCCTCGGTGGCGGCGTTGTAGGCCTTGCAGAACTCCATGATGTTGACGCCGTGCTGGCCGAGCGCCGGACCCACGGGCGGCGCGGGGGTGGCGGCACCGGCCTTGATCTGGAGCTTGATGACCGCGGTCAACCGCTTCCTGGGGGGCATGACTTCTTCCTTCTTCTGTCTGACTGGGACGTCGTGGTCAGGGCTGGCGAGCCTCGGTGCAGGAGCCCGCCCCGCGCGGCGCGAGGGGCGGGCTCACCGAGGCGCTACAGCTTGGCGACCTGGGTGAACGACAGCTCGACCGGGGTCTCGCGGCCGAAGATGGAGACGAGGACCTGGAGCTTCTGCTGCTCGGGGTTGATCTCGTTGATGGTCGCCGGCAGCGTGGCGAACGGCCCGTCCATGACGGTGATGCTCTCACCGACCTCGAACTCGACGACCGGCGTCGAGGTACCCGCGCTGGGCGTGGCCTCGGCGGCCGCGGCCGGTGCGGCCGTCTGCGCCGGCACCAGGAGGTTGACCACCTCGTCGATGCTCAGCGGGGAGGGCTTGGAGGTCGCGCCCACGAAGCCGGTGACGCCGGGGGTGTTGCGCACCGCGCCCCACGACTCGTCGTTGAGGTCCATCCGGACGAGCAGGTACCCGGGCAGCTTCTTGCGGTTGACCTGGGTCCGCTTGCCGTTCTTGATCTCGGTGACCTCCTCGGTGGGCACCTCGATCTGGAAGATGTAGTCCTCCATGTCCAGCGAGGTGATCCGGGACTCCAGGTTGGTCTTCACCTTGTTCTCGTAGCCGGCGTAGGAGTGGATCACGTACCAGTCGCCGAACTGGGTGCGCAGCGTCCGGCGCAGCGCGTCAGCGGGGTCCTCGTCCGCCTCGGCCGCGGCCTCCAGCGTCTCCACGACCAGCGGGTCATGGTCGGGGGCGGGCTCGGCGAGCGGGTCGCCGACCAGCACGTCGTCCACCGAGCCGCGGGAGTTGCCGTTCCCGGAGACAGCCGCCTGGCCCATCGGGTTGTCCGCGGTCAGGTCCGTGGTCTCCAGGGAGCCCTCGGCCGCACCGGTCTCGCGGACACCGGTCTCGACGTCGACGGTGCCGCTCAGGGCGGCGGCGTCGTCGAGGTCGGTGTCCTCGACGGCGCTGTCGGTGTCGAAGGGCTCACGGGGGTCTGTCACAGGGGCTCGTTCCTCTCAGAGGTGGTGCAGTCGCAGGGGGCGGTCAGCCGAAGACGGCGAGCACGCCCTGGGCGAAGGCGATGTCCAGGCCGGCGACGAGCGCCACCATGACCGCAACGAACACGATCACCACGGTCGTGTAGGTGATCAGCTCCTTGCGGCCGGGCCAGATGACCTTGCGCAGCTCGGCGACGACCTCGCGCAGGAAGCGGCCCAGGCTGCGCTTGTCGCGCAGCTCGCCGGCCCGGGCCCGCTCGGCGGCAGCCCGGGACCGGGTGCCCTCGCCGGTCCGGGCGGCCTCGGCGGTCGCGCCCGGACGCTGCCGACGACGGGTGGGCGCGGCGACGACCTTGTCCTCGTCGGCCTCGGCGTCGTCCGCGAGCTCGGCCTCGGCGGCCTCGAGCTCGCCGGCGTCCTCGACGCCCGGGGTCTCGGCGTCGATCTGCTCGGCGGTCAGCTCGTCGTCGGCGGGAGCGCCGTCGGCCGGCAGGCCGTCCTTCTCCTCGCTCACAACGCCTCGCTTCTCGGTCGGGCTTCTCGGTCGTCGATCAGGTCGTGGCAGGGGTGACAGGACTTGAACCTGCAGCCTGCGGTTTTGGAGACCGCTGCTCTGCCAATTGAGCTACACCCCTAGGGAGGGTCGGCCCGCGTTCGGCGCAACCGGCCCTCGGGAGGGTCTCGGGGGCACGCCGGTGGCGGGGTCCTACCGGCCCCAGGTGTTCGAGTGTACGGGACCGCCGGGAGCGACCGCGAACACGTCACCGGCCACGCCTCCTGCCCCGGCCGCGCCGGCGCCGGGTTACCTGGTCTCGGCGGGCCAGCTGGAGTCCGCCCGTACCCCACGCACCCGGCTGCTGCTCGTCAGCTCCCCCGCCGGCCCCACCGGCGCGGTGCACCCGCCCGACGAGGTTGCCGAGATCGGCCGCTGGGCGTCGGACACCGGGCTCCGGGTGATCACCGACGAGACCTACGAACACCTGGTCTACGGAGGTGCCACGGCTCCCTCGATGCCGGCGCTGCTGCCCGAGCTGCAGCCCCGCTGCGTCGCCGTCAACGGCGTGGGCACCAGTTGCGGCATGTCCGGGTGGGGGTGGGCTGGCTGCTGGGCCCGGCGGACGTGGTCGCGGCCGCCACCGCCCTGCAGGCCCAGTCCGGCTCCACCGTGGCGACGGTCCTCCAGCGGGCCGCCACCGCGGCCCCTGGCCGGGGACCAGTCCGGGGTGGCTGCCATGCGCACGGCCTTCGACCGCCGGCGGCAGATCGTGGTCGGCATGCTCCGCCAAGTGCCGGGCCTCGCCTGCCCCGAGCTGCAGGGGGCCTGCTCGGTGTACCCGTCGGTCACCGCACTGCTCGGCCGGCCGATCGCCGGGCGCACGGCGGCGACCAGCGCGGAGCTCGCGGAGCTGCTGCTGACCGGGGCGCGCGTCGCGGTGGTGCCCGGCGAGGCGTTCGGCACGCCGGGCTACCTCCGGCTGTCCTACGCGGTCGAGGACGCGGAGCTGGTCGAGGGCCTCCACCGGCTGCTCGGCTCGGCCGGCTGACCGCCGTGCCGCGCCGCTCGCCGCAGCACGGCAGGGTCAGGCCAGGACGACGACGGCGCGGGCCAGCGAGAGGACCTTGTCCCCGCCGCTGGTGACGGTGAGGTCGATGCGCACCCGGCCGTCCTCGCCGACCGCGGCGACGCGGCCGTTGACGGTCAACTCCGCGCCGGCGTCGTCATCGGGGACGACGACCGGTCGGCTGAACCGCACCTGGTAGTCGACGACGGCGCCCGGGTCGCCGACCCAGCCGGTGACGGCGCGGACCGCGAGGCCGGCGGTGAGCATGCCGTGCGCGATGACGCCGGGCAGACCCACCTCGCGGGCGACCCGCTCGTTCCAGTGGATGACGTTGAAGTCCCCGGAGGCACCGGCATAGCGGACCAGGTCCGCGCGGGTGACCCGGGAGGTCTGCTCGGGGACCTCGGTGCCGACCTCGACGTCGGCCAGCCGCAGGCTCATGCCGAGCCCCGGGCCACGAGCATGGAACGGGTGGTGCAGACCGGCTGGCCGTCCTCGGCCGCCAGATCCACCCGGGTGGTCAGCATGTCGTTGCCGGCCACGGTCTTCACCGTGTCGATGGTGGCGGTGGCCACCAGCCGGTCGCCGGCCCGGATCGGCCGGTGGTGGGTGAAGCGCTGCTCGCCGTGCACCACCCGGCTGTAGTCGATGCCCACCTCGGGGTCGGTGACGACCACGTTCCCGGCACCCAGGCTCAGCACGATGGCGAACGTCGGCGGGGCGATGACGTCGGGATGACCGGCGGCACGGGCGGCCTCGACGTCGCGGTACACCGGGTCGGGGTCGCCGAGCGCGGTGGCGAACTCGGCGATCTTCTCCCGCCCGACCTCGTAGACGGCAGAGGGCGGGTAGCTGCGCCCGACCAGTCCTGGGTCCAACGCCATGCTCCCGCCCCCTCCCTCAACCGTCCGCCGGACGCGTCAGCGCGTCTCGCGGTGCACGGTGTGCTTGCGGTCGGTCGGGCAGTACTTCTTCAGCTCGATCCGGTCGGGGTCGTTCCGACGGTTCTTGCGGGTGATGTAGTTGCGGTTCTTGCACTCCTGGCAGGCCAGGGTGATCTTCGGACGGACGTCTGTGGCTGCCATGAGCGCGATCCTCGCCTTGTTCTCGACGTTCTCGGGTGGTGCCTCGTGTGGGGCGGTGCCGCACACGAGGACGGACCCCGCGAGCGGGGTCCGTCTGGGGTAGCGGTGACCGGACTTGAACCGGTGACACAACGATTATGAGCCGTTTGCTCTACCAGGCTGAGCTACACCGCCGGGTGACCGTCCGGCCCGGTCTCTCGACTGGACCGGTGGTCGATCCTACGAGCCCCTTTACGGAATCGAACCGTAGACCTTCTCCTTACCATGGAGACGCTCTGCCGACTGAGCTAAAGGGGCATTGCACTCACACAACTGCACTCGCGAACTGCATCGCGCGGAGCGGAGGAAACTCTACCAACCCGCTCGCGGCGACTGGTCGGGCCCCCCGGGACCGTGCCGGATGACTGTAACAGCCGCCCCGGAGGGCCCCGTCCAGCGGCTCGCCGCGGGCGCGCGTGGGATGCGGGCCCTCCTCAGGTGCGCACGAAGAGCCGGCGGTGGCGGGCGCCCGGCGCGGCGCTGCGCACCCCCGTGCGGGCCAGCAGCCAGCCCTCCAGACGGTCCTCCGGGAGCGGCCGGCTGACCAGGAAGCCCTGCAGCTTGTCGCAGCCCATCTCGGCCAGCAGGTCGCGGGTGACCTCGTCCTCGACACCTTCGGCGACCACGCGCAGCCCGAGGTTGTGCGCGAGCTCGACGATCGAGCGGGCGATGAACGACTCGTTCTGGCTGGTCGACATGCCGAGCACGAAGGACTTGTCGATCTTCAGCTCGTCGATCGGCAGCTGCCGCAGCTGGGACAGCGAGGAGTAGCCGGTACCGAAGTCGTCCATCGACAGCCGGAGCCCGAGCGCGTGCAGATCGGCCAGCACGGTGCTGTTGCGCACCGTGTCGTCCACCACGCTGCCCTCGGTGAGCTCCAGGGTCAGCAGCTCGCCGGGCACTCCGTGGTGGCGGAGGGCACCGCGCACCCGGGCGACCAGGTCGGGCTCGGACAGGCAGCGGGCGGAGAGGTTGACGGCCACCGACAGCGCGATGTCCTGGTCCAGCCAGCGCCGGCAGCGGTCCAGGGCGCGGTCGAGCACGTGGTCGGTCAGCGGCCCGATCCGACCGATCTGCTCGGCCAGGCCGATGAAGTCGTCCGGCGGGATGTCGCCGTAGCGCGGGTGCGCCCACCGGACGAGCGTCTCCACCGACACGATGTCGGCGGTGCGGGCGTCCACGATCGGTTGGAAGACCACGGTGATCTGGCCTTCGACCATCGCCGTCTCCAGCTCGGTGCCCAGCTGCAGGCGGCGCAGGCTCTGCTGGTCCAGCACGGGGTGGTAGGTGGCCACCCCCCCGGAGCTGTGCGCGGCCAGCAGCGCCACGTCGGCCCGCTGGATCAGCGTGCCGGAGTCCGAGCCGTGCACGGGCGCAGCGGCGACCCCGATGGTCAGCGACACCTCCAGGTCCAGGCCGGCGACCTGGGCCCGGGTGGAGGCGGCCTCGCGGAGCCGGCGCGCGGCACGCTCGGTGGCCGGCAACGACAGTCCGGGCAGCAGGACGGCGAACTGGCCGCCCTCCATCCGGGCGACGACCGCCCGCGGCGGCGCGTGCTCGCGCAGCAGCCCGGCGGTCACCAGCAGCAGCTCGTCGCTGGCGGCGTGGCCCAGGGTGTCGGTGACGTCGGTGTACCCGTCGAGGGCGGCCAGCACCAGCCCGGCCCGGGCGGTCGCCGGCTCGGCGGACAGCAGGGCGTCGATCTCGGCGGCCAACCGCTGGCGGTTGGGCAGGCCGGTCAACCGGTCGTGGTCGCCGTCGTGCCGGATCTGGCTGAGCAGCTGCTGCTGGCGGATCGCGGCGTTGACGTGGGTGAGCATGGAGTCCAGCGCACCCCGGTCACCGGAGGCGAAGGTGACGACGTCGCTGCGCCGGTCGCAGACCTCCAGGTAGCCGGGCTCGCCGGCGGCCGTGACCACCGGGGCGCCGAGGACCTCGCGGGCACCGCGGCGTTCCAGCGCGGCCAGCTCGGCCTCGGTGGCACGGACGGCCGAGACCAGCACCGGACCAGCACCGGCATCCGCCAGCGCTCGCCGGCGGAGGACGTCGTCGGGGTCGCCGGGGCCGTCGTACCAGCCCCGGTCCCCGTCGGCGGCGTCCACGACCAGCTGGGGGCCCTCGTCCAGGTAGGGCGGCAGCCACAGGGCCACCCGGTCGGCGTTGAGCAGCTCGCGGACGGCGCTGACGATCTCCCGGGTGCCCGCCTCGTCCGGCGTCACCAGCTCGACCCGGCGGGCGAAGTCGTACACCCGCTGCACGGTCCGGCGGTCACGGACCGCACGGGTGGACTGCCGGAAGATCGCCACGACCCCGACCACCATCGGGACGATGAGCGCCCACGCCCAGGGAGTCTGCTCGATGAGCAGCAGGGCGACGATGCCGACGACGACGCTTAACGGGGCTACCGCGAGGGCGGGGACCGCGCTCAACAGCATCGCCCAGCCTGGAAAGCCGCCGGCGAGCGTGATCGCCATGCAGGTGAGCAGCATCCCGACCACGGTGGCCCCCGCCATGGCCAGCACGAGGGACAGCCAGGACAGCGGCTCGCGCGGGTCCAGCTGCGGTAGCCAGGAGAGCACCAGCAGCGCCGTGCACGCCTCGACGACGACGAGGGACAGGTTGAACGCGACCTTGGGCGCGGGCAGGGACTGCCAGGCGATGACCACGGCGACCGCGGCGACCCGCGCGCCGGCAGTCCACACGCCCCCGACCTCGACCAGCCCGATGACCAGGGCCACCTCGGACGGGGAGACGGAGAACGTCTGCCGACGGAACTCCAGATCCAGCTGGACGGACTCGGTGAGGAGAAAAGCGGCGAACAGCGCGAGCACCGTCCAGAGCGGCGGCGTGCTCCAGGCGTGCGGGAGCGTCACTGCAGCGAGGACGACCGCGACCCCACCCCCCAGGAGGGCGATGGTCCACGGGCGCCGAAGGGCGGAGGCCCCCGGTGACTCGGGGACCACGGGCTCGGCCAAGGTGCGCCTGTCTGTGCGGGGTTGATGTGCCGCCGAAGGTAACAGCGGCTCATCGCCTCCGGGAGCAGCCGCACTCCGTCCGGGTGAGGGCCGGTCGACCCGACCCCCACCCGGCTCGCGAGTCGAGGTCAGCGGCTCCAGCGCCAGCCGCGCGACCAGCGCCAGCCGCGGTCGGCGGCGGGACGGGAGCTGACGAAGACGGTGGAGCTGGACATGGAGGCCTCCTGTAGGCGTGGCGAGCTAACAGCTTTCGCGGCAGCCGCCCACGCGGGGGCAGAGCGTCGTTCGGCACAGACCGCAATCAGGAGATTGCATGGGGTCACCCACACGAGGCAAGCATTGACACGTCTGAGTCGGGAACTTCCGACGTGTCGTCACTCTCTGTGAGATACCAGCGGGTCAATAGCTCAAACGAGTGACCAACGACCGCCCGCAGGCTCCACCGCGGCAACCGGCGCGGGGGCCTCGTCCACAGGTTGCACCCCGGCCCCAGGCGGCGCCGCGGTCGCCGTCCACACGGTCCACAGGCGCTGTCCACAACCGGTGGACGACGGCGTCCACCGGCGGTCGGTCCCACTAGGCTGCGCGGGTGCGTCCCCCCGGCTCCGGTACCGACCCCGAGGCGGGGTCCACGCTGCCGTTCGTGCTGGTCTGCTGGCTGGTCGCGGCACTGATGGCGCTCGGCGCGATCGCCGCCTCCGACGCCTTCCTGGAGCAGCAGGAGGTGCAGTCGATCTGCGACGGAGCCGCCCTGGCGGCGGCCGACCAGGCCGACGAGGCCGCCGTCTACCAGCAGGGGGTGGCTGCACAGCTGCCCCTGACCCGGGGCAGCGCCGAGGCGGCGGTCGCCGACCAGCTGACCGACGCTGGGGTGGCGCTGGACGCCTGGTCGGCCGAGACCGACGGGGTCGAGGTGACGGTGCGCTGCACCCGCGAGGTGCACATCGCCTTCGACTGGCTGTTCCTCGGCGGCGAACCGCTGGAGCGGACCGCGGTCGCCAGCG
>Ga0210040_10009163_pt1 | contig 11564 bp, 16 predicted proteins | sample CryGeyCG12114_NA_FD_185462 | JGI IMG/M metagenome (GOLD analysis project Ga0210040, IMG submission 185462) | Groundwater microbial communities from aquifer - Crystal Geyser CG19_WC_8/21/14_NA (SPAdes) (version 2) | ecosystem: Environmental > Aquatic > Deep subsurface > Groundwater | place: USA... | reverse complement strand
ATTCGTTTCGGCCCGATCACACAGTCCTACCTCAGCCGGGTGAGCCTTGACCCGGAGGCGCTGACCATTCGCGCCGTAGCCGAACGGGGGCTGTTCCGGCACCTCGATAGTGTTTGGCGGTTCGAGTCGGATGGGCCGGGAACGCGCATTCACTTCGACATCGATTTCAAGATCGCCAATCCGCTGATTGCCGCTGTCGCCGAACCGGCCTTTGGGCAAAAGCAGGACGAGATCATGAACGCCTTTGTGACCGAGGCAAACCGCCGATTTGCGTAGGCACCTCGCGTCCCGGGCACTGTCCCGGCAGGGCCGGAACAGCATAGGGTCGCTTGTCTGAGGACGAGGCCCGCTCGCCTTCGGACGAGGCATGCTCGCCTTTAGGACGAAGCCCACTCGCCGGCGCGCATGACAGGGACAGTCGAGCCGTCCGGCTTGATGCCGTCAACGTCCACTTTGTCCGATCCGATCATCCAGTCGATATGGATGAAACTTGAATTGCCGCCCTGCGCCTTCACCTGCTCGGGCGTGATATTTTGGCCGTCAACGAAGCACTTGGAATAGCACTGGCCGAGCGCGATGTGGCTCGACGCGTTCTCATCAAACAGCGTGTTAAAAAACAGGATGCCGCTTTTGCTGATCGGGGAAGAGTGCGGCACCAGCGCCACTTCGCCGAGGCGCCGGGCCCCTTCGTCAGTGTCGATAACCTTGTTCAGCACTTCGGCGCCGCGCGTCGCCTTGGCTTCCGTGATGCGCCCACCCTCGAAGCGCACCTGGATATTTTCAATCAGCGTGCCCTGGTGTGAAAGCGGCTTGGTGCTGCTTACATAGCCGTCCGTGCGCAGAGCATGGGGGGTAGTGAACACTTCCTCGGTCGGAATATTGGGATTGCAGGTGATGCCGATCTTGGTTGGCGAAGCGCCGCCCATCCATTGATGCCCATCGGCCAGTCCGACGTGCAAGTCCGTGCCCGGTCCGGTAAAGCGCAGTGCAGCAAAATTCTGCCCGTTCATCCATTCCCGCCGCAATCGCAGCGCGGCATTGTGGTCGCGCCAAGCGCCGACCGGATCGGCCACATCGACGCGCGATGCGGCAAAGATCGCCTCGGCCAGCTTGCGCACGGCCTCGGCTTCGTCAACATCGGGGAACACCAGCTTGGCCCAGGCCGAGTTGGGATAGGCGACCAGGTTCCAGTTGATCTCGAAGTTTACGATCTTTTCCTGGGCGGGCTTATAGGCCATCGCGTTCGCCCGGTTTGCGCGCGCAACCTTTGCGGGGTCCTGGGTGGACAAAAGCATTGGATTGTCGCCGACAACGGCGAGCCGCGCTGCGCCGTTCTCGTATGCCTTGGCCATGCCTTCGTAGAGCCAGCCCGAGGCGCGATCAAAACTTGCATCGTTGCCAAAACGGTAGCGGGCGAGGGTCGTTTCCTCGTCCGAAAACATGGTCGTGACGAGGCCTGCCCCCGCTTTGTAGGCGTGTTCGGTAATTCGCCGGACCAGCGGCAGGGCCACCATCGGTGCGGTGATCAGCAGGTCCTGTCCTTCTCGGAGGCCGAGGCCCACCTTGACGGCAACTTCACCCAGCTTGTCGAGCTTTTGCACATCGATGGGTGAGGTGGATTCGGACGGGTTGGCCATTGGAAACTCCAGCGCGTTTGACCCGTTTTCCTTAGCCCTCCCGGAGGGGGCGCGCCAGCATGCTCTTGCGCCACCGGTTCGGGGTGCCCATGTCCCCTAGCAGTGAATTTGGAAAGGTGCGGACCATGCTCAAACCCGAAGATCGTCGTGCCATCGAGGGCCTGTTCGATCGCCTGCAGAATGCGCGAGCCGGAAGTGGACCGCGCGATCGGGAAGCCGAGGAATTGATCCATCAGCGGATCAGGGAAACGCCTGGCTCCCCCTATTACATGGCGCAGACCGTGCTCGTTCAGGAGCATGCGCTCAAGGTGGCCGAGCAGCGCATCGCCGAACTCGAACAGCAGGTTCGGAGCCGCTCATCGGGCACTGCGTTCGGTAATCGTTACGGTGAGCGGTCGGATCGTGGCTATGGTCAGGGGACCGAGGTCAGCCGGCAGCCACGCGGGCCCTGGGGCCCGATCGATGACCAGGCGCAATCACCGCAAAATTACAACCAGCCTTATGGGCAGCAGCCCAATGGCGGTGGGTTCGGCGGTGGCCGCTTTGGTGGTGGTTTTGGGGGGTGGCGGCTTGGCGGTGGCGGGTTTCTGGCGGGCGCTGCGCAAACGGCCATGGGCGTCGCCGGCGGTGTGATGCTGGGCAATGCGATCGGCAGCATGTTTGGCGGCGGTGAGGCGCATGCGGCAGAGGTTCAGCCGGTTGATGCGGGACATAATGCCGACGGGGGCAACGATGCCGGGCAGGAGGGCGGCCAAGACGCGGGTGCAGAGGACCCCGGTGCCGATTACGGCAACGACGCAGGCGGGGATTTCGGCAATGACGCAGGCGGCGACTTCGGCGGCGGCGATGGCTTCGATTTCGGAGGCGATTTCTAAGACTGCCTCTGTCCGCCAATAGCTCCCACGCCGCTGGCCGTTGCGCGTGAGAGCTGTTTGAAACTTCAAGGCGTCGGGATCGCCCGGCGCTTAGTATTTTTCGTAGAACTCGTTGCCGCCGGCCTTCAGCACATAGTGCATGTTGTTATAGGGGAAGCGCAGCCCGGCTGTGTGGAAATGCATGGCGCGCGATACGGCGGGGTGACGCTCGCCACGCAAAACCCGCTGTGCGACCTGCGCAACCAGCACCACGCCGGCATCGTTCATCGGCTTGCTCAGCACCCCCGGGGCGAACTGGTTTTTCTGGCCCACAACGCCGCAGATGGATTTGGGATATCTCGGATCCGCGACCCTGTTCATTACCACCGAACCGACCGCCAGCAGACCATCCGCGCTTGAGCGGTGGGACTCGAAATACATGGCGCGCATCAGGCATTCGCGTTCCGACATTTGCCGGCTGACACCCATGCCGAACCACCCGCAGCCAGTGAGCGAGGTCAGGGTGGCGAGTGCGGCAAGGGAAAGGGCGAGCCGGCGCAACAACTGCATGAGGCATTTCTCTTCAACAGGGTAGGCAAAGAGAAGATTGCCACGCGAGCGTTAAAGCGGCGTTCCCTCCCATCCAGTTTGGGAGCGCCTGCGTTCGGAAGGCCACACCGTCAGGGCGTGGCCTCTTCCGTTTCCTCGTCCAGCAACTCACCTTCTTCCTGCTCAAGCGCAGACTGCTGGTTGGGCTGGAGACCGAAGCGAGCGGCCACATCAGGGGCGTAGCGGAGCATGGCCGGTCGCAGCTTGATCAGAGCCAGGTCCTTGGCCTTAGCTTCCAGCATCACATCGAAATCTAGCCCCTCCACCGTGCGCATAAAGGTGGCGAATTCGAACGGGTTCACGAAGTCCGCATGCCCGGTCCACACCGGGGCGAGTTGCGCCGTGCCCATTTTTCCCGTGGCTCGGTCCCGGCGTTTCACCGTCCGCAACTCGGTTCGAGGCGAGGAATAGTGGATTTTCGGAACTACCCCATCAGGCCATGACGCAAGGATACGGCGAACAGTTTCGCGCAGGTCCAGCTTCTCGGGGTTGAGGCACCAGAAGTGCTGATAATCGAAAATCAGCCGCACGCCCGTATGCTGGTGGATGTCGAGCACATCGGCGGCCGAAAAGCGGAGATCATCATGCTCCAGCACAAGGCGCCGCCGCACCGGTTCGGGCAAAGTGTGCCAGGTCTCGATCCAACGCCGGCGTGCTTCGGGCAGGTCGCCATAGGTGCCGCCGACATGGACCACCAGCACGGAATCGTCGCCGAGCTCCATCAGGTCGAGCATCTCTGCCTGCGAAGCGAGATCCCAGATGCTCTTGCGCACCAGCTCGGAATTGGGGCTGTTGAGCACGATGAATTGGCTGGGGTGAAAGGAGAGACGGATATCGAGGTCCTTGGCCTTCCGGCCAAGCGCCGCCAGTTCGGCTGCGCTGTCGCGTACCATGGTGTGGAACTGCGGCATGTCAGGGTGCGTGGCGTAGGGGGCGAGGTCCGATGACATCCGGTACATGCGGATCTGATGCTGCTTAAGATAGTCGAGGATGGCGTCGACATAGCCCAGCGAGACCTTCAGGTGCGGGTTGCTCGCCGAGCGTCGGGCGTCGTTGCTCTTGAGCTCGGGCCGGCCCATGACCTTGACGGGAAAGCCCAGCCGGGCCACGCGTGGGGAAATCATTAAGCCTCCATGTGCAATCGGGTCGCCCGGACTGCGGTGAAAACCGCCGACGCTTGTTTTGTTCCCCTTTCTCACCACATGGCCGGGTACGCCGTGCCGGAGACATCAGCCAAATGGCCAACAAGAGCCTCGTTCGCCTGCAGCGCCAGTTCGACCATCTTGAGCGCAGCATCCCGAACTGGGCCAGCCGCCCGATCCATTGGCTGCGTCAGCCGGGAGCGATGCTTATTCGCATCCCGCTCGGCTTATTGCTGATCGCGGGAGGCGTGTTGAGCTTTCTGCCGGTCCTCGGCATTTGGATGCTGCCGCTTGGCTTCCTGCTGCTGGCGATCGACATCCCGTTTCTGCGCACGCCGGTGGTGCTGTCCAGCATCCTGCTGCAGCGCCGGATGACCATGCTGCGCAGGAAGTGGCGGGACAACAAGCGCCGCAAAAACACCGCCGCCTAAGGGCCCTTGACCTCTCCTGGCTCTTACCCTGGGTGGCATGCGTCCCGAGGTCACCATTGTGAGGAACCGGCCGGGGGCGGGTTCGTTGACCTCCGGAGTTAACGAACGTGTAGCGCCTTCACCCCAAGCGCACCTCGGCAAGACTTTCAGGAGAACATCATGTCAAAGCATCTTCCTCCTATTCCGCCCGCGAACCAGAGCGACAAAGGACCCGGCGGCGACCAGAAAACGGATATCAACCAGGGTTCTGAAGTGAACAGCGGCGAGCGCAATTACGACGAGCAAGGTCGCCAGGGTAATAGCAAGATCAATACTACCCACCCCGGCTATCAGCAGGACAGGTAAGGGCGATCTGCCATTTGTGTCTGGCCTTCGCGGCTGACGCAGAACTCCTTCTTGATAGGGTCGCCGGTCCATGTCGGCGACCCTTTCTTTTGCTGGCCTTGCTGCGATGATTTCTTCCTCGCGCCCCTCAGCAGCCGCTAAAAGGAGGCTGCTAAAAGGGAGTCGCAGATGAAAACCCGTGCCGCCGTAGCCTTCGAAGCCAAGAAGCCGCTGGAGATCGTGGAGGTCGACCTGGAGGGCCCGAAGGCCGGCGAGGTTCTGGTCGAGATCAAGGCAACGGGCATTTGCCACACCGACGAGTTCACTCGCTCAGGCGCCGATCCTGAAGGCTTGTTTCCTGCAATCCTCGGCCATGAGGGCGCCGGCGTCGTGGTGGAAGTCGGGGCAGGGGTGACTAGCGTCGCGGTCGGCGATCACGTGATTCCTCTCTACACGCCGGAGTGCCGACAATGCCCTTCATGCCTGTCGCGCAAGACCAATCTCTGCACCGCAATCCGTGCGACGCAGGGCCAGGGCCTCATGCCGGACGGAACCACGCGGTTTTCCTACAAGGGCCAGCCGATCCTCCATTACATGGGATGTTCCACGTTTTCGAACTACACAGTGCTGCCCGACATCGCGGTCGCTAAAATCGATGCCGCGGCTGCGTTTGACAAGGTCTGCTATGTCGGCTGCGGCGTGACCACTGGCGTTGGGGCCGTGATCAACACCGCCAAGGTGGAACAGGGCGCGACAGCGGTGGTGTTTGGGCTCGGCGGCATCGGGCTGAACGTCATCCAGGGCCTGAAGCTCGCCGGAGCGGATATGATCATCGGCGTCGATCTCAACCCCGACAAGAAGGCCTGGGGCGAGCGCTTTGGCATGACCCACTTCGTCAACCCGACCCAGGTCGAGGGTGGAGTGGTCCAGCACCTGGTCAACATGACCAAACGCGGGGCCGATCAGATTGGGGGCGCCGATTACACTTTCGACTGCACAGGCAACACAACGGTGATGCGGCAAGCCCTGGAAGCCAGTCACCGCGGATGGGGCAAATCCGTCGTGATCGGCGTCGCCGCCGCGGGCCAGGAGATTTCGACGCGACCTTTCCAGCTGGTCACTGGCCGCACCTGGCTCGGATCGGCCTTTGGTGGAGCGCGTGGACGCACCGACGTGCCCAAGATCGTTGACTGGTACATGTCGGGCAAAATCGAGATCGATCCGATGATCACCCACACCCTGCGACTCGAGGACATCAATCGTGGCTTTGACCTCATGCATGCCGGCGAAAGCATTCGCAGCGTGGTGGTGTATTAGGCCGGCCTTGACTCGACCGTGAGTGCCGCGTCCAGCGCTTCGAGAATTGGCAGCTGGCCCTTCAGGATCTTGCGCCGGGCCTCCTCGGGTTCGAACCAGCCAGCGCGGTCGGCCTCCGGGAAGTCCTGCATCCGGCCGGAGCGCGGTGGCCATTCCATCGCGAACATATTGCTCCGGAGTGTGTCGGGATCGAAATCGCCTTCGGCCGCCCAGATCAGGAGCGTCTTGCCGCTCGGCTGGCGAAACTGCCCGAGCGCGAGCAAGGATGCGGAAATGAAGTGCCCGGTTTCTTCAGCAAATTCCCGACGAGCTGCTGCTTCCGGTTCTTCCCCCGGCTCACAAAGTCCCTTGGGTATCGACCAGACGCCCTCGTCCTTCTTTGCCCAAAACGGGCCGCCGGGATGGATCAACAAGGTTTCCAGCACGCCGGTCTTAAAGCGATAAAGCAGGATCCCGGCGGAAGTCTGCGGCATGGCGGCACCCGAGTAAACTGCCGGGGGAACCTCCTCCCGAGCGGGCGGTTTTCACTCGGCACAAGGAGAAAACATCATGAAGCTAAGCGACTTCCTGGCCCGCGTGAAGGACCTGCCGCCTGATACCCTGATCTCGGTGGCCGAGGTGGACGAGGCCTTTGCCGCCAACATCGCCGAGGTTGAGATCGTTGAGACGGCCAAGGCCGAAAGCGGCAGCGCCGACGGCTCGGAAGCGGTTGACCTCAGCAGCGGCGACGAAACAGTTGTTGTAATCCGCTGGTAGCCATGAGCTCTCGCTGGGGCTTACGTGTTCGCCGGTTCAGCGAACGCGTGGCCCTGGCGGGCTACACCTCGTAATTGCGCATGGCACGGTGCTGAATGCCGGCATCTTCAAACTCGTCGCCAAAGGCGACAAAGCCCAGCTTCTCGTAAACAGCCAACTTATCGGTCTGCGCGGTGAGATAGAATTTCGTCTGGCCAGCCGCCCGGGCATACGCCATCGCCGTCTCCATCATTGCCTTCGCGATGCCCTTTCCACGCCAAAGCCGATGAACGGCGACTCTCCGATCTTGGTGTGCTCAGTTTTTGCAATCATGCGCAGGGTGCCGACTATCTCGCCGTCCAGCACTGCGGCAAAGTGGGTGGCCGTGAGGTCGTCGGCATCGTTCTCGAGCTCCGCGGGCACCTTCTGTTCCCATACGAAAACCTCACGGCGAAGTGCGAAGGCGGCATTGCACAGGGTCGAAAAGGGGAGGACTCGAAGGACGGCAAGGTTTTGCAGGGTCATGCTGCGAAGAGATGTCCGGTTTGATAAGCGAAGGTTCAGGTCGGCAGGTGTGACGATTTCATGTGCGGAGCGGCGGAGCGTTGATGCCGATTGGCCGTTTCGCGCGTTACAGCAGCATGCGCGTTTTTCTAGACTTCGAAGCGTCTTCGCTCGCCAAGACCAGCTATCCCATAGAGGTTGGCTGGGTGTTTGAGAACGGGGAAACGGACGCGTTCCTGATCCGTCCTGCGCCGGACTGGACAGATTGGGACGAAACCGCTGAGCATGTTCACGGTATCTCGCGTGAGCGCCTGCAGCTTGAAGGGATCGCACATCAGGATGCGTGTGATCGCCTCGTCCGATCCTTGTCAACTCATACTCTGTTCGCGAGTGCCCCGTCCTGGGACGGGCATTGGCTGAGCATGCTGCTAAGGGCCGGCGGACAGCCCCGGCATTTGCTGCGGCTGCGAGATACCGAAGAGGTGTTCGTCGAGGCCGTGCGCGACGGGCTAGGCGCTTCTGCGGGGCCGGACCGGATCATCGAAATCGTGTCACTAGCGCGCTCGGTCGTGGAAAACGGGCCGGTCGCGCATAGGGCGCTCCAAGATGCGCAGCGGGAGATGCGCATCTGGCGGGAAGTTCAGCGCATTGTCGCGTCCAGGTTCGTGGATTGAGCAAAGAACTGATTGCCCACGCTGCTTGCCGGGTTAGCGGACACGGGGCGGCACCCGCTTGCGCTCCATCCGGACCGCGGCGATCAGGCGCAGCATTTCCTGGCGGAACTGGTCTGCAAAGACATCGGCAACAACCGGGTCCATTCCTGGCACCACGGTTTCTTCAAGGGTGCCGGCATAGGTCGTCAGCACTGTGTCGAACTGCTCGTCGGTGAAGTTGATCATCATTCCGGCGGTGACCTTCGCCAACAATTGCTCGATGGCGGTGAGCCGGGCTTCGAAGATCAAATCGTCCTCGGTCAGCATCTCTGGAACTCTCATGGTGGGACTCCAGACAGAATGCAGGATCCTGGCTAAAGGTCCGCGAAGATTAGGGGGTCAGCGACAATATCGCATGTGGTGCCAGCCGAACCGGAGCTAGGCTTTACGTGCGCCGCGCGTTTTCTTACGCCATTGCGCCCCGGACAGTTTCAACGCGAAGCGTATCGACCGGAGCGGGTCGGAGCAGCTCTGCTTCCGCTCGGCTGAGATAAAGCCAGGCAGGCCAGTCTGCGGGCGGGACAATGCAGACCTGCCGGTCGTGATAAGGCGCGACGTCTGGGCCGGGCAGGGTGGTGAGCATGGTGAAAGCGAGGGCGCCATCCTCGTTCTCGGACCACAAACCAGCAATTCCCATCACCGGTGACTGCATCAGCGAAAAGCGGTGCTTGGCTTTCGGGTACTTCGTGCCAGTAAACTCAAAAAAACCCGAACAGATGATGAGGCAGCGCTTGGAATCCGCGAAGTGCCGCCCATCCGACTTGAAGTTGAAAACGGGTGCGGCCTTTGGACGTGGTGGCGGCCAGCCGAAGCGCATGGCGACCAGCTCCACGCCGTTGCCCGCCGGGCGCAGCACCGGGGCCATATCACCAACCCGGATGTCATCGGCTTGCGGCAGATCCGTCGCGCTCTCCGCCGAAGGGGTGTCGAGGTCCAGTGCTTTCAGCGCCTCGCAGTATTGCCTGTAGGTGACGTGCTGCTCGTAATCGTTGCACATCGATCAGGACGGACTTTCGCTCGGCTGCTCTCTGGGTAGCATCAGCATGGAACGCATGCAGTAGGGCAACGTTGCCGATCGTTGAGCCGGCGGTGCAAAGGAAAGCGCAATGAGCGGGAACATTTTAGGCAACATCGCTATCGGCCTTGTTGCGGGGGCGATTGGCACTGCTGCGATGACAGCCGCACAAACCGCGCAGATGAAGGCCACCGGCCGGAGCGGTTCCACCACTCCGGCCAAAGCTGCAGAAAACCTCTTCGGGCTCGACCCTTGGACGGATGCCGAGGAGGAGACGCTTTCCAACAAGATGCACTGGGCTTATGGGACAGCGCTGGGTGGCGTTTGCGGGATTCTGGCCAGCCTGTTCGATGACCAGGAACCCTTGACCGGGTTGTCCTTTCTGGCAATGAGCTGGACCAGCGGGTTGTTTTTACCCGCGGCGCTCAAAGCGTCGTCGCCGCCCACCGAGTGGGCGCCCGCTGAGATCGCGAGTGATGCGGCGTTCCATGCCGTGTATGCCGGTGCGACGGTTGCTGCCTTTCACGGCATCCAAGCGATGATTAGCAAACGCTAGCGACCGACTGGGATGCAAAATCGTTTGGGGCCAATCTATCAGCCGCGGATCGCTCTGCGGTCGGCAGCCCGGCTGAGGTTCGCGCGACCCATCAAAGAAAACGGCCCGCGCGTAGTTCGCGCAGGCCAGGACGGTAATCAGTATTCGGGGACGAGTTAGCCCAAGCTGTCTTTGATGCTCTGGAGCAGCAGCAGGTGCGTTTGGATCGAGGGTACGCCCACGATCGATGCGCCACGCGCCATTGCGTCGTCGCCGCTGCGCGCATAGCGCTGGTGGATCGCCAGTAGCTCGCGATGGCCGGTGATCTGGCCATCGATATACATGGCATCGAACTCCGCACCGCTCGCGGCTTCAAGTTCAGCCAGCATGGCGGCATGTTTTTCGTCGAGCCCGGCGGCACCGGGCTTGGAACCGAATGCCTGGGCAACAGCGGCCTGCTCTTCGATTTCGAGCCGGGCAAAGGTCTTGACGCGCCCACTACTCGCCTTTTGGACGGCGAGCTGGCTCGTTGCAGTTGCAAAATCACCGCCCATCAGCGCTGGCAGTTTGTCGCGGTCGATGGAGCGCGACCGGCTGCGAGACGGGGTTTGCGCCTGGGCGGGGCCCAAAGTGGTGGCCAGGGTGCCGGCAGCAGCAGCCGCGAGGAGGAAACGTCGTTGCATGGGAGAAAACTTTCTAACACGTTAATAGAAAGCTAATCATGAACAGCAGTGCCGGGTTCCGTGCCATCGCTAATTGGTAGGCCAGCTACCTAGTGCCGACCCCGCTCAGCGCCAGCCAAGGGGCGGGGCGACATGCTTCAAGATGCTTTCGATGACGTGGGCGTTGTACTCGACGCCAAGCTGGTTGGGCACGGTGAGGAGCAGGGTATCGGCTTCCGCGATTGCCGTGTCTTCCCGCAACTGCTCCACCAGACGGTCGGGCTCATCAGCGTAGGAGCGGCCGAAAACGGCGCGCTTTTGCGGCTCAAGATAGCCGAACTGATCGACGCTATCACTGCGGCCGAAATAGGCGCGGTCGGTGTCGTTGATCAGGGCGAAGATGCTGCGGCTGACGGAAACACGGGGGGTGCGGGTATGGCCGGCCGCGGCCCAGGCGTCACGATAGGCGCGGATCTGCTCGGCCTGCTGGACGTGGAAGGGTTTGCCGGTTTCGTCCATCACGAGGGTGGAGCTTTGCAGGTTCATGCCGAGCTGGGCCGCCCATTGCGCCGTGGGCGTGGTTGCGGCACCCCACCAGATGCGGTCGCGCAATCCTTCCGAATGCGGCTCGAGGCGCAGGAGGCCCGGCGGATTGGCAAACATCGGGCGCGGGTTGGGCTGAGCGAAACCTTCGCCGCGCAACACGTCGAGGAAGACTTCGGCATGGTTGCGCGCCATGTCGGCGTCAGTTTGGCCGTCTGCAGGTGCGTAGCCAAAATGGCGAAAACCATCGATCACCTGCTCGGGCGAGCCACGGGAAATGCCGAGCTGCAGCCGACCGCCAGCGATCAGGTCGGCAGCGCCGGCATCCTCGGCCATGTAGAGCGGGTTCTCGTAGCGCATGTCGATCACGGCGGTGCCGATCTCGATCTTTTTGGTTTTGGCTCCGACGGCCGCGAGCAGCGGAAACGGCGAGGCGAGCTGGCGGGCAAAATGGTGGACGCGGAAATAAGCGCCGTCCGCGCCGAGCTCCTCGGCGGCTACCGCGAGGTCGATCGATTGCAGCAGCGCATCCGCAGCCGTGCG
>Ga0210040_10009162_pt1 | contig 11565 bp, 1 predicted proteins | sample CryGeyCG12114_NA_FD_185462 | JGI IMG/M metagenome (GOLD analysis project Ga0210040, IMG submission 185462) | Groundwater microbial communities from aquifer - Crystal Geyser CG19_WC_8/21/14_NA (SPAdes) (version 2) | ecosystem: Environmental > Aquatic > Deep subsurface > Groundwater | place: USA... | reverse complement strand
GGAGTACGAGAAGGTGGTGTAGGAGAGACCGTAGCCGAACTCGTAGATAGGGGTGATGTTCTGCTTGTCGAATGCGCGGTAGTCGATGAACACGCCTTCCTCGAAGTTGTCCTGGGGACTGTTCGCCCCGTTGGTAGGCTCGTAGATGAGGTCTGGACCGTACTGCGCCTCGTCGCTTCCGATGGTGAAGGGCAGCTTGCCGCCAGGGTTGTGGCGACCGTAAAGGATATCGGCAATCGCATTACCAGACTCTTGGCCGGGAAGACCAGCCCAGAGAATAGCAGTGACGTTTTCGCTCTCATAGAAAGAGTTGACTAGGACTGGACCGACCGAGTGGATAACCACAATGGTGTTGTTGCAGTTGGATGATACGTTGCGAATCAGTGCGTCGCCATCTTGCCATAACGTCAGGTTGTTACGGTCGCCCATGTTGCCGTCGACCGTGATGTAGCCTTCTCCGGAATCGGCGTTGACAAACACGATGGCCACGCTAGCCTGCCTGGCCATCGCCTGGACTTGGTCGTACGCCCAGTTGTCGGTGACAGACTGGACGACGCCGCCGTTCTGAGTGACAGAGCTCTTGATGGCTTCGAGAGGAGTGACGAGGTAAGGGAAGTCAGCTGTTCCTGAGCCCCAACCCATGGCCAGTGTGCCGTTGTCGCAGCCGCGGTCAGCGCAGCCATTAGGTCCATACTCATTCTCAGCAGCGTCGTTGCCAAAGACGGCAGTCCACTTCTCGGTGCCCTTGAGAGGGAGCACGCCCGTGTTCTTCAGCAGAACAGTGGACATTGCTGCCGTTTGGCGAATGCTACGGAAGTGCTCTGCTCGCACATCGACGTGCTGATTGATCAGTCCGTAGCCCGTCTTAGCGTAGAAATGCGAATAGCCATAGGTGTCTCGAGCCCAGCTGTCGAAGTTGACAGGCACGGAAGCGTTGTCGCGACCGACGTAGTAGTAAGCAGCCATGATACGGGTAGCTGCGTCGTCGATTCGCCATTCAGGGACTGTTCCGTTGATGATCGAGAGGGTTAGGTTAGAACCCCAGAAAGATCGACCAGAGTTGAAATCGGTATCACCAGGCATAGTCATGTCAAGACCAGCGAAAGTCGACGCAACGCCAGAGTGTTGAGCATCCCAATCCGACATGATGAAGCCCTGGAAACCGAGCTCACCCTTCAGAAGATAATTCTGCAGGTACGAGTTCTGGCAAGCCTGCGAGTTGTTGACCTTGTTGTACGAGCACATGATGGAACCAGTGCCGGCGCGGACGGCGTCAGCGAACGGCCATAGGTACAGCTCGTGGAGCGTCTTGTCATCCAAATTGGAGCTGATCGCATCGACGAATCCGCCCTCGAAAGTTCCGGGAGAGCGGAAGTGCTCCTGCTCGTTCATAATGTAGTGCTTCGTGCAAGCAATGACGCCGGCATCTTGGATACCGCGGACGGTGTCGGCAACTGCAACGCCGGAGAGATATGGGTCAGGCGAGAAACCTTCCCAGTTGCGCTGGCTCTATGTTAGCTATGCACTCTGATTGCAGCTTCATTGCACTTACGCCGCCCTTGGGATTGCGGCCAAGAGGCCCCACAACAGGACCAAGTTGAACATCGACACCCTTTCCACGATGCTCTTGACCCATTTGGTAGCCTCGACGGTACCACTCACCACGATCCCACGCCGCAGCAATTGTGCCACCAGCAGGAAACGCAGAGACATAATCGGCAAAGCGAACGCCTAGAGGGCTGTCCTGCATGCATAACGAGTCGAAGCCTAGTCGTGGAACTGATCCGACATTGCCGACGCATTGGTCACTCTGCCAGCCTGTGCCTGTGGTGATGTTGACCTTCTCGAGGAGAGTAAGTTGGCTAACGAATGCCTGGGCCTTAGCATATGCCTCGCCCCAGTCGCCGAGACCCTCGATCCATCTGTTTGGTTGGTTAGCCCGCGTTCTTCATGTCATGTTCTGCAGTGCAGCCATATGCAATGCACACGATGGGTCCCACCCTGCAGGGTAAGAGAATAACAATTACCCACAATAATCACCCTGCAGCGTCGGAGGAACTTGGAAAAGAATGTAGTGAAGGCTTTACTTACGGGCTAGGATAGAATGGCGGGCTCTGTACGTTGTTCAGCGGACTCGAAGAGCCATTTGTGGATGGGGATGTGTTATTAGGATACTGTTTACAGTCAGCTTGGGCTCCCAAACAAAGCCTTTGAAGAGCAATTGTACTAAGCGCAAGAATGGGAAAAGCGACACGATAAAGTGCGCGAGATCAGGTAACATCTCTGCAGCTCTGGTAGAGTCCGCTCATGGAGTCGAGTTGACCTTGTTGTGGAGTGGTGCTTGGAATGTTTGGCTCGACTTACAGTTTGGGCGGAGGCTGCGCCAATCGCCAAAAATGGCAACAGTGCTTCAAGCCACAAAGACATGACGTCTGCAAGGATGTCTGGGATACGTGGGTAGCAACAGGAGGGCCACTCAGCGATATTATATTAGACAACACGGTGAAGCGGGAGAAGACCTGTTGAAGTACACAAACGCGCTCGCAACCGCAAGGGCGGCCGTAAGCTTTATGTCCTCAGTCCGCTTGCGCCGAGGAAGATGCGTCCCTGTCGGTGTCGTAACTACCCCAGGCTTAGCACGCACGCGCCTGTTTTTCCTGTTGCGGGAGCGACCACAGTTCCCCCGACCTTTCACGGAGGCTACGGGCGTCACTCCGTACTCCACACGCTCCACGGCCCACATCTTTTTCCCAGCTCAAGAGCTCTAGCCACCCTCAACGATGCACCGATACGTCAGGGAGATCCACCGCGGTATTGGTTAATGGTAATCAACTCTTCCCGCTCCCTTGAGCAAGGGCCCGTCAGTCATCACAGCAACCGGAAACGATTCGTGTACATCATCATCTGCGGCCCAAAGCGGTTGACGTGCACATAAGCACCCCAGAAAGCCGCACCCGCGCCACCAAAAAGCCAAGTCCACGACTAACAGTCTTGCGTTTTGTGGCGTCCTCAGTGCAACTTCAGGCCAGAAGATGCGGGGTCCGTCACATCGGGAATGCATGACATGCGAAGAATCGAATCGTTGCTTGAGTGTCTCCGGCATGGACTCTCAAGCGACTGGATCTCGTCCGACGTACCTTTGTATTCGGTCTCTCTGCAGGCAGTGGTTTAGTGCATCTGACTCCTTGCCATGCCGCTGATTAGTGCGATGTCCAGGTCACAAAGTTGGATGCATACCTGGTCGATGGCACATTCTGCAAGGTGCAACCACCCCACAACCCTGTTCGACGTTGGCGAAATCTCGGCAGTACTCAAAGTGAACAGCCTGCCCCAAACTCAGGCCTGAACTGGTGTTTTGCTGAATTCCCGCGGCGGTCCTTCCTGGAATATGATCGTCACGAGATGCTTTGTGCATCCCGCCCACCAAGCCGTGCTTACTTTAGTAAACAGCAATTCTATCAGCCGCGTTCCAGCCGTGCAGAACGGAATGGCTCTCGTGGACTGCTGTGCTTGGAAGGTGGTACGCGCAACTCCTCACGTCACCAGATCGTCACGATATTGTTCTCACTTCACGATCTCAAGCTGCAGGCAGTTTGACCGCGTGCAATCCCTAGCAAGCTCACCTTCGCAACCGCGCTTCTGGGCGTCGCACACATCGGGTCACGATGGGATCACAACCATCTGCTGTCGATACGAATTGTCGTAAGGCTTAGCCTACCGTCACCCCGTTACTCGTAGTCTCATTCCCACATGATCTCGGCCACCATGTTACAAACAATCTGACGCTGCCAATCTGCCGTCCTCTTTCCGTCCGAAACCCCATCTCGCTTTACGAAGCGTGCCGGCTTCGATGATCAGTATCCATGTACTGCCGATGCAGCAGCTTCCCACATCCGATGAACAACTGGGCATACAGTCAGTTGTATGCGCACTGCACCTTACCCATCAACTACTACTACTGTGTCTATTCCAGCCCGATCTGATCTCACGATATGAGCATGCAGGTTATCCTCCCATCAAGGAGAATCCTGGACATGCTTGTCAAAAGCTGTCCTTGTACCCTGCGACTATCGGTCATTGTAGCTTACAAACCTCTAGAACTGTCAATAAGAGGGACGCTTCTCAAGCATTCTATCGGATGTGAAAAGACAACAATATCTGGTCTTAGGTTTCGAAGAGTGATTGTGTAGCATCTCATCCTTTATCGATCGTCTTTCGTTGTAATCATTGCGCCCGAAATAATCTTAGCTGTCGATCAAGCTTGACGCATTGCGCCAAATACAGTTCTTCTTGACATGACAAATGTGAAGATCAGACTGACTGTTATCTCAGTGCCTCAGCCGGTAACCCCTGTGTGGGCGCACGGGCCACAAAACGACGTTTTTCTGGGTTACCGTCTGAGGGACTATGGGGCTAAAATACGTGCACGGCCGTTAAGTAGGGTAGAAGAACCCTACTTTAAACTTCTCTAGCTCTTTAATCTTTAATCTAATTACTTAGTAATTTCTATTACTTATAGATAGCTATATTAAGTATATAAGAATAATATTATAAGTCTATTCTTTAGCCCCTATTATACTTAAAATTATAAGCTTAGTACTTAGTTTTTTTTTCTTTACTACTTACGTTTAGATACTCCTATCTAACTTTTTAATTGCTTAATAGAATTAGCTATAACTTATAGAGCTATCTTATATAGCTTATATAAAATAGCTCTATAAGTTATAGCTAATTCTATTAAGTAATTAAAAAGTAAGATAGAGGTATCTAAAATAGCATTTTTAAGCTTTTTTACTGCTAGTATATAAGCTAACTACTATAGTACTAGTATACTTTTTAATTTTATTATTATAATAGAGACTTAGGGCTTTTAAAAAAACTAAAAATTAGCTTTATAGCTTATATATTAAGAAAGTTATATTATACTAGAAAAAAAAGCTAAATGTTAGAATTTTAAACCTTACCTCTTTAAGTATAATTTAATAACTAAGTAACTAGTATTAAGTATATACTATTATATTATATAGTAAGTTTATATTAAGCTCTAAAAGTAATTTAAATAACTATACTAAAAGCTTTATTAATAGTATTATAGTTCCTAGTAAGTATATAGCTACTAAAGCTACTAGCGTAGAGCTAGTAACTAGTACTTACTAGCGTCTTAGTAAAGAGCTTTACTTCTATAAGTACTTTATATAAGAGCTCTCTAGTTTAGTATTCTATTATATTAATTAATTTACTTTTAGCTTACTAAATAATTTCTTATATTATACTAAACTCTTTTTTTAAGCTACTTATAAAACGCTTTTAAGATTATACTTATTAAAAAATTATAGGTACGATTTAGTTAGTAACTATTAATAATTATTAATAAAAATAGTAATTCTCTATATCTATAACTAGTAATGTTATATACTAAGTATTTAGCCTACTAACCTAAAAAAAAGAAGTAATATAAGCTTAATACTAAGCTAAGATAAGTAGTAGTATAGGCTTTAGTAGTAATACTATAATTAGTAGTTTAACTAGAACTATAGTATACGTAGTATAAGTAAAGATAAAAGCTATAGCTAAAGTAGTAGTAAAGGTAGTATTATAGTAGAGAAATATAGAGATAGTTAGCTAAAGAGTAATTAGAAAGCTAAAGAGGTAGTTAAGATAGGTAGAATAGATCTAAAAGAGGATTAGACGCTTAGAGAGCGTAAATAACTAATAATATACTTAATAATAATATAACTATACTTATATTAATACTTAATAGGTATTTAGAGGTAATAAACGCTCTATTATATATAGTAACTAATTTATAACTTAAACTTACTACTCTTAACTTTAGTAGTAGCTATATACCTACGCTTTTTATTTAATAAGCTTTCTTAATAGTAAGACTCTAAAAGGCTATTATATAAATAAATATATAATAGCTTAAAAACTACTTAGAACTAAGTATAATATAAATACTAATAATAAGCTAATAAGATAGAGAAGAGTATATAATAGTTTAACTTAACTAAAAGTACTTTAAATAGTAGCTATATATATATAAGAATAACTTATAAGCTAGTAGTTATAAAGATAAGACTTCTAAGTAAGAACTTATAATAGTAAATTACTTTAATAAACTTATAATAAGAAGATATAATACTCTCTTAAATAATAATAAGAACTAAATAACTATACTTATAGTAAAAAAGACTATATATAAGACGTGCTATAAGTTTAAAACTATACTAAAAATCTTTTAAGAAATAATATAAGCTTAAAATAGAAATAAAGAAAATATAGATATAGTAAAAAACTAAAGAAGAAGTAGTAAAGAAAGTAATAATATAGAAGCTAAGAATAATATAAAAGTAAAAAGCTAAAAAGTATAACTAAAGTATTAGATAGCTAAAGAATAATTAAAAGTAGTATATAAAAATATTAAAGGTAAACTTAAGAGCTTAATTATAGAAACTATAGTAGAGTTTAAATCTATACTAATAATAGTAAATACTATCTAGTTAACTTTATAAAGAGTAATTACTTTAATCTTTCTTTTTTAGCTACTAAGCCTTTTATTCTTTATATAAATAAATACTAACGCTTTTATAAGTAGCTTATAAAAGAGAGATAAAGATACTATAATAGTATTAAGTAGTTAAAATAATATTACTTTTTTTAGTATATAAAGTATACTTTTACTATAAACTTTAAGATAGTATATACTTACTATCTTTAAAATTATAGAACCTTAGTATAGTAAGATCTTATAAGTACTAAGTATACTTTTATTATTTTTAGTACTTAAAGTATACTTAGATAGTATAGTAACGCTTATACTATTTTATAACTTATTACTTAACTTTTAAAAGCTTAAAAGAGTAATAGTAAAACTTTTATAAATAATAGCTAAGATAATTAATATACTTAGTAACTAAACTATAGTTATTATACTATAAGTTCTTTTATACTTAATTAAGAATATAGTAGCCTTTAATAGAAATAATATTATAGAGTTTCTTAAATACTATAAAGATATAGTAAAGTACTATTAGTTTATAGAGAAGATAGTAATTAAGTATCTTATATCTTACTATACGTAGAAGTATAGAGTAATTATTATAGCTTTAGAGGAATATAAAGAAGTATTAAAAAAAAGTAACTAGAAAATACTTAGAGAAAGTCTCTAAAGATATTTTAAGAGTAATAATAAGTACTAATAAAAAGAGTAAGTAAAGTACTTTAAGAAATAGCTATATATATACTAAGTTAAAAATAATTTAGATATATAAGAATACTTATAAGAGTTTTAGATATATAGTAAAAAGTATATTAAAGTAAATATAATAGAAGAAAGCTAAAGAGGCTTTTATTTAGTAAAAAGACTACTATAATATTATATAATAAAGGTTCTTAAGAGATTTACTCTCTAAATAGATAATTAGAAGTCTTTTAAGTATAAGAAGATCTATACCTACTTTATAAAGAGGCTAAAAGTTAAAAAAGAAGTAAGAATACTAAATCTAGATAAAGCTATTAAAGAGTTAAAACTAGAAGTAGAGTTTAAAGTAGTCTATACTACTAAAAGGCCTTTAACTATAGCTTAGACTTAGTTTATAGTAACTATACTTACTAAAATAATAATAAATTAATACTTCTAACTAAGAGTTATATAAATACTAGCTAGATTATTAGTTTTAAAGAAATACTATATATAAGCTTTACTAAGAGTAGTACTTATATAAAATAAAGTTAATAACTTTATAGATAAGATATTTTAACTTAAGCTTAACTAAATTATATTTAAAGAAGTACCTTAAAGCTTTTAATAAATACTTTAAGAAGTAAAGCTTATAAATAATCTAGTTATTAATACTAAAGTCTAGTAATAAGCTAAAAAGAAGTTAGATACTTTATACTTTTATATACTATAAGTCTTACTATAAGTAAACTTAGCTCTACTATAAGTATATAATATATAGTTATAAAGCTACTAGAACTTATAACTATTATAGTAAAGCTATTAATTAATAAGATACTAGCTATAGAATAATTAAGGATACTAGCTTTATTTAAATAACGCTTAGAGATACTAAAGCTATAATAATTACTAAGTATATAATAAGCTAACTTATAAGAAGAATAACTACTTACTCTTTTATAGATATATTATAATAAAATAGTACTTTCTAGATAATTAGAAGATACTTTAGTAAAGTATACTAGAATACTTTTAAGAATAAGTATAAAACTTAAGAAATAGAAAGTAAAGTAAAATACTCTTAGTAGAGATTAAGAAGAGATAGCTTAAGAGAGATATTAACCTACTTATAATAAAGTTTAAATTTCTAAATAGTCCTAGTACGTAGAAGCTACTTAAGAATAATATAATTTCTATTTAGATAATTACTAATAATATAGGAGAAATATTAGAAAGTAACTACTTATAATTCTAGAATATATTAGTAAGTCTAGTAGAAGAAGTAGATAAACCTTTACTACTAGGCTTTTAGAATAATAGTATAGTTACTATAATAGTAATTAGTTATAAAGATATATTTTAGTAAACTATAAAACTAGTTTATAGTTAAGTAAGAGTTATAAAACTACTACTAAGAGATATTTAGAAGTAACTTAGTATAGAATAGATCTTATACTTAAAAAGTTATTAGAGTAAAGATAAAGAGTATTTTAGTAAAAAGAAAGTAGTATAAGATTATATAGTACGCTTTATATAAGATTAAGATAGACTAGATATAAAGATAAAAGATATAGAAAGTAAAAAAAGCTAGCTAAAAGCTTAGAAAATAATAAAAAGTAACTAGTATTTATAAAAGTAATATATATCTAAGAAACTAGAGCTAAATACTTAGAAAATTATTAGATAACTCTTTAAGTTACTAGTAAGTATATTTCTAAAAGAAGCTTTAAGTAATATACTAGAAGTAAAGAAGAGATTCTTCTAAGTAAGCTATATAGTAGAAGAATTTAACTCTTTCTTTACTATAATATCTTAGTATATAACTATTAAAAATAATAAGTCTAAAAATAAATTAGATAATAGTAAACTAAGTATATTAGTATAAGTAGATTTACTCTCTTTTAAGTTATTACTTAACTTTATAGTAGTTTAAGCTAAAGAAGAAGTAATTACTAACTATTACTTAATAGAAGCTAAGTACTAGATAGACTTAGAAGTTAGTTATATTAAATAGTACTATAAAGCTAAGATTAATAAGACTAATAAGTTAAAAACTAATTAAGACTTTAAAGAGCCTACTAGAGTCTAATAAGAGTATAATTACGTAGCTAGAGTAGAATACTTATAATATAAATACTTAAAAGTACTAGTAAAAATTACTAAATATAACTTTTTAAGTTTATTAAATTCTAGAGTAGAGCTAAATACTATTTAGAGAAAGATAGCTAAAAGAGTAATACTACTTATTACTTTACTACTATAAAATATATAAATAGTAAAGATAATATCTATAAATAGATCTACTAAAGGCTTTATAGGTATTATATAGAGAGTACTAATTATTATTAGGTATAGTAAAGTCTATACTAACTTCTTTATTCTTAAAATATATATAAACTCTATTATCTTTAGAAACTTTTTCTTAATAGACGCTTAGGTATATATTAAGTACTTATTAAATAGTTTAATATATTATTATATTTATAGTAAAGATAAAGTATACTTAACTTATTTTATATATATAAGAGGTAATTAGATTAATACTCTTAAACTATATAATAGACTACTAGTAGAAAAAGCTAGAGGAGTATAATAACTAGTATTATACTCTTAACCTATATATTATTAATACTAAACTTAGTTATATATACTACTACTTATATAGCTAAAAGTAGAGTAGTAGTTATTATCTAGAATACTAAGCCTATCTTTAATAGACTAAAGTTTATAATATATAAGTTATTTAATAATCTAAGAGATTACTCTTTAACTACTAAGGTTAAGATATAAGTATCTATAACTATAGCTAGTAGAGTAATAAAACTTACTTAGGCGGCTTAAACTACTAATAGTAATATATTATAATAACGTAAAAAGGCTATATATATACTTACTTTATAGCTTATAGCTACTTCTACTAATAACTATATATCTAGGACTAAAACTAAAACTAATTTTTAAGTAAATATTACTTAGATAGAGTAGAGTTAAAGTATATTAAAAAAGAATAAAAAACCCTAAATAAAAATAGCTATAGAATAGCTTTAGTTATAAGATTTATTATTTATCTTTAAAGAAGATAAATATTTCTATTAGTTAGAGATTAGAACTATAAGACCTAGTCTAGATAGTATAATTATAGTAAGTAATAAAAAAGGAGTCTATATACTTACTAGTAAGTTAGCTAAAGAGCTATTAGTAGATATTATAGTAGGCATTATATAAGAAATACTATTAGTACTTATAAGATAAACGTAAAAATAATTCTAGAATAAATAATTAGTAAAAGTAAAGAAACTAGAGAAAGGACTACTAGTTAAAGTAATAATAATAAGAGTAGTATATCTAAAAAGCTCTTAGATAAATAATTTTACTTTTTAAGCTAATATAATATATAAGTATAAAGCTTAGAAAGTATAGCTAATTAATAATTCTAGCTAAACTATAAAAGATATAGAAAGTAGACTAGACTAGAAAGACTATATAAAGATAAAGTAAACGCCTAATACTAATAGTACTTTAGTACTATTTTAGAACTACTTTAAACTCTATTATATATTATTTCTAAAAAAGATATAAGTTACTCTTAAGTAGTTTAAAGAGATAAAAATCTTACTTACTCTCTAACTATAAGAAAGAGAAATACTAGAAAAACTACTATACTAAAGAGAAGTAGCCTTAGTATAAGAATTTAGTAAATTAAGTTAAGTTAGCTATAAAGTAATACTACTAGTAAAGATTAATATAATACTATATAAAGTATAGTAATCTAATTAGTTTCTTATTCTACGTAAGCTTTAAAAAGTTATTATTACTATAGTTTAAGAGAAAATTAATTAAGGTATACTTAAGCTTTATAAAAGCTAATATTATAACTTATAATTCTTAGTAGTAAAAAAAGATAAAAGTTACTACTTAATTAATAATACTTAAAAGATTAATAGAGTTATAGTTAGAGATATAAACTTACTACTTAATTCTAATAAGTTTTTAGAAGAGTTTATAAGCTACGTTATTATAAGTTTAATAAACTTCTTTTTTAAGTATAACTAAGTTATACTATACTAAGACTTTAAAAATATAATAGTATTCTATACTCTTTTTAAACTAGTTAGGTAATATATACTACTTATAAGTATAATAAATTTAGTTATAAAGTTTATAAGAGTTATAATAAAAATCTATTAAAACTATATACTATATAAGTATATACTATATCTAGATAACGTATATATAAAAGAGCCTAAGATAAACTACTAAAAAGAAGAAGTTAAGCCTAGTATTAAGAAGTTTATAGCTAAATACTTCTTAAATATTAATATAGTCTTTATAGATATTAAGTAAGCTAGAGTAACTATATTAAAGTATAAGTTAGATTTTAA
>Ga0210040_10009161_pt1 | contig 11567 bp, 9 predicted proteins | sample CryGeyCG12114_NA_FD_185462 | JGI IMG/M metagenome (GOLD analysis project Ga0210040, IMG submission 185462) | Groundwater microbial communities from aquifer - Crystal Geyser CG19_WC_8/21/14_NA (SPAdes) (version 2) | ecosystem: Environmental > Aquatic > Deep subsurface > Groundwater | place: USA... | reverse complement strand
GCGCTCGCCGCCGGCCTCGTGCTGGTGCCCGCAGCCGCCCTGGCGCAGGACGACCAGACGCCGGCCACGCCGCTGGACATCCAGGCGGAGCAGGCCGTCGCCGCGCCGGGCGCCGGACTCCCCTTGAGCGTGAACTTCGATCCTCAGGCGGATCTCGAGAACATCCTCTACCTCGACCTTTCCACCGGCGAGCGCATCGCCATCCGCCTGGTGCCCGAATGGGCGCCGCAGCATGTCGAGCGGATCAAGACGCTGGCGCGGCAGGGTTTCTACGACGGCATCTCGTTCCATCGCGTGATCGACGGCTTCATGGCGCAGACCGGAGATCCGACCGGCACCGGCACGGGCGGCTCCACGCTTCCCGACCTGCCGGCCGAGTTCAACATGCTGCCCCATGTGCGTGGCTCGGTCGCCATGGCGCGTCAGGCGGACAACGAGGACAGCGCCAACAGCCAGTTCTTCATCGTCTTCTACCCGCGCTTCGCGCTCGACCGGAACTACACGAATTTTGGCCGGGTGATCGGCAACATGCCCGCGGTGGACACCATCGCCCGTGGCGAGCCGCCGGAGAACCCCACCCGCATCCTGCAGGCGTCCATCGCCGCCGACCGCAAGCCCCAGGCCATGCCGCAGGCAGCACCGGTGCAGCAGCCGATGCAGATCACCGCCGACATGCTGAGCAACTCGGCCAGCGACTAACCGCGTTCCAGTTGCGCTGGACGCGTCTGCTAGCGGGCAGGGCAGGCAGCCGGCGCACGAGAGGTGCCGTGCGTGAGATAGGCGAATTTCGCGGGATCGGGCCCGCTGTTCGCCGGCAGCGGGCCGAGCCCGACAGCCCCGATCCGCGTCATTGTCGCCGAGGGCGCGCCCACGCCTTCACCGTCATAATGGTAGTAGTTGGGCGCATCCGGAGCGGTGTTCTGCACAAGTAGATTGCCCCGCGCCGTGACCTGGCCGGCGCGCGCCACCTCCTCGAAATCGTGGCCGTAGCGGGAAGCGACGTTGCCGGTCACGCGCACGTCGCGATAGCTGGTCCTGATCGGCAGGCGCGGTTCATGGGGCTGCTTTTCGGCGCCCTGCAAGTGCAATGGCAGCGCGGCGTTCACCACCAGATTGTTCGCAATCTCCGAGTTTTCCAAAGCGGCAAAGGTGAGCGCATTGGCCATGCGGCTGGCGATCACGTTGTTGCGCACCACGAGGTTGCGGCTGGTCCCGCCCGCGAAGATGCCCTGAGAGCCGCCGCCCTTGATACCTGCGTCCATGTAGTTGTTCTCGATCACGCCGCCCGTGATGTCGCGCATCTGGATGAAATCGGGATGGTCGCCCTGGCCCTTCGGCAGGCGGAAAGCACGCGGGTCGCTCATGCGATTGTCGGCGATGGTCACGTCCTGCGAATGCGTGATGTAGATCGCATCGGCGCGGTAATCGTGGATGGAATTGCCCGCGATCCGCACGCCCGCGGTGCGCCTGAGCGACAGCGCCGCACGCAGATTGGTCAACTCGTTATTGGTGAAGATCGCGTTCTCGATGTCTCCTCCGAACCAACCGGCGCCGTGCGCATAGCCGTCCTGCGGATGCCCTCCCGTAATCGTTGGTCCTGCGAACGTGCTGTCGCGAATGGCGATGTTCGAGACCTTGTCCGTGCGCAGCAGGATGAGCGTCCGCAACTGGCCCGGGCGCACCAGCACTTCCTCGGACGGCCGCTCGAAGAAGCCGGGATCCGCGAAATGCAGGCCTTGCAGGACGAGGTTCGAGACGGTGTGGAGCTTCAGCGACCGGAAGCGGGCGGGAGCGCAGGCGTCCGCCGACCTGATGGTGACCGGCCGCGCGAAGTTCAGTTCGTCCGCCGTTCCCCGCAGGCGCATGGACCCGTAATCGCCCGGAGCCAACTCGATCGTATAGCCGCCGCGCGAATCACGCAGCGCTTCCTGCAGCTCGGCTGCGCTGGCGACGCGTATCGTGCCATCCTCGCCCGCACCGTCGCCCCCGCTTTCCGCAAGCCCCTGCTCGGCATCGGCACGGTAGAAGATCGCGAGCGCCAGGAGGACGCCCAGGGCAAGCAACAGAGCGAGGTAGCGGCCTCGTCCGGTCCGCGCGCGACGCATCATCGTTGCTGGTTTCGGCATGAGGTACGGCGGAGGTTATGCTCACTTGGCGGGAGCGTCAAATGCAGGTCTTTCCAGTAAGCGCGCAAGCACGCACGCTGCGGCAGAAGGCGCACACGGCCCGCCGCGGTGATCTTGCACTTTCCTGCCGCAGATCCGGCGCTAAGCGGGCTGCCATGCGCGTAGACCTGTTCGATTTCGACCTTCCGCCCGAGCGCATCGCGCTGCGGCCCGCGCGGCCGCGCGATGCCGCACGCATGCTCGTGGTGCCGGGCGAGGGGCCTCTCGCCGACTGCGGGGTGCTCGATCTGCCCGCCCTCTTGCGCGCGGGCGACGTGCTCGTCTTTAACGATACGCGCGTGATCCCCGCGCAGCTCGAGGGTTGGCGAGCATCGCGCGTGGCCGGGGCCGCTGCGGCGGAGCGGGCGCAGGCAGCGCGGCTCGGCGGAGGTGAAGAAGGGGCTGGCGCGCGGATCGGCGCGACGCTGCACAAGCGGCTCGACCTCCGGCGCTGGCAGGCCTTCGTTCGCAATGCCAAACGCCTGCGAGAGGGCGACCGGATCGACTTTGCCGCGAATGTCAGCGCGCTGGTCGAGGCGCGGCACCAGGATGGCAGCGTGACGCTCGCTTTTACAGGAGAGGAGCCGGTCGAGGCCTTGCTGGAGCGCGCCGGCACCGTGCCGCTGCCGCCCTACATCGCCGGCAAGCGCGCCGCCGATGCAGCGGACCGGGCGGACTACCAGACCATGTTCGCCGCCCGCGACGGCGCCGTCGCCGCGCCCACGGCGTCGCTGCATTTCACCGAGCAACTGATCGCCGCGCTCGACGCCGCCGGTATCGCGCGCGAGACGCTCACGCTGCACGTCGGGGCGGGCACCTTCCTGCCGGTGAAGGCGCAGGACACCGCGGATCACGCGATGCATGCCGAATGGGGCCGCATCGACGAAGCCACTGCCGCCCGCCTTACCGCGGCACGCCGAGAGGGCCGCCGGATCATCGCCGTCGGCACCACCGCGTTGCGCTTGCTGGAGAGCGCCGCCGACGAGGCCGGCACAATCCTCCCGTTCGAGGGCGATACCGCCATCTTCATCACGCCGGGCTATCGCTTCCGCGCCGTCGATGGCCTGATGACCAACTTCCACTTGCCGCGCTCGACCCTGTTCATGCTGGTCTCGGCGCTGATGGGGCGCGAGCGGATGCAGGAGGCCTATGCCCACGCCATCGCGCAAGGCTATCGCTTCTACAGCTATGGAGATGCCTCGCTGCTGCTGCCGGGATAGTGCCAGGCCAAGGATGAGCTCCCCCTGGCCTGTGCCTGCCTCGCACATGCCATCAACGGGACTACCCCTATGCCCCGCAGACGATCAGCGGTGCCAGCTGTTCACCCGCCGGCGTGGTCGCGTCGATCCTGACCTGTGCGCCTTCGGCCACCAGGGCCCGCACGCCGCCTCCATCGCAGATCTGCGCGCCCAGCATCCTCGCCGCCACCTCGTCGGGTACGGCTGGGCGCCAGCTCTCCAACCCGTCGATCTTCAGGACGATGACCCGCCCCGCAGCCTCGACATCCGCCAGGGTCATCGGACCCATGGCGATCGGCGTCACAGTCTTCATGGTCCGCGCCAGTTCGACCACCTTGCTTTCGAGCGTAGCTGGAGTCTGCCCCTGGACTGCAGAGCAGCTCACGCAGGCCAAGACCGGGAGGATGATCCTGCACATCTGCTTCACCTGTTCGATGCCTCCTACGTTCAACAAGCGCGTTAGAGTAGAATTGCTAAGGAAGCGCTAAAGCCCGACGCCAGGCCTGCTCCGCGCCCTCGCCGGGCCCTCGACAGTCCCGCCGCCGCACCCACATTCCCTCGTGCCCTTGTAAAAACCGCCGCACCGGCCGATGTCGCAGCCCGATGTCCGACCCGATTCTCGATGTTTCCGGCCTCACCAAGACCTACAAGGGCGGCGTCACCGCGCTGGGCGGGGTCGACCTGACCATCCGGCAGGGCGAGATCTTCGCGCTGCTGGGGCCCAACGGGGCGGGCAAGACCACGCTGATCGGCGCGGTGTGCGGCCTGGTGCGGCCCAGCTCGGGCACCATCCGCGCCTTCGGGCTCGACGTGAACAGCCATTGGCGCAAGGTGCGCCGGCGGATCGGGCTGGTGCCGCAGGAACTCTCCTTCGACATGTTCGACAAGGTGATCCGCCAGGTGCGCTACTCGCGCGGCATGTTCGGCTGCGCGCCCGATGAGGCGCGCATCGAGGAGGTGCTGAAGAGCCTGTCGCTGTGGGACAAGCGCGACGAGCCGATCCGCAAGCTTTCGGGCGGCATGAAGCGCCGGGTGATGATCGCCAAGGCGCTGGCGCACGATCCCGAGCTGCTGTTCCTGGACGAGCCCACCGCGGGTGTCGACGTTGAGCTGCGGCGCGACATGTGGCGCCAGATCGGCGCGCTGCGCGACCGCGGCGTCACCGTGATCCTCACCACCCACTACATCGAGGAGGCCGAGGAGATGGCCGACAGGGTGGGCGTCATCAACAAGGGTCGCGTGCTGCTGGTGGACGACAAGGACGCGATCATGCGCCGGCTGGGCACCACCGAGGCGCGCTTCATCCTGGCCGAGTCGATGGTCGCGGTTCCGCCGGCGATCGGCCGCTACCCGGTGGCGCTCGAGGATGGTGGCCGCGTGCTCGCCTATCGCGGGGGCGACGGCACCGGCACGGGCAAGCGCGAGGTGGCCGAGCTGGCGCAGGATCTCACCCGCGCCGGCATCGCGTATGTGGGCCTCGACGCGCACGAATCCTCGCTGGAGGAGATCTTCGTCAATCTCGTGCACGACCAAGGCTCTGCCGCGCAGCATGAGGGGCGCGCGGCATGAACTTTCGCGGTGCCTACGCCATCTTCAAGAACGAGCTGATGCGGGCCTTCCGCACCGTCTTCGGCTCGATCCTCTCGCCCGTGATCACCACCTCGCTGTACTTCATCGTCTTCGGCGCGGCGATCGGCGGGCGGATCAACGAGATCGGCGGCGTCTCCTACGGCGCCTTCATCGTGCCTGGCCTGCTGATGCTCACTCTGCTTTCGGAGAGCACCTCCAATGCCAGCTTCGGCATCTACATGCTCAAGTTCACCGGGGCGATCTACGAGCTGCTCTCCGCCCCCGTGGGCACGTCCGAGACCCTGATCGGCTTCGTCGGCGCGGCGGCGGCCAAGAGCCTGATCCTGGCCGCGATCATCCTGGCCACCGCGACGCTGTTCGTGGACTACACGATCGTCCACCCGGTATATGCCGTCGGCTTCATCATCCTGGTGGCCGCGGCCTTCTCGCTGTTCGGCTTCATCCTGGGCATCTGGGCCGATGGCTTCGAGAAGCTGCAGATCGTGCCGATGCTCATCCTGACTCCGCTGACCTTCCTGGGCGGCACCTTCTACTCGATCGACATGCTGCCGGAGCCGTGGCGTTCGGTCGCCATGATCAACCCCATCGTCTACCTGGTGAACGGGCTGCGCTGGACCTTCACCGGCGCCTCCGACTTCCCGATCGGCCTGTCGCTTGCCATGACGCTGGGCTTCCTGGTTCTGTGCGTCGGCGTCATCGCCTTCATCTTCAGGACTGGCTGGCGGTTGCGCGACTGAGACGCTAGCGACCGGCGCGATGCTCACGCGCGCCTTGACCTGCCTGTGCCTCGTGGCCGCCACGCCCGCAGCGGCCGAATTGCCCGATCCGGTCAGGGCCATGATCCAGGCGGCGATCGCCACCGGTGACGAGGCCAAGGTTGCGGCGGTGGTGGAGGCGGCGAGGACGGTTAGCCCGGGGGACGGGGCGGAGATCGACGCGCTGCACGAGACCTTCCTCGGCGCCCGCAGCGTCATCGCCGCCGTCCGCCGCGTGCAAGAGCAGGAAGCCATCCGCCACGCCGGTCCCTTCGATCTCTGGGAGGGCAGGGGGCAGATCGGCGCCTTCCATTCGACCGGCAACAGCTCGAGCGCGGGCGTCACGGCGGCGCTCGATCTGGAACGGGTGGGGATCGACTGGCGCCACAAGCTGCGCGCCTCGCTCGACTTCCAGGAAAGCGAGGGCATCACCACGCGCGAGCAATATTTCGTCTCCTACGAGCCGCGCCTGCAGATCAACCCCGGCTTGTTCGTGTACGCGCTGGGCCAATGGGACAGCGACGAGTTCCAGGGCATCGAGACGCGCTACGCGGTTTCGGGCGGCCTGGGCCTCCAGCTGCTCGCGGGAGACACCATGCGATTGTCGGTCAAGGCCGGCCCCGCCTGGCGCCACACGGACTACACCAGCGGCACCGGCGAGAGCCGCCTCGCCGCGCTGGCCGGGTTCGATTTCGACTGGCAGATCGCCGACGCGATCAAGCTCACGCAGGACACCGATCTGGTGGCCGAGGGCGGCGGCACCGCAACCGCCTTCTTCGATGCCAACAACACGACGCTGAGCTTTGTGACGGGGCTGGAGGCGGACATCATCGCCTCCCTCAGCGCCCGGCTGTCCTACGCCGTCGATTACGACAGCAACCCGCCAACAGGCGCCGAGACCACCGATACGCTTACGCGGTTCACGCTGATCTATGATTTTTGATCAATAGTCGCACCGGTGCCGAGCGCGTCCTCGCGCGCTCGGGCTGATAGGCTTGGGTCGCGCCCGCGGCAGCACCGAGCATTGAGCACGCGTTTCGCCCTCCGGCTGGAGCTTATTCACGCCCAGTGCCTCTCGACAGCGCGAGAAGCGACACCTAGCGCGCTGGCGGATGGGCCCACGCTTTGCCTTCGACATCCACGCCAGCGACGGACGCGCGCGCGCCGGCACCATCGCCATGCGACGCGGCACCATCGCCACGCCGGCCTTCATGCCGGTCGGCACGGCCGCAACGGTCAAGGCGATGAAGCCCGAGGCGGTGCGTGCGACTGGCGCGGACATCATCCTGGGCAATACCTACCACCTCATGCTGCGGCCCGGTGCCGAACGCGTAGCGCGACTGGGCGGGTTGCACCGCTTCATGAACTGGCCGCGCCCGATCCTGACGGACAGCGGCGGCTACCAGGTGATGAGCCTCTCGGACCTGCGCAAGCTGAGCGAGGAGGGGGTGGAGTTCCGCTCCCACCTCGACGGCTCGCGGCACCTGCTGACGCCGGAACGCTCGATGGAGGTGCAGCGGCTGCTCGGAAGCGACATCGTGATGTGCTTCGACGAATGCCCGCGCGCCGACCGTCCGCTCAGCGAGATCGAGGCGAGCATGGAGCTCTCGATGCGCTGGGCGCAGCGCAGCCGAACCGCCTTCGACGCGGGCGGCGCGCACGCAGAAGGCGCGGCACTGTTCGGCATCCAGCAGGGCGCGTTGAACGAAGACCTGCGCCGTCGTTCGGCCGAGGCGCTCGTGAAGATCGGCTTCGATGGTTATGCAATCGGCGGCCTGGCGGTGGGCGAGGGGCAGGAGGCGATGTTCGCCACGCTCGATTTCGCCACAGGCCAGCTCCCCGTTGCAGCCCCGCGCTATCTGATGGGCGTCGGCAAGCCCGACGACATCGTGGGCGCGGTGGAACGCGGCGTGGACATGTTCGACTGCGTGCTCCCCACCCGCTCGGGCCGCACCGCGCAAGCCTTCACCTGGGCCGGGCCGATCAACCTGCGAAACGCCCGCTTCGCCGAGGATGCAGGCCCGCTCGACGAGCGCTGCGCCTGCCCGACATGCGCCCACTACAGCCGCGCCTACCTGCACCATCTGCACAAGGCGGGCGAGATCCTGGGTGCGATGCTGCTGACCGAGCACAACCTAGCCTTCTACCAGCAGCTGATGGCCGCCATGCGCACAGCCATCGCGGAGGGCCGCCTCGGCGCCTGGGCTGCGGGCTTCCGGCGCGATTACCTGCGAGACTGAGGGGCTCAGGCGGGGTCGCGAGGTCGTGGCCTCATCGGGAAAGAGAAGCGATTTCGGCTAGGGTCAGGACTCGTTGGTCATGGCCGGAAGATGGTATGCTGCGGGGGGGCACCGCGGAGAAGAAGACGGTCGCGCACCGGTGGTGGGTAGCGATGCCTCGCCAGTCCTTCAGGCCCGAGCATGATCTCGATGCGGCTTTGGCGCCTGTGCCGGCGCTTGCCGTACCGGACCGGCTCGAACCGGGATTTCCGACCAGGGCTGCAGGGCCGAATGTCCTTCGCCAGCAGGGCATCCCTCGCAGGCTTTCGCGATGGATGGAAACGATGCCGCTCGGCACTCGCCGGACATCAATCCCAGGCTTGCCGTGTCTGTCGGCGGAGTAGGGGAGGGCGAGGATCACTCAGCTAGTGCTTGGCGGCCCCCTTCGTGACGCGCTGCGCACTCGCACCAAGCAGAAGGGCGCTTAGCCGCGGGGCACGCACTGCCAGCTGCCGGGGTCGTCCGCGTTGCCGCTGCCGCTGTAGCGCGCGACGTTCGGCCAGGCGCAATGCGGGCGAGTGATGCCGCTTTGCGGGTTGCTGCCCACCAGCCGGTCGGGCGCCTCGCCGCTCTCCACCCAGCGGTCGAGTGCGTCGAGCACGTCGACCTGGTGGGCCCCTGGTCCCCCCGCGCAGTGGCCGACGCCCGGATAGAGGAAGTAGCGCAGGCTCTGGCTCGCCGCAGGTGCGCTCGACAGGACGGCACGGGCGTAATCGCTAGTGCCGACGGGGCTGGGGCCGGGGTCGTTCTCGCCATGCCAGAGCAGCAGCTTGCCGCCGCGGGCGAAGAAGGGCTGCAGGTCCGTGTCGTCGGCCTCGTACATTTCCGCAAAGGGCGTGGCGCGAAGTGCCTGGATGTCGGCGAGCGAGAAGGCCGAGAGATCTACCGCGCGGCCAAGCGCCAGCGGGAACAGCGTGCCGAGCGCGGTATAGCTCATGTCGCTGCCCGTGCCACCCGTGCCCACGAAGGGCGACCACGCCGCCTCGCCGCCGCGGTTGAGCGGGAGCATCGCCCACTGGCCATCGGGAGCGCGGGTCCCCTCATGCACGGTCTGCAGCGCGGTGACCTGCGCGGGGCTGAGGCAGCTGGCCGTCTTGGCGCCCGTGCATTGCAGTTCGGCCGGGTTCCAGCTGCATTGGCGCGGATCGTTGATGAGGCCATCGGTGAGCCCGTCCTGCGCGTCACAGGCGTTGAGCGCGGCGGTCTGCGCCAGCTGCAGGTCTGCCGGCGAGAAGCCGCCATTGTTACGCGCGAAGGCCTGGTTGCGCAGGATGGCGCTGGTCTGCACCTGCAGCGTGTAGACAGGCGCGCCGGCGCTGATGGCGTCGTAATCCTCGGGGAAGCGCTGCGCCTCCATCAGGGCCATGCGCCCGCCGGTGGAGCAGCCCTGGAAATAGGCACGCTCGTGCGGGCGGCGGTAGTAGCTGTGCGCCAGCCGCTTGCCGGCGACGGTCATCTCGTGGACCGCCCGCCAGCTGAAATCCGCCAGCGCGTCCGGATTGCTTGCCCAGGAAGCCTCCCAAACTTCGGTGCTCGCATGGCCGGCATCGGTCTGCAGCGTGGCGTAGCCCTTGCGCAGCCCATCCGAAGCGGCCGCCAGAGTGACATTGCCCGCCCAGCCGCCGCCGCCCAGGCCCAGCAGCTTGCCGTTCCAGCTTTCGGGAAAGCGATAGACGACGCCGATGGTGGAGCGGCTCGCCGGGCGCAGCGTGGCCGTGACTTCGCAGAAGGCTGGAAGGCCCTCGGCGGCGGCGACCCAGCGGGTGGTGGCGCCAAGGTCCCCGCCCTGCATTGCGGCACAGCTTTCCGGCCCGTTGGCGAGCCCGGGCGCGCCATCCATGGCCGTGGGCGCGCAGGAGGCGAGCAGCGCGGCAAGCGCCATCGAGGTGAAGCGATTCATCGGCGATCCTTCTTGTTCAGCCATCACGCGAGGCTCGCGCCGGTGATTCGCCAGCCGTCCACGGTCTTGAGGAACTGCGTGGCCAGCACCCGGTGTTCGGCGTGGCGGTGGCTGCCCTGACCCTGGAAGCGGGCCATCCGCTCCAGCGTCGTCTGGCCCGTCAAATCCGTCTCGCGCTCGATGCAGCAGGGGCAGCGGGACGTCGCGGAGAGGCCGTCAGCGGCAAGCACCAGCTTGGCCTCTTGCCTGACGTCCTCGGAGATTGCGCGCAGGCCTGCGCCGAGTTCGACCGCGTGGGAGGCGGCGAGCAACGCGCCGGCATCGCCTGCGCCGTTGAGGTGGCGCAGGAACTTGCGGTGCAGCGCCTCGATCGCCCGTTCATCCTCGAGCCGGGCGAGCTTGCCCGCGCTTTCGCCTGCCGCAAGCGCCGCGGCAGGCGCAGCGATGGCGATGACGGGCGCCGCCAGGAGCGCGCCTGTCCTGAGGAAAGAGCGCCGGTCGGTCGCCGGCCGGTCGCTGGAGCTGGTCGTGTGCATGAGGTGCTCCTCAGGTCCGCGGGAAGAATTTGTCGACGTCGATCTTGCCGGCATGGCGGGCCGGCGCGCCCACCGCGCTCATGCTGAGGCCCTCGCTGCCGCAATGGTAGCCGATCCCGGCATCGTGCATCGTGCGCATGTTGATGAGAATGGTGCCCAGCGTGCCGTTGCACGCCTCCTCCTGCCAGCGCGCGAAATAGAGCTGGTCGCGGATCTTGATGAAGTCGCCCGAGCCGCTCCACTCGCTGCCGAAGTGCCCGTCAGGCGTGGGGATCACCCAGGAGGTCGTGTTGGGTGTCGAATAGACGTGCGTCGAGTTCACGCCGGGCGAATATTCCCAGGTGAAGGCCCGGCCCAGCAGGTCGCGCGTGCGCTCGTGTCGCCGGGTGCCGGGATCGGCGATGCCTGTGCCTTCGATCCGGCCGAACAGGGTCTCGGCGCCGGCCTCGTTGGCGATGTAGGGCGTGTTGAGGAAGCCGTGGAAGTTGGTCGCCATGCCGTTGTCGAGATCGATCGCCGCGATGTGGCAGTCGTGGTTCTCCTCGCCCTGCAGCAAATGGCCGAAGATGAAGGCGTTCGGCATCACTTCCCAGGCATTGTAGCGCGCGGTGCGGAAGCTGCCCTGGCCATCCTTGCGCCACTCCAGCTGGTCGGCGGAGGTGAAGCGGTACTCCATGCGGGGTCCGCGATCGAAGTGGATGGTGAAGGTCTTGCCCGCGAGCGCGCCCGAAGGGGGCGTGCCGTTGCCGGCCATCGGGCTGGCCCGGTCGAACACATGGGTGTTGGCGGCGACCACCGCGTCCACCTCGGCGGGCGTCATCTTGTCCATGGTCGCGAGCGGGCGATAGATGCGCCGCTCGCCCTTGGCGCCGTCCTCGATCTTGAGCGGCTCGGCGCTGAAATCACCGAACTTCTCGAACCGGGCGAGCTGGCCCAGCCACTCACCTTGGCCGCGGAACATGTAGTATTCCAGCTCGTCCAACCCGTTGAACCCGAGCCGCAAGCCGGCCTGCTCGAGGCGGTTCATGTCCATCAGCGACATGTGCATCAGGCCGGAAAACTCCGCTTCCGTGCGCGTGAAGAGGTAGATGTCCCGCGGACCTG
>Ga0210040_10009160_pt1 | contig 11567 bp, 11 predicted proteins | sample CryGeyCG12114_NA_FD_185462 | JGI IMG/M metagenome (GOLD analysis project Ga0210040, IMG submission 185462) | Groundwater microbial communities from aquifer - Crystal Geyser CG19_WC_8/21/14_NA (SPAdes) (version 2) | ecosystem: Environmental > Aquatic > Deep subsurface > Groundwater | place: USA... | reverse complement strand
CCTGCGCCGCCCGCAGAAAACGTTGTCGTCGATGTATTTCTATGATGACGAAGGCAGCCGGCTGTTTCAGCAGATTATGGCGCTACCCGAGTACTATCCCACGCGCACCGAATTTACCCTCCTGACCCGGCATCAGCAAGCCCTGGCGGCTGCCCTCCGGCCCGAAACGGCGCAGGAGCCTTTTTTCCTGCTGGAGCTGGGGGCTGGCGACGGGCTGAAAACCAAGGTTTTACTGCGGCATCTGCTGGAAACCGGGGCCGTTCTCACTTACGTACCCGTTGATATTTCCGGCGCAGCCCTGGATGGGCTGGCGGCCAGCTTGAGCGAGGAGTTGCCCGACCTGCGCGTAGAGCCCATTGTGGCCGATTACTCGGCGGCGTTGCAGTTGATGGCCACCCGACCTGGCCGCAAAGTGGTGCTGTTTCTGGGGTCCAACATCGGCAACTTTTTGCCCCCCGACCGGCAGGCCTTTTTGCGCACTCTGGCCGCGCCGCTCAGCTCCAACGACCGGCTCCTGATCGGCTTCGACCTCCAGAAAGACCCACGGTTCATCCGGGCCGCCTACGACGATGCCCAAGGCGTTACGGCGGCGTTCAACCTCAACCTGCTCGTGCGGCTCAACCGCGAGTTAGGCGCTGACTTCGACCTCTCCCACTGGCAGCACTACACCGACTACGACCCGCTGGCCGGCACCGTCCGCTCGTTTCTGGTGAGCGCCCGCGCCCAGAGCGTGCGGATGGCTGCCCTCAACCAAAGCTTCGATTTCAGGGCCTGGGAGATGATTCACACCGAGAATTCCTACAAATTCACGGCCCCCCAAATTGAAAATCTTGCCGCCGAAGCCGGCTTACAGGTTACGGAGTTTTTCACTGACGAGCAGGACTACTTTGCTGATGTGGTGTTGCGGCCGGCCTGAGTAGCATTACCCTCTGATTCCTGAGTAGAAAAACATAAGCAGCAAGCAGCCCGGCTTAATCCAACAACTTGCTGATCTTGTGCTTACCTCCCTTCTTGCCACCACCTAATTTAGGTTTTGCCACCTAGTTTATGGGCCTTCTTAGCCTTGCCTCCGGCTACGGCAATTTCCAGCTACCACCCGTCGTTGCAACTCGCGTAACGGAGTTGCTGCGCGCAGGTAGCTTTCCGGTTAGCCCGGTTGAGGGACTGCCAACGTTGCGCGAGGCTGTAGCGGCCAGCTACCACGCCCAAGGCGTCCCAGTCGTTGCGGCCGGCAACGTGGTGGTAACGCCCGGCACCAAATCCGCCCTATTCGCCTTGCTAAAAGCTGTGCTACGTCCTGGCGACGAGGTGCTGCTGCCCACGCCCAACTGGTTTGGCTTCCGGGGGTTGATAGAACAGGCCGGCGGCACGGTGCGTGAGTTGCCGCTCAGTGCCGCCGACAACTACTCACTTGCGCCCGAAGCCCTGCAAGCGGCCCTGACGCCACGCACCCGGCTGCTGCTGTTTACCAATCCTAACAACCCCACTGGCCGCATATATTCCTGCGCTGAAATAGCTGCGCTGCTGGACGTCACGCGCCAACACCCGCAGCTATTGGTGCTGGCCGATGAAATCTATGATGGTATCTGCTTCGCGCCGAAGTTAGTGTCTACGCTGCTGGCCTTTCCTGATCCGCACCAGCAGCATCTGGTGGTCAACGGGTTTTCCAAGTCGCTGGCGCTGATTGGCTGGAACGTTGGCTACTTGGTGGCCCCGCCAGCGGTGGCCCAGGCCTGCGCCGCCCGGCAGTTTGCTACGGGCGGTGCCGTGGCCGTACCCAGCCAGATGGCAGCCCTGGCGGCCACCGAAGCCAGAGCCACCATTACCACCAGCCTCTGCCAACAGTTGCTTCCTAACCGGCAGCAGCTTCTCGACTTCCTTGCCGCCCTGCCAAACGCACTACCGTATCAGCCTAGCGGCACCTACTATGCCTTCCCCGATCTGCGCGCCTTCCTCGACCCGACCTTGCCGCTCGCGGCGGGCTCCCGGCAACTGGTGGCCCGCCTGCAAGCCGTGGGCGTGGAGGTAGTAGATGGTGAGACTTGTGGCGCGCCGGGTTTCCTGCGTTTTTCCTACGCTGTGCCTGCTTCCGTGCTAACCGAGGCGCTCAACCGAATAGGCACCGTGCTACAATAGCGTCGGCTGGCACTGGTGCCGTACCCAGCACTACCGGTTCCGGCGGGCGAGCATCCGGGCACGCCCTGCATTACCCGTGCACCAGTACGCCGCTGCTGGCAACTCCGCTACCTTTGTAGCCTCCTTCTGCTTTTGCTGTCATGCCGTTTACCGCCCTTCGCCCCCACCTCAAACCCACCATCCTACTTGCCTTCCCGGTTGTACTCAGCCAGTTGGGACACGTATTGGTCAACGTCTGCGACTCGGTGATGGTGGGCCAGACGGGCAAGGTGCCGCTGGCTGCCGTGAGCCTGGGCGTGAGCGTAAACACCATGGTGCTGGTGCTGGGCCTTGGGCTTTCAATGGCCATTACGCCGCTGGTGGCCGCTGCCGACGGACAGCGCGACGTGCGCCAGCTGGGCCGGCTGCTGGGCAATGGCGTGTGGCTGTGCGCAGTGGCTGGGCTGGTGCTGGGCGCGGCCGGCCTGCTGATTGCACCGCTGCTGGGGCATCTGGGCCAGCCAACCGAAGTAGTACACCTGGCCGCCCCCTGGATTCGGGTGCTGTTCCTGTCGTTGCTGCCGCTGATGGTTTTTCAGGGCTTCAAGCAATTTGCCGAGGGTCTGGGCCTCACGCGGCAAGCTATGTACCTGTCGATACTGGCTAATGTGATAAATGCCGGGCTGTGCTACATGCTGATTTTCGGGCATTTCGGGGCACCCCGACTGGGCATGATGGGTTCGGCCTGGGCCACGCTGATTGCCCGTATTCTGATGGCGCTCCTCATGGCAGCCTATGTGCTGCGCGCGGCCCGGCTCCAACCCTACCGCGACGCCGTGCCTTCCTGGTTCCGCCCCGATGCGGCCACGCTACGCCGATTGGGGGGCCTGGGGGCGCCAATTGGGGTTCAGATGATGTTTGAGATGGGCGCGTTCAGCTTTTCGGCCATCATGATTGGCTGGCTGGGCGCTACTTCCTTGGCCGCTCACCAGATTGCCATCAACGTGGCCTCGGTAACATACATGGCGGCCAGCGGCATTGCGGCGGCGGCCACCATCCGGGTGGGCAATCTGCGGGGTTTGGGCGACGCCTTCGGGGCGCGGCAGGCCGGCCTGGCGGCTTACCTACTGGCGTTCCTGTTCATGGCTTCAATGGGTCTGATTCTGGTGGCGGCCCGCTTCTACGTTCCCCATTTCTACAACCACGACCCAACCGTGGTGGCGCAGGCTGCCACGCTGCTGCTCATTGCCGCCGCCTTCCAGGTGTCGGATGGCTTGCAGGTGGTGGGACTGGGGGCGCTGCGGGGCCTCGAAGACGTGAAAGTACCCTCAGTGGTGGCGTTGCTGGCGTATTGGGTGGTGGCCTTGCCGCTGGGCTACGCGCTGGGCTTCGGGCTGAAGATGGGCAACGTGGGCGTGTGGCTGGGCTTGCTGCTAGGCCTGACGCTGGTAGCCGGGGTACTGCTGTGGCGCTTCCGCCAGCACAGCGCTATACCGGCGGCGCGCCCAACCGTGCTGACAAGCCGCTAGCAGTGCGCCCGGTTTCGGGTATTGGAACGCGACGCAGCGGCTTGTTGTATCAGGAAAACCCCGCCGCTTTTCGTGCGGCTCGTCTTCGCTTATCTTTGAAAATGACTTTTTTCTCGTTTCTCCTGCTTATCCTGGTGCCTGCCGGGCCACCGCTGGCGCAAACCCCTGTTAAACCAGCTCCGCCCGAAACCATTGCTTGGTCGGCTGACAGGCCACTCACCTGGGCTGATTTCAAAAGGCGCCCTCTGGCTACCGAGCAGCTGGCCGCCCTTACCGCCGGCAACATTGATGTGCAAGTAGGCTGCACCGATTTCGTGTTCAAATCCACCGTAAAAGCGGTGTTTATGCCCCAGGAGTCGTGGGTGCGCGACCCCAAAAACGCCTCGCCCGCCTTGCTGCGGCACGAGCAGTTGCACTTCGATATCACCGAACTGCACGCCCGGATGCTGCGGCAGAAGCTAAGCTTGGTAAAGCTCAACTGTCAGCACCTCAACCCCGCTTTCAGCAACCTCACCAAAGCCGCTTTTGCCGCTTGGCAGCGCGAAGAAGGCCGCTACGACGGCGAAACCAACCACGGCCTGAATGTGGAAAAGCAGAAATTCTGGGAAGCTCAGATTCAGCTGCGGCTAACCCAATTGGCAGCCTTCGCCCAGTAATAACTCCCTCAGCTTTTATTTCTCACTGCTATGGCTACTATTACCTGGGCAGATTTCGAGCAGGTTGATTTGCGGGTTGGCACCATTCTGGAAGCCTGGGAGTTTCCGCAGGCGCGCCGGCCGGCCTACCAACTGCTCATCGACTTCGGTCCCGAAATCGGCTACAAGAAGTCCAGCGCCCAGATTACACACCATTACCAACCCACCGATTTAGTGGGTCGGCAGGTGCTGTGCGTGGTTAACTTTCCACCCAAGCAAATCGGCCGGTTTATGTCAGAGGTACTCGTAACGGGGGTTGCCGATGCGCAAGGCCACATCGTGCTGACGGCGCTGGCCGGCCCGGTACCCAACGGCAGCCGACTGGTATAGGCGGCAAGCTACTTTTTGCTGCTTAGCTTGGTTTGTCGCGCAGCCAGGGTGTCAAGCACGACGCCGTAGATGTCGTCGAGGTCTTTGCCGTGGCTGGCGTAGTAGCGGAAGCTTTGCTGGAACAGGGAATCCGTTACTTCGTAGCCCCAGAAGATGCTTTTCTGCTGTTGCAGATACAAAGCCCGGGCCGAGTCGCCAGAAAGGTGGGCGTTTTCCACCTGGGCTTCGAGTAGGTGCAGGTCGGCCAGCACGCTCACCAGCTGCTCGCGGGGCATCAGCGGCTGGGGCGGCGGGGCGTCATCGGCGCGTTGGCAACCCAACAACAGCCCTACGAATAGCACGCTAAGAATCAGGGAATAAGCTCGGGGAAGCATGTTTTTCACGGCACAAAAATACAGTTTACCTGACTACCAAACGTTAACCCTAACATGATTCGCGTAGTTTAGCCTTTATGAATTCGCCCACTCCCACCCCGTTTCAATTGCTCGTGCGCAAGCTTCGGCAGGTGGAAATCCGGATGCTGAAGGCTGTGGATGCGCAGTTACAGGGCAATTTTCATTCCGTTTTCAAAGGCACTGGCCTCGAATTCGACGACGTGCGCCTCTACCAGTACGGCGACGAAGTACGCGCCATCGATTGGGCGGTGTCCAGCAAAGGCCACGGCACATTCATCAAAACCTACAAGGAAGAGCGGGAGCAGCAGGTGCTGTTGCTCTTTGACGTAAGCGGCTCGCAGCAAGTGGGAGCTACCAACCGCCGCAAGCTGGATGTGGGCCGCGAAATCTGCGGAATTCTGGCCCTGGCCGCCGCCCGACAGGATGCGCAGTTAGGTATTCTGGCTTTCTCCGACCAGAAAGAACTGTACTTGCCACCAGGCAAAGGGGTGCGCCACGCGTATGCCCTCATCAAGCGGCTGTATGATCTGGAACCCAAATCCAGGCAAACGGCGGTGGGTGCGGGCATCAAGCAGGCCCTAGGCTTGTTGAAGCGCCGCAGTATTATCTTGCTGATTTCCGACTTTATTGATTCTGCCTACGAGCGGGAGCTTACCATGTTGGCCCGCAAGCACGACCTGGTGGTGGTGCAACTGTTAGACCAGCGGGAGCGGGAGTTTCCGCCTTTGGGCATTGTGCCGCTCTATGACCAGGAATCGGGCCGCACTATCTGGACCAACACCTCCTCGACAGCATTCCGGGCACGCTACCGGGCCACGTATGAGCAGAACCGCTCCCAGATCGGGCAGATCTGCCGCCGCCACCGCACCGAATATCTTTCCATTGCCACCGATGCCGATTACGTGCCCCAGCTTATCCGGCTGTTTCGGCGGCGCAACCTCCGGGCTGGTCGTGGGTAAGGCACTACCTTTTGGCGCGGCTCTGTGCCTGCTGCTATCAATGCTGCTTCCGTTTGTGTCCGCCGCGCAAGGTCCGGACGAGGCGCCACCACGAGGCCGGTTTTTGCAGCCCACGGTTCGGGTAGGCGAAATTATCGACTACGAGCTCAGCTACAGCCACGACCCGAGTTTAAACGTCATTTTTCCCGATTCAACGGCCGTCTATGCGCCTTTCGAGTTTGTGGGCAAAACTTACCGCCCCACCCGCACCCAGCGTGGCCGCAGCCTCGACGAAACCGTGTACCACCTGCGTACTTTCGCTTTGGATTCGGTGCAGCAATTGACCCTGCCCGTCACTATTCTGCGCGGCCTTGATACGTTGACGGTGCCAGCTACGGCGGCCACGGTACGGCTGGCCCGTACGGTAGCACCGGTGGCGGACGGTACGGTGCCGGTTCTACGCGAAAACACCACCTTACTGCCCGTCAAGCCGGCGTTCAACTATCCGTACTGGCTGGCGGGGCTGGGGGGCCTGACGGTGGTGCTAACCGGCGTGGCGCTGGGCTTTGGGCGGCGCTGGCAGCGGCGCTACCAACTGTATAAACTGCGCAAAAACCATGTGTACTTCCTGGCGCAGTATGCCCGCCACGTCGAGCGGTTTACGCTCAGCCGCTCCCTCACCAACATGGAACGCGCTATCACGCTCTGGAAAAACTACCTTACCACGCTGGAAAACAACGTCATTAACAGCCTCACCACCCGCGAAATAGTGGCGCACTACCAGAACGATGCCGACGTGCGCCTGGGCCTGCGTCTCGCCGACCGGGTCATCTACGGCAATCAGTTCACGGAAGACGAAACCGAAACCGACCTCGCCTTCGACCTGCTGCGCAACTTCGCCCAACGTCGGTTCGAGTTGGAGCAAGCGCGGGTTGGTAATGGCAGTACAGGAATAAAAATTGAAGAATTAAAAAATTAAAAATTGTTCGTTCACGCACACGGCCTCCGAAAGGCTTTAAAAAATGCATTCTTAATTCTTAATTAAAAAAGCATGCAGCTTTGGCAACAGTTTATTGGCTCCTTGGTGGATAGCCTGCGCTATGCTACGCTGGCTAGCTATGCCTGGGAAAAGCCACGGTTGCTGTTTCTGATTGCTGGTATTCCGCTGCTGTTTGCAGGGCGCTGGCTGTTGGCCTACCGGCGGCGCAGCCGGTTCGGCGTGGCTTTCGTGCAGGGCGAGGTGCGCCGCGACTGGAGCGCGGTGCTGCGCTTTATTCCGGATGTTGTGCTGGGGTTGAGCCTAGTGTTTGGGGTGGTGGCGCTGGCCCGGCCGCAGCGCACCGACGAGCGGGTGGTGCAGTCGGGTGAAGGCATCGACATCATGCTGGTGCTGGACGTATCAGGCTCAATGGAGCTCGGCGACCTGCAACCCAATCGCCTTGAAGCCGCCAAGCGGGTCGCGCTGGAATTTATCAACGGCCGCTCCGGCGACCGGCTGGGGCTGGTGGTATTTGCCGGCGACGCCTATTCCCTGGCCCCACTCACTACCGACTATGAGTTGCTGCACGAAAGCATAGCCGGGCTCAAGCTGGGCATGATTGCCAACGATGGCACCGCTATTGGCACGGCGCTGGGCGTAGCCACCAACCGCCTCCGCAACTCCCGCAGCCGCACCCGCGTGTGCATCCTGCTTTCCGATGGTGAAAACACGGCTGGCAGCCTCGACCCACTTACGGCGGCGCAGCTGGCCCACGCCTATGGCCTGAAAATTCACACCATTGGGCTGGGCCAAGATGGCACCGTGCCCTTCGGCAAGGATGGCTTCGGCCGCACCAACTACGTCAATACCCGCCTCGACGAAACCACCATGCGCCAGATTGCGGAAGCCGGCGAAGGCCAGTTTTTTCGGGCCACCGACAACGCTGCGCTCCGCCAAGTGTTCCGGCGCATCAACCGCTACGAGAAATCGGAAATCAAGCAAACCCGTTTCCGCAACACCCGGGACTATTACCGCATTTACTTGTTCTGGTGCGTAGGCTTATGGCTGCTGTGGCTGGCCCTGAAAAACACGTTTCTGACCAATGCGCTGGAAGACTAAGAATCATTTAATAAGTAACATTTAACGAGTACAATCATCATTTAACTACGTTGGCTCTTGGGTATATTAGAACTAAACCGATACTTGTTCCAGCATTGATAAATGATAACTATCAATCGTTAAATGTTGGTTGTTAAATAGTAATTGGTACTTATTAAATGTCAATGATTCCCGACAACATTCACTTCTTCCAGACTCAGTTGGAAGGCACGCCTTGCCGCTTAGTTACCGTCACAAAAACGCATCCGGTAGAAAAACTCCAAGAAGCCTATACTGCTGGCGCACGGCTGTTTGGCGAGAACAAAGTGCAGGAAATGGCCGCCAAGCAACCCGAGCTACCGGCTGATATTGAGTGGCACCTGATTGGGCACTTGCAAACCAACAAGGTGAAGTACATTGCGCCATTCGTGCACACCATCCAGAGCGTAGACAGCCTGAAGTTGCTGCTCGAAATGGAAAAGCAAGCCGCCAAGCACAACCGCGTCATCAACGGGCTGCTCCAGTTTCACATTGCCACGGAAGAAACCAAAACCGGCCTCACCCTCCCGGAAGCCGAAGCAATTCTGCAGTCCGACGCGTTTCGGGCCTTGCAACATGTGCGCATCACCGGCATCATGGCCATTGCCACCAACACGCCCAACGAGAGCCAGCTCCGCCGCGAGTTCAGCGAATTGCGCGGCTACTTCGAACACTTAAAAGCCCTATATTTCGCTGACAGCGAGGATTTTCGGGAAATTTCGATGGGCATGAGCTCCGACTACCAACTAGCTATTGCGGAAGGCAGCACGCTCATCCGGGTGGGCAGCGCTATTTTTGGGGCCAGATAGATTCGTTGTTGGTTGTTGTGAGGTTGCCTTTCCCAACCGGTGCATCCTCCTTCAACATCCAATAGACGAAAGACCAACCAACAACGAAAAACTAATAATGACAGCACGAATCATTTTGCAACTCGCTGCCCTGTTGGGCGCTTTAGGCGTAGGCATCGGGGCCTTTGGCGCGCACGGACTGCGCCCGATGCTGGAAGCTTCCGGCCGTTTCGACACGTTTGAAACCGCCGTACGCTATCAGTTCTACCACGCGCTGGGTCTGCTAGCCGTCGGGATTCTGCTGCAAGCCCGTCCGGAGCTACGGCTGCTTAGCACCACGGCCTGGCTGTGGCTGGGGGGCGTGCTGCTGTTCAGCGGCTCACTGTATCTGCTGTGCTTCACGGGCATTACCAAGCTGGGCGCAGTAGCTCCTATCGGCGGCCTGCTGCTGATTGCCGGCTGGATTACGCTGTTGCTGGCGGCCCGACAGGTATAATGCACTTTCCCTCTAAAGAAACCGCAAAAAAAGAGCGACCCACACAGCGGGTCGCTCTTTTTTATAGCAGTAAAAAGAAGCTTACGACTTCTTGGTCTTCACTTTCGCTTTGCTATCGTCGGCCTTCATTTTCACTTTCTCGGGAGCCGCAGCCGACTCGGTTTTCTCTACCGTCATGGTTGGTGAAGAGTTTTCTTTCACTTCCCCTACTACCGATACCATAGCGTTGCCGGCAGCCGAGTTCGACTCCACGGTCAGCACTTTGTTTTGCATACCCATTTTGCCGGCCGTATTGAAGTTGGCCGTGATGGTGCCGGTTTTGCCGGGCATCACCGGGTCTTTGGTCCACTCGGGCGTGGTGCAGCCGCAGCTAACGCCGATGTTGGAAATCACCAGTGGCTGGGTGCCAATGTTCTTGAATTTGAAGACGTGCTTTACCACTTCGCCTTGCTTGGCGGTGCCGAAGTCGTACTTCATTTCATCGAACTGGATCTGTGGGCCGGCAGCCTTCACCTGCGCATTGGCGGGCTGAACGGCGGCCGTTTGGGCCTGAGCGGCGAAGCCAGCGCAAGCCAGCGACAGGGCAAGTACGAGTGCTTTTTTCATGAGGTGGTACTGCGTTATGAGGTAAGGAAAACAAAAATACAGGTTTCAGTGGGCGCGGCAAGTAGAGTGCCAGTTTTCAATCAGTTGAGTGAAGTCGTCGTGAAGCGAAACACGCTTTGCGGTCCGATTCGTTCAGCGCAATTACGCTTCTGGCTTCTCTGCCAACAACTTCTGATTGAAATTAAGCAAAAATAGTTTCTCCGACGCCCGCGTAACGGCCGTGTACAGCCAGCGCGCAAACTCAGAATTCACCATATCCTCCTTCAAATAGCCATGATCAACGAATACGGCCTGCCACTGACCACCCTGGGCTTTGTGGCAAGTGAGGGCGTAGGCAAACTTCACTTGCAGCGCATTCAGAAATGGGTCTTTGCGTAAGGCGGCGCTCTTGTCGCGCTTGGTGGTGAGGTGGTCGTAATCCTTGCCCACAGCCTCGTAGAGCTCTTTGCTGCGGTCAGCGGGCAAAGCTGGGCTTTCGGTGTGGAGTGTGTCGAGCAGGAGCTTGATTTCCATGTCGGGCTCGTCGGGATAGTCTACTAGGCGCACGCGGGCATCGGCAAACCGGAAGCCGAACTCCTCGGTGCGCCGGATGATTTTTACCACCTGCACAAAGTCCCCGTTGGCCAGAAAGCCCATTTCCGAATCTTTGGGTAACCAGAAATAGTTGTTACGCACTACCATCAGGTAGTCGCCCGACTCGATTTCATCTTCGGCCTCGAACAGAATGCGCCGAATCATCTGGTTGTATTGGTTGGCGTTCTTGTTGGAACGGCAGATGATGGTGGTATTCTCGTGCCCGAAGTTCTTGTAGGCCCAGCGCAGGCCGTCTTCCAACTTGTCGCCACCCATACTGAACAGGTCGGGGTAGCCGCGCGTCACGAACTGAATATTAGGCTCTTCCTGGCGTAGCTCCTCCCGCAGCACCGTGGCATTCATCAGAATACCCGACGCCTCGGCCTGACGCATCACCTGGCGCAGCTCCACGCCGTCCACTGTTGCGCGGAAGCGGTGTCGCAGCAGCTCCGGGTCGAGGGCGGGCGAGAGCAGCTGCCCTACCGGCGGTAGCTGGGCCGTGTCGCCGATGAGCAGCAGCCGGTTCGAGGGCTTCTCGAACACGTAGTTCAGCAAATCGTCGAGCAGGCCGTTTTCCCCGAAGGCCTTTTCGTCGGAAATCATCGAGGCCTCATCCACGATAAACAGCGTATCCTGGGCGCGGTTGGGCTGGCGCTGGAACGAGAGGCTTTGGCTGGGCGAGCCGCTGGTTTGGCGATAGATTTTCTTGTGAATGGTACTGGCCGGTACACCCGCGTAGGCACTCATTACCTTGGCCGCGCGGCCAGTGGGCGCCATCAGCACGTATTTGCGGCCCAGCTTATGCAGCCATTGCACCAGCGCACTGACCACGGTGGTTTTGCCGGTGCCAGCATACCCACGCAGCACAAACGCCTTGCGGCCTGGCAAGTCGTCCTTCAGGAATACATCCAGCTTTTGAAACAGCTTGGCTTGATCCTGAGTTGGTTCGTAAGGGAAATAGTCTCGAACGGAAGTGGTACGGAGTG
>Ga0210040_10009159_pt1 | contig 11567 bp, 12 predicted proteins | sample CryGeyCG12114_NA_FD_185462 | JGI IMG/M metagenome (GOLD analysis project Ga0210040, IMG submission 185462) | Groundwater microbial communities from aquifer - Crystal Geyser CG19_WC_8/21/14_NA (SPAdes) (version 2) | ecosystem: Environmental > Aquatic > Deep subsurface > Groundwater | place: USA... | reverse complement strand
CGGGCGACAGGGTACAGGCACCGAGCAAGGCGTGCGGGGGACACTCTCCCCGTCGCAACCGACCTGCACCCTCGCCATTTGGGTGGTAAGTGTGGCACACTAGGTACCTAGGTATGTTAGAACTTAGAAGGATCGTACCACAGTACACAGTAGTCGTTTCGCTTCAGAGATCCAAGGGCCACTGTACTTCTTGTCGCTCGTTCACAACTTATGCCATCGTGCACACCTGGCCCCTCGGAGGGGCAGGTGAAAATTGCTTCAGGTTCATTGTGTGCGGCGCCGAACGTGGGGTTCCATGCTGAAAGCAGAATCTAATCTCATAGCTCGCCTGAACGGGCATATCCACCCTCAGCTTTATCCTGCATAGATCAGTAAGACAGTTGTGCCCGTGTCCATATATTCCATTTTGAGATCCCGACCTGGCCGAATTCAGTGCATAGCCCGGGTACAGCAGTCCTCTGAGGCCACTAAGGCGTCCTGTCGGCGTCCTGGCAGAACGTATAGCAAAGGCGCTCCATGTCATGTCAACTCTCTGCTCTGTAGGGATGACTATTTCATATCACTCACGTCTCTGTGCAGCGGCATTCGAGGCTCGGGAGAGCCGACTGCTGCTTCGATGACAGCGACGTCATTGGAGGGTAGTACCTAGGTAGGTAGGTATCCACCAGGGCAGATTTCAAGCTGAGGTTCTATCCGATCTTCTTTCCACTATAGGCTCTGGCATCTCCACTCACACGAACACGCTATAGGGAAGAGGCACATACTTGCGGGCCGGAGGACAAAACAAACTGGCACGCAGAGCAGGCCTCTTCTTTTTGTGTGATCCGTGATTGGTGATTTGCTGGAGAGTTCATCATGATTTGGTCGGCTGCAGAAAATTGAGCATTCAAAGCATCATCTGGCCAACAGATTTACAGGGATACGGTGTTATGAGGTACGCGTTATCGAATACCTATGGTAGGTACGTATAGGCGATGTTTAAATGCTGTTCTTTTTTCGGCAGGTTTGCCTGCTGTTCTGTTTTTACCTCCGGTTGCCGTTCCCGTGGTCGTACGCGGCCCTTTAGCCTTCCTAACGGTGCGCTTTCCCCCAATCAAAGGGTTTTAATTGGTTCAGGAATCGGTATACGGACATGTGCCGAACTGTACGTCGCATACATTTCCACGTGGACATTCCCAGGGCTTCTTGTGCACCGATCAAAATACACGACCACCAAACACGCAGTGATCATACTAGAACCGGAAGGAGCCAGAATTTCGTTTAAGGAATTGGGCGATTTCTGAAAGTGAAAGTTGGAAAACATGCAAAGCAAAGTCTTCGAATAACGAAGAGTCCGCCATCACAGTGTGATACAGAACGGCGCTGGAACTGACGCGATTGAGACGTCGTCTTATTGGCTACAACTGCTGTCCATTTAGTGGCAGTGTACATTACGGCACTTCACGTCGTTCTCTTGACCTCGACCGCGGACTGTCCTCATCAAAATTCTCCAAGTGGGAACGGTACGTCAAAACAGAACGCATGCGTGCAACGAAGTTCGAGCACAGCTGTTGGAGATGGCAAGCATCGCCTGATTGATTTCATTAGGGACCATCAACAAGGCTGGCCCGACGTTATTGTTCTTCTCTGATGGGCGACACGTAAGTCAAAGGGCCAAGCTGGAGAATCTCCAACAGTGCCTCGGCACATCAACTGGCCAAGTAGCCCCACCGTCTGAAGACAACCTCCAAGGAAGTTGTGCGTAGCAACAATGAAGCTTATATGGCCATAGACCGAGCTGTTTAAGACAAGGCATTCACACTCGGTGCTACAAGATTGCACTTGAACGTACCAAGAGCGGTATCGTAATTTCGTCTACCTTGCAGCTTTCAACATCAGATCTCAAGATGGCTACCAGCGAGCTGAATACCATGAAGGGCACGACCCATGGCGCCATACCTAAGGTGTCGGGGATGTCATTGCCGAAAATCAAGAGCATAGAGTACTTTCGTGTGAAGCCCAGGTGGCTTTTCGTGAAGATCTGCGATGACCAGGGCGGTTATGGCTGGGGTGAGGCTACACTTGAAGGGCACAGCCGTGCCGTAGAGGGAGCTTTGGACGAGATCATTGAAAGAGTTGTGGGACTCGAAGCAGAGTATAGAAATCCTTTTTCTTTCATCATCTTTCACCTCTGACATGTCCGCGCCAGCGATATCGAGCATATCTGGCAGCTAATATGGAGGCTGGGGTTCTACCGTGGAGGCCCCGTTTTTAACTCAGCGTTGAGCGGCATCGATATTGCTCTGTGGGATTTGAAAGGCACGTTCATCCTGCAAAGGAAACTAGGCTGCTGACCAGGTTAGGTCGCCGACTGCAAGTCCCAATCTACCAACTTATAGGAGGTAAGGTCAGAACCAAAGTTAAGGTATACGCTTGGATAGGGGGAGACAAGCCGAGCGACATCGAAAATGCTGCGTAAGTGACATAACTCGCACAACATATACCGCCTGACGAGTTTTCCAGCAAGGCACGCATCGCTCAAGGTCTCAAGTGCATAAAGATGAACGCGACCGAGGCTGTAGACTGGCTCGACTCGCCAGCCGTCCTCGATAGCTGTGTCGAGCGGTTGAAAATGGTCAAGAACCTTGGTCTCGACGCTGGTATCGATTTCCATGGACGACTCCACAAGCCCATGGCGAAACAGCTCGCGAAAGCTCTCGAGCCGTACCGACCACTTTTCATCGAGGAGCCCTTGCTTGTCGAGCACCCTGAAGCATTGAAACAGCTGTCTCACTTAACCACGATCCCTATAGCATTCGGAGAACGACTGTATTCACGCTGGGATGTGAAGAGGTTCCTCGAGGACGCGAGCGTTGACATATTGCAGCCCGACCTTGCCCATGCAGGTGGCATCTCAGAAGTGAAACGCATTGCGACTATGGCAGAAGCGTACGATGTGGCAATTGCACCTCACTGTCCTCTAGGTCCCGTTGCATTGGCCGCGTCTATCCAAGTGGCACTGTCCACACCCAACTTTGTGATTCAGGAGATGTCGCTAGGCATACATTATAATCTCGAGGCAGGCGAAGAAGACCTCCACACATACTTGGTAGACCAGAGTGTTTTCAACATTGAAGATGGTTATGTGAAGGCGCCTACAGGGGTCGGGCTTGGTATTGAAATCAACGAGGAAGTTGTGAGGAAGATCTCCGAAACCACACAGCCCTGGCAACCCAAGGAGTTTTATGGAGAAGACGGAAGCATCAGGGAATGGTGAAGATCTGTTGTGATTTTGGCGTCTCCGTAACCGCAAAGGGTAGGTACCCAAGGTACGTATGCATCGGCGGTATTGTACGATTCTGCATGTCGGCATCGGAGCAACCAAAAGGCCTGACCAAGCCATTCCGCAAAATTTGCCTAACTCTTGCTGGTAACATGCCGTTCACATAACAATGTATACGAAGTATCGTCTTTGAGCTAAACACGTTTTAGACCCAGCGCATACTTGATGCGAAATCGGGTGAAGTCGACTGCAATATATACAGTCATGAGGAGGCCGCTGTGTGAACATGATATCAATAATTGCCCCAACTGCGCCTGATCGAAGCAGGAGATATTGAGAGCAGCAATGAGATGAGGCTGAACATGAAAGTCGTGGAAAGACTGTGCCAGGCTCGAAGTGGAACCTGGCTCTACCAAGCGATATTGCCTGAGTGGGAGGGAAGATTGACCCATATGGTGCAGAGAGCTGTCGAGACGGAGCTGATAGGTATACTTGTGCCTGATGAGCTCTCTAGATCGGTTAAGCCTCCTTGGGACGAAGGACATAGGTATCAGAGGTCAGACCACAAGATCACAAAGCACAGAGTCAGGAGGGACATTCACTAAAAAAACACAAGAGCTTTTGTCTACCTGATATCCTTTACTACGTAACCCCAGTCGCTATGCCTGTCACAAGAAGTCCTTGTCTCGAATTTGTCTAACGCCACATGCAGTCATCACGTTCGTCTGATCATCAAGCACCGTACTTGCGCACCACCTCCGCAACTTGAGTGGCAAGCTTTTCCGCCTCGATCTTTGAGTGTGCTTCAGCGTAGACTCTGACCGCATCTTCGGTGCCTGAAGCTCTGGCGAACGATCGGCCCTTGATGTACATCTGACATAGACGATCAATTTCTTCCTGCGCACCCTTCGGGGTCTCCAATTTTCTTTCAGCATCCACAGCCTTGAATATGGAGCGGTCTCGTACTTCAACTCGGACAAGGCGGTTGGGAAGGTCAATATAGGTGTTGCGCCAGTTTTCGAGCGTCCAACTCTTGTGCGCGAGCACGACTTCGACGAACAGGGCATCAGAAATGGCATCACCGACAGCCTGGTTGATCAGATCGATGCATGCTCGCAGAGATTCTAATGCGTGCTTCTGGCCTGGTGACTTTGGGTCGGACTCGCGGATGAGACGAATGGCTTGGTCTGAGAAGAGGACTGTGCCGTGACCGTTCGCTTCGAAGTATACTCCAATATCATAGCGAGCAGCAGCGTGGTGAAGATGCTTCACACCCGTAGGCGTGACAGACACTGGCAAGTTGAGTACTTTTTCAACGTACTCAGTGGAAGCACCGTTGGCGTACGCAGTTTGTACGATACCAATCTTGAGTTTGTCTGCGATACCAGCAACTCGGGTCATATCTGCAAGGAACACGGCGCCGAGCGTAGCGATACGGTCACCATCGAGGAGATGAAAGGTTTTCGACTCGTCGGTATAGTAGTAGACAACACGATCCGCATCGCCGTCCAACGAGCAACAACGGTCCAGTGGAGCAGCATGTGAACCTGGTGGTGCTCGCTGTCGAGTCTTGACGTAGTCTGCGCCGCACTACACCTTGTCAGTCTTGCACGGAAAGTACGCGTTTTTGCAACATACATCGAAGTTAAGTGCTTCCGGTTTCACGACGTCGTCGTTCACAACCTTGATGTCAATACCACCCTTCTTGCCCGATGGCAGGTATTTGAGCAGCTCTTTCAGCTTGGGTCCACCAACGCCGTTTGCGCAGTCTACAGTGAGGGTACCATTAATAGTACGTCCATGCATCAGAGTCTTGAAAGCCTTGGCCATCTTCTCATAGTATCCCTGCTCAGTTGGCACACCGAAAGCATACGGTGTTTTGACTGTGTTAATGCACCGTACGGCATAGTGCAGCTGAGGTGTTGTCAAAATGCCATAGTCAGTATGTTCGACTTGGACAGCATTCAATGCAGTCTTCAGAGCTTTGACAAGGTAAGGGCCAGAAGCACGAGTGTCTCTTGCAAAGACGACTCTGGCAGGACGCTCGTGGACCTGACGAATCTCGTCAACAAGGTGCTCATTAACGAGAGCTTCGTACGTCTCTGCCAGCTTATCGTTGGGCGTGTTCGCAAGAACAGAGGCTACATTCTCCCAAGATTGCTTTGAATGGTCAGTCCTGTCTTCCGCCAAGGGACGCGCACGGTACCTCAAGCATGTCACCCTATCAAAACACATGTCAGCCTTCGGCTCCTCATATCCGTAGTATATCTCACCATAGGATCCACCAGTTTTACTCCATTGTCTTCGGCTGGGTTGTGGCTGGCAGTGATCATGATACCAATGGTAGCGTTTCGCTTCTTCGATCGAGCGCAAGCGATGAGCCCAACTGTGTAAATGACATGGTCCAACCCAGCGGCTCTACTCAGCGATGTGTCAGCTGTATTATATCTTGTCTCCTAATCCAGATGTTCTCGAGACAGCTGAGGTAGGATGAGGTAGGATGAGGTAGGTTTGCTTACGCTTTCATGCGAAACTATAATGTCAAGGGTCAGTCCACAGAGGTCGGATGGATGCGCAGATTTCAGCTTACACCTGCTGTGCCATACTCGTATTTTCTACCTTCGGGGATAGGATACGGCTCGACACCTTTCGTGATTGCTGCAGTAACATTCTTGTTGAGTCGCACAATTGGTTTCGGCTGATTGAAGACGGAGTCTCTTGAATGCGACATACTGATGGTATGCAAGCACTGTTGCCGAGTCGCTAGACTGGAGAGTGTTGCTTGCAGGATTCAAACTTGAGGAATTGCGAGGAAATTGGTAAGATGAAGAATGCAAGACGAGAGCAGATCGGTTGGTTGCAGCCGAACTGAGAATGAGGTATGGGTTGGGCGCAGGTATTGTGAATGAACAAAGAATTGGATGGATCAGGCACCGCGGGACCGATCCCCGCAAGCGGGTCCAGGCGAGTCGCAGCCGCTGAAACATGCGTCTCGAGTGCCCACAGCTGCAGGGCAACTCCGGGAGCACGCCATTCACTGCCTAACCAGCCTTGGCGTGGGGGTTCTCTCCCTCTCATTTGGCAAAAATACCTACTGTAGGTGCGGGTGGTTTACACTCCTAACGTAAGTGTGGCTGGTGGCTGGTGTCTAATGCACCTCGGAAGAGAATCTTGTGTGCAGAGTGGCCAGTGTGCAAACAGTTTGCGCAGGGACACGGAATCGGAGCTTATCTCGTACAATTTCTCTCGCTCTTTCATCGTGGCAGTCAAGCCTTGAGTCTGTGGCTGGCAAGGTCTTCCTGCGCATCCTTGAGCAGGAAACTACTACTAGTCAGCATCTTCCATACGAGAACTGTCAAGTTGCACTCACCTGTACCACCAGATCGTGGGTACCACTGTTCCTAGATGCCAAAGGCTATGCGCATCTATCATGCCCCATACTGGCGGAAAGTCGAATAGCTCGAGGCTCATAGCCAGTATGATCCAGGCAACGATCAAACCTGGCCAAGCAGCCCATGATTTCTGCAGCTTGCGATATCTGGTGATACTGAACCAGCTCCACAGTAGATTCTGTACAATCCCAACAGCTACATTGGCTGCCATGTTGTATGTGTAGTCCCAGCTCCATGCCGTAAGATATGTGACATGAGCAACGTAAAGAGCGATGCAGCTCGTCGTCCATATGCGCAGAATGCTCTGCCTCCTTGGCGTTTCCTGGTCGAGTCGAAACACTCGGATTGGTGTGTAATAGAGGCCGTATAGCACACTTGCTCCAGCTCCAAAGTAGTCTAATTTCTCCGTAACGTTGAAATCACGGGTGTGGAAGATCATGCTAAAGATCCAGCTCGCAAGTCCAAAGTAGCCGAAGCCCAAGTAGTATGGTCGTAATGAATATCGAGCTGGTATGGCTGCACGTATCCTCGACATACCCTGCCTATGGGCTAAGAAGTTCATGAGAGAAAACAGGACAGAAAATGGTTCTTGAATGCCCATAAACCGGTAGAAAGGCCACTTCCCATGAAACTGCACCACCGGCTCCATCATAGGCGGATCTCGTGCCAGTCGACGGTCGGTGATTACGTGCTGGCATGTGTAATCGCACTCTTGAGGACACGTCCAAAAGAGAAGTCGGAGATGGAGTGCTGGGTATCAGTAAGCATGATATCGGCCGCTCGTCTGACATACTTACGCAACACACCTTTGCCGGTATCACAAGTCTCACTCTCGCAAACCTTTGAAACGGATTAGCCTCAATGACAACTTCTGTAATAGGAACAATGGACCTTGACACATTCCCGAAAATCTGGTAGCCGATCACCAAGAGAAGCATCAACATGCTGGAAAAAGCACAGCAACGATATCAGGACGACCAACCATTTCCACGTCGCTCTGGATACTGTAAAAGCCATGGTGCCGTAGCTTGAGGAAAGGGAACCAAGTATTGAGCTGTCATCGGGAAACAAAAGTTGCTGCATTTAGCCGATAGATTCGGACTCGCAGCATGGCCAAGCCAAAAACAGGTTAGATTGGCATTATCGAGGCAAGGCTTGACGAGATGAACACCTCCTTTCTTAAGCCGAATATCACGGAATTTGACCTTGTCTCATTTTCATTTTGGCGGAAACATGCATTTGAGAAATTCATGCTATGGAACGGGATCTCAAGCTAATGGTAAGCTCTATTGAATTTCGCTAGACGTAACCTGTAGCCCTTGCGTATCATTCTGGCATGAAACTCTCAAGATGAGCGCACTAGATCAATTGATCCTGAGTAGCTCCAGAAAAGTACACCATATCCCACCTTCGCACCTTGAATCATTCACTGTCTGGCTAGTCACACTGTCTGCATCAGGAAGTGCTTCTAGGTCGTTCTGCCGCCAAACTACCTAGATAGCTTGTTTAGCAGGCTAGTCTCCCTGGTTGCTATAGTAGTGGTTCTCTTCAATGTCCACAACTCGTCGACAGCCTTGCCGAGCTTCACAATGTCGCTGAGTACTTGCGCGAAGATCGGTTCGTATCGACGGTAACGGTTCCAGAGTAGATTGGCAATACTCAACACCTTCTTGATGCAGTTCTCGTGGAGCTGTCCCTTTGCCATACTATCAAGACGACCTATGAGCTCTACGTTCAAGCATTTGATGTTGTGGCGCTTAGCCTCGTCCAAGGCACGGAGATATAGAATTCATCTTGAGTCTGTCCATCACCACCCGATGCGGCCTAAAGCTAGCCACTATTGACTAGGTAGCATACCTCAAAGACCTTTTCGTCACCTCTTCTGTTACCTCCTAAGGGCTGCCACCTCCATCTTCTGCTGTAGAGGAATAAAAATAGGCCTACTGTGTAGCTATAAATGGTAGCTATCTACTAGTGTAAAATAGTTAACTATGAGACGTAGAATTGTAAGCGGGTAGTTGAATATCAGTAAGCGTCTTTCTATTCGCTGGACTTCGACCTCCGATCCAATCACCGACTATAGTAATAAAACGATAAGCTTGGTATAGCATTTATGCCGCATGACTAATAGCTACACTAGCTTAGTCGTAGTGAACATGATTCTCCGAGAAACAGCGTCGACTTCTCCTTGTATCACCTACAGTACTCAAAGGGATACACAGCGCAAGGCTAGGTTGGCACGAGAGCCTGCCTAGCCCATTGTGTAATGGCGGTGTGAGACTTTCTGGAAGCATCAAGGAATAGATTCGTCAAAGCACAGCCGTGTCAATTCTATTCTAAGGTAAAAACAAAGAAGTGTATGCTGTGCTTGACCTCGCGACTAATCGCTCAAGGCTACGAGGTCGCTCTCGGTTTATTTGTGTCCTTTCCCTGCCTTCTCACTGTCACTTCATCATCACCTCCCTCAGATAACTACTCTATCTCGTCCTCAGCTTCGTCACTGGCAGGCACTACGGGGAGCGGTCCACGTCTAGGCCTACTAAAGTGTACAGCTTGTGTTCTAGGAAGACCTCTCTGAGCCTGTTGAGACGTTCCTGAACTCGGATCGTGTATATCGTCAATGCGTGCTGGTGGTTGAGGCAGGACTGGTGTTGTAGCATATGAGATGGGGCCAATACCCTCGTGCTCATCGCGGCGAGGATCGCGATACGTGTCAAGCAGCCCTCTCGGTGATGGACTGGAAGAATGTACAACGCCCGGTAGAAATTCTGTCGTCGTTGGTCTGCTCTCCGTATTCGAATCTCTGCGTTCACCTGCATTTTTTGTGGAAGTACTGACTCTCTGAGGCACGGGTCCGCCGAAGACACGTCTTTGGCGCCCACCCTTCGGTTTCGGTGAAGGGATCAAAAAATCCATGAATTTGGCCTTCTTTATTGAGCGTTGCTTCGGTGGGGACGGCGAAGATGGCGTCAGGGTTGAGGGGGGTGAATGGCTTGGGGATCTGCGAAGCTTCAAGTTCCCTCTGAGCGACGAGAGAGTGTTACGCAGTCGTTCCGGAGCTTTCTGAGCCGCTGCTGTCATTGTTCGCATGGCCCGCTTCCTCGAACTCCCGATCGAAAAAAATCGTGTAGATCTCGGTGTTTCGAAATCGCTACTGAAGACACTCCCTGGCTCAACTTGAGTAGGCTTCGTAGTTTCAGCGGCTTTCGGTGGCATTCGATCAAACTCCTTTCGGACAAGCTTCTTCAGTTCCTCCAGAAGTGTCCCACGCTCAGCAGGCAACGCAGCAGTCAATGAAGCGATGGTGTTCTCCGGCGCACTAGCTGCGAAGTCCTTGAAGACCGCGTTCTCTGCTTTCAATTTCGCGAGGTAGAATATGCTTGAAAGTAAATTAGAGAAGTGAAGATGGCAGCGACGTCATATGGATGACAGAATTGAAGTGAACACAAGAGGTGGAGCAGGCACGACGGTCGCCTGAGAACTGCCTGCGGCTCGAAGCGGTCAACATCGTTCATCTGGTTGTTTCAATGCCGCAGCTATTCCACCGGTCGACCCAGACGATTCTTGTTGAATCAAAGAAATCGGGCCTAACATCCGGCAAAAGATTTCTTCAGACCTACCACCAAGGCATCTCCCTCAACTCTCCTGTTGTCCCTCTACTCTGTGTATCAGACACCTGGGTATGGATAATTTGCAAGTCCACTACTTGGGTCGCTTGGAAGTCGCTTTGGAGCAAGCTTTGCACGGAGACATCGACCTATGCCTCAATACATGTGTAAGCAAATCAAACATGATATATGCGAGCACGGAAGATGTCGCATGCATTCGCAGGCTATATTCTGCTTCCTGGCCGTCAACTGATTGATCACAGTTTGAGTTACGTCTCAAGCCAGATTTGGCCTTGTGGACACGGGCCACGGTCAACCTGATTCTGGCCTGGGTCACTGATGTTCAACGCAACCCAGATAAGTCGAAGTTCGCTCGCGAGGCGCTTCGCATAGTCCAAGAATTGCAAGACGAGGACAACCCGTCCAAAGATGCATTCTGGAACGCGGAGTAAGTTTGTGAGCATCACGCGAACATGGTTGGTTTTACTGACCTTGATCAGATATGCTCGATTCGAAGAGCAAGCTCGTAAGGCTCTGAGTAAGGCATTGGACCAAGAGCGTGAGAACGAGGAAAGATTCAGAGCAAGGAAAGCACAGGAAGATTCCCTCATTGAGAACCAAATGCAGTAAGTTTATGTCATTTTGCCATCTAGGTTGGTGGGTGGAGGGCAACAGGGCGTCCGCAGAAGCTCCCCTTGACCTTTTCTACCGAGTTGCAGAGCAGTCAGAGTCTCCCCTCTATCCAAGCACCCAGAACAGCGATCAAAAAGCTGACAGGACTTATTATGTTGTAGAGTTACGCAGACAGACACACCAGTCATGCCCCGCTTTGTATGGGTCAAGGGCGCCAGAGACCCAGATCACGACAACATTGTACCTTGGGAGATTGAAGGCAAGTTCACAACAGGCCTTGCTCGTAGGGAAGGTATCAACGACGAAGCAGAAGGATCTTGAGTCGCTGATCGGAGAGGGGGGATGGAAGACGAATCTGACGAGGCTGGACGACTGCCGGTCCTGCCTAGAGTAAGCTTTGCCTCGTTACAACGTACCTACAATATGGAAGAACGCGGACTAATGTTGTCAGGCGACGCATGCAACAATGCAGGAGCTCAGAGGATCACTTTCAACGACACCTTCGGCTTCGGTCATGGTGACTCCAGCAGCGTCAAGGGGATCCGGCTGAAGCACATAAGTAAGTTGGGTTCTGTGGAAGACACGATCGCAGGAAGCATCGGCCTAGAGACATGGAACTAGATGCGAACTTGAAATGCAGGAGAGGGCTTCGTGGAAAACGAGGCTGCCCCT
>Ga0210040_10009158_pt1 | contig 11568 bp, 11 predicted proteins | sample CryGeyCG12114_NA_FD_185462 | JGI IMG/M metagenome (GOLD analysis project Ga0210040, IMG submission 185462) | Groundwater microbial communities from aquifer - Crystal Geyser CG19_WC_8/21/14_NA (SPAdes) (version 2) | ecosystem: Environmental > Aquatic > Deep subsurface > Groundwater | place: USA... | reverse complement strand
GCCGCGGCCATCGATTACGACCTGACCGCCGAGCGGCTGTCGGTGACCGTGCGGGTGCGCAACGCCGGCCAGGACGACGCGCCCTTCGGTGTGGGCATGCACCCCTACCTGCACGTGGGCGCGACCGCCGACGGCGGGCTGGCCGAGGCCGAGCTCACCGTGCCGGCCCGGACGGCGATGGTCGTCGACGGCGGCCTGCCCACCGGCGAGACCCGGTCCTTCGCCGGCGACGTCGGTCGGATCGGGGACCAGCAGCTCGACGACCCGGTCACCGACCTGGCCCGCGACCCCGACGGCTGGGCGCGGGTGCTGCTCAGCGGCTCGGCCGGGGCCCTGGAGCTCGCCGTCGACGGCTCCTGGCCGTGGCTGCAGGTCTACTCCGGCGACACGCTGCCTCCCGGTCAGTGGCGGCGCAGCCTGGCGGTGGAGCCGATGACCTGCCCGCCCAACGCGCTGGCCGACGGCGCCGACCTGGTGGTGCTGGCCCCGGGGGAGAGCTGGTCGGGCAGCTGGACGCTGGGCTGGACCCCGGCGTGAGCGGGACCGTCGACCTGCGGGTGCTCGAGGTCTGGCGGTTCCCGGTGAAGTCCCTGCTCGGCGAGCGGCTGGACCGGGCCGAGCTCGGCTCCGAGGGCGTGCTCGGCGACCGCGGGTGGGCGCTGTTCGACCTCGCGACCGGCTTCGGTCTCACCGCCCGCCGGGTGCCCGAGCTGCTGTTCGCCGCCGGCCGGCTGCTCCCCGACGGGCGGGTGGAGGTGGTGCTCCCCGACGGGACGGTCACCGCCGACGACGCCGTGCTGTCCGCCTGGGCCGGCCGGCCGGTGGCGCTGCGCCGTGCCGCTGAGGTCGGCGGCACCCGGCGGTACGAGGACGCCGACGAGAGCGGCGGGCCGGACGCCGTCCGGTACGACCCGTTCGCCGGCGCGGACGGCGCCTTCCACGACAACGCCGACGCCCGGGTGACGCTGCTGTCCACCGGGACGCTGGGCGGCTGGGACCGCCGCCGGTTCCGGGCCAACGTGGTGCTGGCCGGCGCGGGAGAGGACGACCTGGTCGGCGCCCGGGTGCGGCTGGGCACCGCCGAGCTCGACGTCGTCCGGCGGGTGCCGCGCTGCGTGATGACCACCCGGCCGCAGGGCGGCGGCATCGCCCGGGACACCGGCGTGCTCAAGACGATCCACCGGGAGCGCGACGGGGCGCTGGCCGTCGGCGCGCTGGTGGCCCGGCCGGGCACGGTGGCGGTGGGCGACCGGGTCGAACCGGCCTAGGGGGAGGATCAGGGGCGTGCGCACCATCGAGATCCGCTCCGGCGAGGAGACCATCCGGCTGGGTCAGCTGCTCAAGCTGGTCGACGCCGTGCCCTCCGGCGCCCAGGTGAAGGACGTGCTGAGCTCCGGCGAGGTGGCGGTCAACGGGGAGCCGGAGGAGCGCCGGGGCCGGCAGCTGCACCGCGGCGACGTGGTCTCGGTGGCCGGCCAGGAGGACATCCGGATCAGCTGACCGGCTCTGCGGTCAGCGACCGAGCGCGGAGGGTGACCCCACGCGGGTCCGGTCGCCGTTCACAGAGATGTCACACGATCTACGTGCAAGCCACCGGAAAGCGGGCATGGGGGAGGTGCCCGGGCGGTGGTGGTGCGGAACCTGCCGCCCGGGGCTCTCTTCCCGGCTCGCCGGTCAGGCCGCAGGCAGTCGGAGCTCCACCACCAGGGCCCGGTGGTCGGTGCCGGCCACCCGCCGCACCTGCAGCGACGCGACGCCGATGCGCGGGTCGACCAGCACGTGGTCCAGCGTCAACCGCGGCAGCGGGGCGCGCACCGGCGACCAGGTGGGCCGCAGCCCCTGACCGGTCGCCCGGGCGGCGTCCGTCCAGCCCCTGTCCAGCACCCGCCGGAACGAGGCGTGGTCCGGCGTGGCGTTGAAGTCACCGGCCAGCACCTGCAGCACCCCCGGTCCCGGCTGGGGCAGCTGGTCCAGGTCCCGTTGCCAGGAACGGACGTCGCCCGGTGAGCTGGTCGGCGGGTGCAGGTGCACGGCGGTGACCTCCACCTCGGGCGCCCCGGGCGGGGCCACCCGGAGGACGGGCTGCTGGAAGGCCCCGGCGAGCCGCGCCGAGCCGGTCACCGGCAGCCGGGTCCACACGGCGCCGCCGGCTCCGGGCACGGCCGGATCGGTCGAGGGCAGGAAGGTGCCGTGCGGGAGCAACCGCGGCAGCCCCGCGGCCCGCAGCCCCGCGTCGGCCTCCCGGGTCACCTCCGCCAGGGCCAGCACGTCGACCTCGGCGGCCAGCGCCAGGACGGCGGCCGGGTCCGCCCGCCCGTGCAGCATGTTCAACGACGCCAGCCGCAGTGGCCGGCCGGACGGCGGCGGAGCGGCCCGGCCGGCGCCACGGAGCACGGCACCGCCGAGGAGCGCCGTCGCGGTCGCGGCCACCGCCGTCGCGCCGGGGGAACGGGCGGAGACCGCCGCGGCCAGGGGCAGCACGCTGGTGCCGGCGGCATAGCGGGTGAAGGCGAGCGCGGGCACCAGCGGGAAGCCGCGGTCGGCACCGGCCGACCGCACCAGCGCCCAGCCGGCCCACGGGGCACTGAGCGCGAGCGCGGCGCGCGAGGACAGGGGCACGCCACCATCGTGCCGACTGGCGGCGCACCCGGCCTGGGCAGGCCGCTGAGCTGGCTGTTCACCTCGGTGGGGTAAGACCGCCTCACGGGCTGAGGTGTACGGCCCATGGACGAGGAGTGAACGCGTGGCTGTGGAGCATCTGGAGATCGAGCGCAAGTTCGACGTCGACGAGTCGTTCGTGCTGCCCGACCTGGGCGCCGTCGAGGGTGTGGCCGTGGTCCGCGAGCCCGTCGAGCACGCCCTCGAGGCCGCGTACTACGACACCGCCGACCTGCGGCTGGCCCGCGCCAAGGTCACCCTGCGCCGCCGCACCGGGGGCACCGACGCCGGCTGGCACGTGAAGCTGCCCGCGGTCGCCGGTGCCCGGCGCGAGCTGCACTCCCCGCTCGGCCGGGCCGCGAAGACCCCACCGAAGGCCGTGCTCGAGCCGGTGCTGGGCCTCGTGCGCCACGAGCCCGCGGCCCAGGTGGCGTTGCTGCGCACCCGCCGCGTGCTGACCGAGCTGGTGGACGCCGAGGGCCGGGTGCTGGCCGAGGTGGCCGACGACCACGTCACCGGCACGGCGCTGCCGGCCGGCCCGGGCGAGGCGGCGGTCGTCACCGTCTGGCGCGAGGTCGAGGTAGAGCTGGTGGACGGCGACGAGGAGCTGCTGGCCGCCGCCGTCCCCCGCCTGGTCGAGGCCGGCGCCCGCCCGGCCGACTCCCCGTCGAAGCTGGGCCGGGTCCTCGGTGACCGGCTCGCCGCGGTGCAGGGCGCCGACGTCCCGGCTGCCCCGCAGGCCGAGCGGAAGAAGAAGGGCAAGGGGAAGAAGGGGAAGAAGAGCAAGGGCACGAAGGCCCGCGGCCGGACGGCGACGGCACCGGCCGGGGAGGTCGTCCGCGCCGCCCTGCAGCTGCAGGTCCGGGCGCTGCAGGACGCCGACCTGATGGTGCGCACCGGTCAGCCCGACGGCGTCCACCAGGTGCGGGTGGCCTGCCGCCGGCTGCGCAGCACGCTGGCCGCGTTCCGGACGGTGCTCGACCGCACGCAGACCGACCCGGTGCGGGAGGAGCTGGCACAGGTCGGCGCCGCGCTGTCGCCCAGCCGGGACGCGGAGGTGGCGCTCGCCCACCTGCGCGAGCTGGTGGCCGCCCAGCCGGTCGAGCTGGTGCTCGGCCCGGTGGCCGCCCGGCTGCAGCAGGCGCAGCTCAAGGACACCACCGCCGGCGACGCACACGCCCGGAAGGCGCTGTCCAGCCCGGCCTACCTGACCCTGCGCGACGACCTGGACGCCCTGGTCGCCGAGCCGCCGCTGACCGAGGACGCTGTCCGCCCCGCCGACGAGGTGCTGCGTGAGGTGGTCGCCCGCACCGGCAAGCGGTTGCGGAAGTCCGTCGAGGCCGCTCAGGACGACGATCACGAGGAGGCGCTGCACGACGTCCGCAAGGCGGCCAAGCGGCTGCGGTACACCGCCGAGGCGGCCGTGCCGGTGCTCGGCCGGCCGGTGGCGCAGCTGGTGACCACGCTGAAGAGCGTGCAGGAAGTGCTGGGCACCCGGCAGGACACCTTCCTCACCCGGCCGCTGTGCACCCAGCTGGGCCTGCAGGCCTTCGCGGCCGGGGAGAACGCCTGGACCTGGGGGATGCTGCACGGCCTGGAGCAGGCGCGGTGCGCGGACGCCGAGCGTGAGTTCTGGGTGCGCTGGCCGCAGCTGCGCCCGCTGCTGACCAGCACTCCCGAGTAGCCCCGGCCGTGCCGGGGGAGGGGTGCCGGTGGGGCTGGTCCAGCTGATCGGCTTCGGCAGCGTCGTGCTGCTGGCGATGCTGCTGCTGCACGGCTACCTCTGGCTGCGGCTGGTCCGGGGGACGACCCGGCCGGGGCGCACCCGGCGGCTGCTGACCGGGCTCACGGTCGTGCTGGCGCTGCTGCCCACGGCGGCCGTGCTGCTGCGCGGCCGGCTGTCGCTGTCGGCGTCCGCGCCGCTGGCCTGGGTCGGGTACACCTGGCTGGGGCTGGCCTTCTACCTCTTCCTGGCGGTGCTGGCGACCGAGCCGATCCGGGTGGCGCTGCGGCTCCTGCGGCGCAGCCGGGACGCAGCCGAGCCCGGTGCGTCCCTCTCCCGCCGCCGGTTCCTGGCCGCCGCAGCCGGCGCGGTCGCCGTCGGGGTGGCCGGCACCGGGGTCGTGATCGCCAACTCCGCGCCCGTGGTGCGGCGGATCCCGATCCACGTCCCCCGGCTCGACCCCGCGCTCGCCGGGCTGCGGATCGTCACGTTCTCCGACGGCCACCTCTCCGCCACCTACGGCGGCCGGCGGTTCGAGCGGGTGGTGGAGACCGTCAACGCCCAGCGACCCGACGTCGTGGCCATCGTCGGCGACCTGGTGGACGGCGAGGTCCGCGAGCTGCGCGAGGACGTGGCGCCGCTGGCGGACCTGGTGAGCGAGCAGGGCGTCTTCTTCGTCACCGGCAACCACGAGTACTTCGTCGACACCGCCGCCTGGCTGCGGCACCTGCCCACCCTGGGCGTGGAGGTGCTGCGCAACGAGCGGGTGGCGATCGGCCGGGGCGGCGCCTCGTTCGACCTGGCCGGGATCGACGACCGGACGGCGGCCGCCTCGGGCCTGCCCGGGCACGGCGCGGACCTGGACGCCGCGCTGGACGGCCGGGACGACGCGGCTGCGCTGGTGCTGCTGGCCCACCAGCCGGTGCAGGTGGAGCAGGCCCGGGCGGCCGGGGTGGACCTGCAGCTGTCCGGGCACACGCACGGCGGGCAGCTGTGGCCCTTCGACTACGCGGTGGCGCTCGACCAGCCGGCGGTCGAGGGGTGGTCCCAGCAGGGGGACACCCAGCTGTACGTGACCTCGGGTGCCGGCTACTGGGGCCCACCGATGCGGGTCGGCGCCCGGCCGGAGGTCACCGTGATCGAGCTCCGGCCCGGGCAGCCCGTCGAGCCCGACCGTTAGGCCTCGTCCAGAGGCTCGTCCCGAGCTTGCGAGGGATGAGGAGGACGGGGTCCTTCTTCAGCCGGTGAAGGACGCCGTCTCGGCCAGCCGGTCCTTCGGCACCGTCTTCAGCTCGGCGACCGCCTCGGCCAGCGGGACCAGCCGGATGTCGGTGCCCTGCAGCGCGACCATCTGGCCGGTGTGCCCCTCGTGCGCGGCGATGGCGGCGTGCAGGCCGAACCGGGTGGCCAGCACCCGGTCGAAGGAGGTCGGGGTGCCGCCGCGCTGGACGTGGCCCAGCACCGTCGTCCGGACCTCCTTGCCGGTGCGGCGCTCCAGCTCCTCGCCCAGCTGCTGGGCGACGCCGGTGAACCGCCGGTGGCCGTACTCGTCCAGGCCGCCGTCGCGCAGCGGCATGGTGCCCGGCTTCGGCGTCGCGCCCTCGCTGACCACCCCGATCACGTGGCGGTGGCCCCGGTCGAACCGGGCGGTCACCAGCCGGCACACCTCCTCGATGTCGAAGGGCTCCTCCGGGGTGATGGTGAGGTGCGCGCCGGCCGCGAGCCCGGCGTTGAGCGCGATCCAGCCGGCGTGCCGGCCCATCACCTCGACCAGGAGCACCCGCTGGTGCGACTCGGCGGTGGTGTGCAGCCGGTCGATCATCTCGGTGGCGATGCTGACCGCGGTGTCGAAGCCGAAGGTCAGGTCGGTGCCGTGGATGTCGTTGTCGATCGTCTTCGGGACGCCGATCACCGGCACGCCCTCCGAGGCGAGCCAGGCGGCGGCGGTGAGCGTGCCCTCGCCGCCGATCGGGATCAGCACGTCGACGCCGTGCGCGTCCAGCACCTCGCGCATCCGCCCCAGGCCGTCGCGCAGCTTCTGCGGCGCCACCCGGGCCGAGCCCAGCACGGTGCCGCCCCGGGTGAGCAGGCCGTTGACCACCGGCCGGTCGAGCACCATGGCGTCGTCCTCGAGCAGGCCGCGCCAGCCGTTGCGGAAGCCGACGACGGTGCTGCCGTACTCCTTCTCGGCGGTACGGACGACGGCCCGCAGGACGGCGTTGAGACCGGGGCAGTCGCCGCCGCCGGTCAGCACTCCGATGTGCACGTGCGCTCCTCCGAACGGGGCATTCCAGGCTCCTGAACCGTACGTCATGACGTATAGACGTCTATCGGTGCAGTACCTTTCTGGGCGTGGCGGGTGTCGAGGCGGGGCCCAAGTACCTCGCTGTCCGCGAGGCGCTCCGGCGTCGCGCGTCGGCACTGCCGGAACACACCCTCCTCCCCCCGGAGCCGGTGCTGTGCGCTGAGTACGGCGTCAGCCGGATCACGCTGCGCCGCGCGGTCGACGGCCTGGTCGCCGACGGCCACCTGGTGCGCGAGCAGGGCCGCGGCACCTTCGTCAGCCGGCCGGGGATACGGCACGAGTACCGCGAGAGCTTCGTGCACCGCATCGCCGGCTTCCACTCGGTGATGACCGAGCAGGGCGCCCAGGTGGGCACCGCCGTGCTCGGCCAGCGCGTCGTCCCGGCGGCTCCGGCGATCGCCGGTGAGCTGAGCATCGCCACCGCGGACGACGTGGTCGAGCTGGTCCGGCTGCGCAGCGTGGACGGGCTGCCCAACCACGTCGTCCGCAGCTTCCTGGCGGCCGGCCGGTACCCGAAGGCCGCGACCGAGGACTTCGGTCACGGCTCGCTGTACGAGTTCCTCCGCCGGGAGTACCAGGCCGACCTGGCGCACGCCCGGCTGGTCGTCGACGTCGGCACCGCGGCCGCCGACGAGGCGGAGATCCTCGACGTCATCGCCGGGTCGCCGCTGCTCGTCGTCCGCACCACCGTCCGGGACAGCGGGGGCCACCCCCTGGTGCACAGCTTCTCCCGGCTGCGGCCCGACGTCAGCCAGGTGGAGTTCGAGGTCTCCGTCGGCGGACGCTGAGCCGGGTCAGGCGCGGACCGGCTCCGGTCCGCCGTCCGCCGCCCGCAGCTCCCGCCGCAGCTCCCGCAGCAGCACCCGGTCCACGGCGTGCCCGACGTGCCGGGCCAGGTCGGTGACCACCGTGCGCATGGGGGTGTCCAGCTCACGGTGGTGCCCCCAGCCGACGAGCAGTCCGCCGGCGGCGGTGTGCTGGCCCAGCGTCAGCGGCACCGCCAGCGACGTCTCGACCCAGGGGACCGGCAGCTCCGGGCCGGGCGCGGCGTCCTCGGCGCGGCTGGCGACCGGGACCAGCCGGCGCTCGCGCAGCGCCACGGCCAGCGGGTGCGGAGAGGACACCTGGAGACCGTCCAGCGGTCGCGTCGACGGGGCAGCACCCGCCGCGATCACCCAGACCTGCACGTCCGTACAGCCGTTCTCGGCCAGTCCGAGCAGGGTGCTGGTGGCGCCCAGCGGCGAGCGGATGAAGCGGTCGACCGCCCGCAGCACCTCCGGCAGGGTCTGCACGGGCAGCAGCTCGGAGCTGAGCCGGGCCACCACCCGGGTGCGGTCCGCGGCGGCTTCCGCCTCGGCGAGGGCGGCCCGGCCGGCGGCCGCGGCCTTCGCGGCGGCGTCCTCGTCCCGCTCCGCCGCGGCCCGCGCCTCCCGCTCGGCCAGCTCCAGGACCTGCACCTGCAGCCGCCGGGACGCCTCGGCCGCCAGCCGGCGCAGGGCGTCGAGATCGCCGGCGGTCCAGTCCCGGGGCTGGGGGTCGGAGACCGCGAGCACGCCGATCGGCCGGCCGTGCACGTCCAGCAGCGGCATCGCGGCATAGCCGACGACGGACAGCTCGCGGACCGCCGGGCCGGTGCCGAGCTCGGGGTCCTCCCGGGCGTCGCGGAGGACCAGCGGCCGGCCGGTGGCGACGCTGCGCAGGCTCATCGAGTGGGTCAGCGGCAACGACCGGCGGGACTCCCAGGGCTCGGGGAGGCCGAACGCGCCGGGGAAGACCTGGCCGCCCTTGGAGGTCAGCACGACCAGGGCGCGGGGGGCCCGTAGTTCGGCGGCCACCCGGGCCGCCAGCTCGTCGAACCCCGGGTCCGGTCGGGCCGGGAGCGCCGCCCAGGTGGGCAGCTCGTAGGCGGTGTCGTGCAGCGTCGGCCGGCCCTCCTCGTCATCCCCCGTGGCACACCCGGCGTGCGCTCCGCGGCGCTCACCCGTTGGTGTCAGGGGGATGCTGTCAGACTCCAGGCACACCCGCGCGGGTCCGATGGGGGGCGACATGGGCCAGTGTGCGGAGCAGCCGGTGTCCGGGGTACGCGCTCTCCTCGAGGGCCGGGCCCTGACCAGCGTCTTCCAGCCGATCGTCGACCTCGACAGCGGCCGCGTGGTGGCCTACGAGGCGCTGGTGCGCGGGCCCGAGGGCCCGCTGCGCGCGCCCGACGTGCTCTTCGCCGCCGCCCGGGCCGAGGGCTGCCTGACCGAGCTGGACCGGGCCTGCCGCGCGGCGGCGCTGCGCGGCGCGGTCGAGCAGGGGCTGCTGGCCCCGCTGACCGTCTTCGTCAACGTCGAGCCCGAGGCCCTGGACGACGAGCAGCTGGCCCTGCTCTTCGACGGGGAGGTCCCGCTGCCGACGGACCTGCAGGTCGTCCTGGAGATCACCGAGCGCGCGCTGGCCGCCCGCCCGGCGGAGCTGCTGCGCACCGTGGCGCGGGTCCGCGAGCTGGGCTGGGCGGTGGCCCTGGACGACGTCGGCGCGGACTCGCTGTCGCTGGCCTTCATGCCGCTGCTGCGCCCGGACGTCGTCAAGCTGGACCTGCGCCTGGTCCAGGAGCGCCCGGGCCCGGCCATCGCCGAGATCATGAACGCGGTCAACGCCTACGCCGAGTCCAGCGGTGCGCTCGTGCTCGCGGAGGGGATCGAGGACGGCGCGCACCTGACCATGGCCCGGGCGCTGGGCGCCACGCTGGGGCAGGGCTGGCTGTTCGGCCGCCCCGGACCGGGCCCGGTGCCGGGGAGCCGGGCCGGCGCGCTGCGGCTGCCGCCGGCCCGCCCCACCGAGGCATGGACGGCGATGGTCTCGCCGTTCGCCTGCCTGCCGCCGGAGGTGCCCGTCCGCGAGGCGCCCAAGGCGCTGCTGATCGAGTTGAGCAAGCAGCTGGAACGCCAGGCGATGCGGCTGGGGGAGACCTGCGTGGTGGCGGCGGCGTTCCAGGAGGCGCGGCACGTCACGCCGGCCACCCGGCAGCGCTACCGGGACCTCGTCGAGCGGGTCGGCTTCGTCGCAGCGCTCGGTGAGGACCTCCCGGTGCAGCCGTTGCCCGGGCTGCGCGGCGCGGACCTGGACCCGGCCGACCCGGTGCGCGGCGAGTGGGACATCGTGGTGCTGAGCCCGCACTTCAGTGCGGCGCTGCTGGCCCGCGACCTGGGCGACGACGGACCGGACCTGGACCGCCGCTTCGCCTTCGCGCTCACCTACGAGCGGGCGACCGTGGTGCGCGCCGCCTTGGCCCTGCTGTCCCGGGTGGCCCCGCGCCTCGAGGAGCCGGCCGTGCCCACGGCGGTGCCGGCGGTGCCGGCCGTCGTCCGCGCGCTCCGTACCGGCACCGGCGCCGGCCACCCCCGGGAGGCGCTGCTCGTGCGGGCGCTGGACACGGTCGGGTCCGGGGTCACCATCGTCGACCTGCGGCTGCCCGACGCCCCGCTGATCTACGTCAACAGTGCCTTCGAGCGACTGTCCGGGCACCCGGCCGCGGACGTGCTCGGCCGCAACTGCCGGTTCCTGCAGACCCCGGACACCGACCCGGCCGCCGTCGACCGGATCCGCCGCGCCATCGCGGCCGGCGAGGAGTGCCGGGAGGTGCTGCTGAACCGCCGCGCCGACGGCACCACCTGGTGGAACGAGTGCTCGCTGACCCCGGTGACCGATGCCGCCGGGACCGTCGTCCAGTACATCGGGATCCAGGTCGACGTCACCGCCCGGGTGGAGGCGGAACGGGCGCTGGCCACCGAGCGGGACCGCTGCCAGGGCCTCCAGGCCCGGGTCGCCGAGCTGAGCGGCCGGCCGGCCGGGACTCAGACCGTCGCGGACTCGCCCGTCGCCAGGCGCGCGTAGGGGGTCGGCTGCCCGGGGCCGCCCTCGCCCAGGAAGCGCGCGACGCCGGCCAGGCCGACGTCGTTGAGCAGCCCGTCGTGCACGGCCAGGGCCTGCTGGGCCCGGACCTCGCGCAGGTAGTCGATCAGCTCCCCGGTCTTCGACCAGGGTGCGTGCGCCGGCAGCAGCAGCGTCGGCACCGGGACCTCGGGCACGGTGAGGGCGTCGCCGGGGTGGAACACCCGGCCCTCGACGAGGAACCCGACGTTGCGCACCCGGGGCAGGTCGGGGTGGATCACCGCGTGCCACTCGCCGTGCACGGTGACCGCGAAGCCGGCCGCGGTGAAGGCGTCTCCCGGGCCCACGACGTGCACCCGTGGGCCGACGCCCGCCAGGTGGCCGGCCACCGAGGAGTTGGTCCACACCTCCAGAGCCGGGTCGGCGTCCAGGGCGGCGCGCACCCTGTCCGGGACGAAGTGGTCGGCGTGCTCGTGCGTGATCAGCAGCGCCGAGGCGCCGGCCCAGGCGTCGTCCGCGGTGTACGCGCCGGGGTCGACGACCAGCCGCCGGTCCTCCTCGGACAGGGCGACACAGGCGTGTCCGTGCTTGGTGAGCTGCACCAGGGCCTCCTCGGGACGGTCGCGTCGGGCACCGGCACCGTGCCATGCGCGGGAGGACACGGCGGATCCGGGTGGGATGACCCGATCGGGTGGAGTCGCTGCGCCCGGGCCGCGGTCGTGCCGACAACTGCTGGGTGACCACGCCGACCCTGACCTTCGCCGCCGCCCGCAGCCGTGCCCACGGTCCGACCGCCGCGCTCTGGCACGCCGTCGAGGTGCACCGCGCCCCGGCCGACCTGGACGGGGCCTGCGAGCTGACCGTGTGCGGCACCCTGGCCCGGGTCACGACCGATCAGCACTGGCCGCTGGCCGGCGCCGAGGTCTGCCCGGCCTGCGCCGACGCCGCGCGCTGAGCACCGCCTGGACCCACGCCTGGACCCACGCCTGGACCCACGCCTGGACCA
>Ga0210040_10009157_pt1 | contig 11568 bp, 5 predicted proteins | sample CryGeyCG12114_NA_FD_185462 | JGI IMG/M metagenome (GOLD analysis project Ga0210040, IMG submission 185462) | Groundwater microbial communities from aquifer - Crystal Geyser CG19_WC_8/21/14_NA (SPAdes) (version 2) | ecosystem: Environmental > Aquatic > Deep subsurface > Groundwater | place: USA... | reverse complement strand
TTTGTAGCTCTAAGTGGCATGTACTAAGCTACGGAAATCTGGCTGCATAATTTTATATAATTCTTTATTAGCAATAAGTAGTGTTACTGTGATTAGTTCAGTGAGTCTCATTATTTTATTGTGCATTATTGTCTCTATCTCGGGCTCTGCCAAGTTGTACCAGAAGTTTTTTAATTGACACAGTAAAATTCGGAATCACCGTATAACGTTTACAAAAGTGCTGGAAGCACAATAGCATATATTTTGAAAGACTTCCAGTCATACAAAATTCAATTTGCATTGCAAATGTAGAATAATTATTACTATGATAGTTTTTCTGAAAGAAAATATTATTGTTCCTGCAAAACGAATTCAATGCTAAATCTCCTGAGACAAAATGGCACATAGTGTAGTTAGTTATATTGACTAACTTTAGCAAATATAAAGAATCCAGGAGAATTATGAAAACTTAATGAGCCATCCAACTGACTGTAACTACAAAATGAGTTCTTCTCTGTTTGTTCTGCAGATCATGGAAAATTTAGACTCGCAAGCTGCACTCCTGCATGGAGAAGTTATATACGCATTGTCGGATGACAGTATCGACGTCATAGAAGGAATCTTGCCAAATCTCAAGGACATTTTAAAAAAGTTTGTGGAAGCGAAACTAATTTCCCCGGAATCTATGGTGAGTAAACTATTCATGTTTTTATACAATGAATTCTGATGTCATTCGCCCGCGTGTAACTTAATCCATTCGATATGTTCGCTCACATGTGTTTTCAAAATATTCCTTTCAGTGGTCGTAAAATTACACGATCAAATCAAATCTCCACTAATTTAATGATAGGGAGTGGGTATAAATTCATTTAACCAGACAGCCAACAATTGGGTTAGTTAGTACAAAACAAGTGGTAGGAATTTTTTACAGCTCTCTAAAAATACACGAACAGAAATGTATCCTCTTTTTAGTTTTATTTTAGTATAGAATTTCGCAACCCCCATTTCTAGGAAAGGAATCAAAACAATGATAATATGGTTGAATTTACCCACTCCCACCTACGCTTTCCCTTTTACGGTCTCAAATAAAGTTCGCCGATTTAGACTTGTCAGCAGTTGTTTCACAAATGTCAGCAAAAGGACTTTAGCGTCATTTTTCTAGGATTTAGCACTGTCCATTGGTGACAGTATAAAATGTCAATAGGATTGTAATGTCTATGATAAAAAATGAAACTTAATGTCCTTTCTGTGGATTCAAAAAAGTACAGCGGCTAGATTACGTTTTTACAAATTGTAGACCGTTTATTGTGCATTTAAACTGAAACAATTTGGTTTCGCAGAATTCCATTAAAGTTCCCATTGAACCAAAACTTTATGTTTTTGTGCCCATTCTAATAACACTACTTTGTTTGGTTTTCATTACCTACTTTATTCCCACAACTCATATACTAAGATACTATTGACTCGTCTGATATGTAGCAGACGTACAGTTTTGCCAGTTCGTTAAGTTAGAAAAATGAGTTTACCCGACAGTTGTGGTGAAATCCTCAAGTGACTGGTTAGCGCACTTTACTGTGTTTTGTTTTCATTTCATGGCACGCAAGGAGTAGAATGCGTCGAGCTAACTAGTAGCTTCCATTTATCTTCGGTACACTCATTCAATCCAAGGTATATAGAATAGTATTTGTAGGTATAGATTGTATATAGAATAGGATTCAATCCAGACTATGGGCTTTGTTACACGGTTGTACTTTTAGTCAGTCGAGTTCTGTCGTGTAACAAGTATAACAGTTGATTGAAATGGGTGAGCAGTTTTTCATTACAATCAAGGTTGATTGATCTTTGAATTGGTTTTCTTGATCGATTGCGACTAGACTATACTTTTTCGTGTGGTATTTTCAATTCATGAGCTAATATGAAGCGTGCATAAATTGGTAGCGAAATGCATTTCGATCCTGTTTGTTCATAACGGTGTATGTCTGGCCCATGAACAATGTTGCACTTGTGTTTACTTTAAATATGACTTCTTGTGAACTATGCTAATTACTTTTTTTCCGTTTGCATTTTTTGTTCTTTTATCTTTACTTGGAGATTATGATACTGTGTGGATTATGTTTGTAGTATCGTTTTAGTTGACTGACCTATTGTTCTAATCTTGTGAACTCAACCTAAGATTCTTTGACTTGCTCTGTAGCTCTCTAACGAAACACATCTAACTAAACTAGCTCTAAACTATTGCTACCAAGTCCACTATTATTTCTCTCTTGTCCATATCTGTAAATTGATTATCTGACTATTTGTGCATTAAATGTCAATGAAGCCAAAAACCCACAAATTGTAGTTTTTGCATCTCTGCATTATTTGAACGAGCCTGCATTCATCTTCGGCCAGTCACACCCAAAAACACTGTTGTCTCAGTTATTTTTGAAGTAAGCTTTTGCTTATATGTTGTTTTTAGCTGGATACATGGTAGTAAGAAGTTTTAGTTAAAGGCTTCTTGCAACATTTAGGTAATCTAATCAAGAGAAAAATCACTCGAGCCAGGGGCATAATTTTTTTGCTGCTTTCATAGTAGCTATGAAACTGTTTCCTTTACTCCATTCTTTCCAATTTGTTTTCACATTCTAATTATCTTAAAGGGTGCATAAAAGTTGCAAAAGGAAAGTAAATGTAAGGTGAAAGTTCTGCTCTATCTGCTGACCTTGTTTCGCCGTGTTAACTTTTTGTCGGCAAAAATACCTCTTGAAGCACAGCACAATATCTTATGCATGCTATTTAGCTTGCTTAGGGTTATAAAAGTCTGCTTTTCATTCCGAAAGTATTAACTGGAAAATACTATGTGGGCACAAAATATGTTTCGTTGCATGTGAGTGACATTTTTCTCAAGCATGGGAAAACTAAACATTTCTGAATTGCAACGTAGAATCTCAATGTAGTCTCGTCCTTCCCTAAAAGACGAAATGCCCGAATTTTTATATCTTGTATGGGCAAATGTCAGAGTGACATAACCTACACTCAAGAACCCAAAAGCTTGTAAAACTGTATTACCCTTCTACATTTCATAAAAATGCAATATAGTTCAAATATTCTGAATTATCCTTCTTGTACATGCACCTGGCACTCGTAGTCAGTTGCAAAATTCTGTTAAATTTGCGTGGACCATTTCATTTCGCCCATTTCCCAAAGGTTATCTGTGTCTAGAAATGTAAAAAAATCTTATTGCAGACGACTGCTCTCGTGGAAATCGGTGGTGCAATTTTATTCTGTGAAGAACGTCTCAGTCAAACCAACAACTGGAGAGTTCATGCTGTTCTTCTTGAGCAGCTCTCTTCGCTCCCTTTTTGTATCCCTGGAGACTACATTTACAATAACGTGACGCCTGTCCTATTCCATCGTCTTTTGCACATGGTACGTCCTTTGTTATGTTCACTTTTTTATGATTCTTGCACACGATAAGAAGATGCAAGCAAAATCCAACCAAATGGTACGACTACGACTGGCTATCAAAGACAATAGCTATAGAATAGTAGCTAGCTGCTATCGCTTTACTGCTGGACCATTTATTATCAATCGTGAGATCAGACAACCTTTGAATTGAATCTTGAACGATACTTTTTATACTCTGCATATAGAATGGTGCATAAATATTGTGCAGTGCTAGATAAAAGTAATATCGTCGAGGACATGTAGGAACAAAAGAAATGTAGGTCATAAATTGACTTGGATTGGTTTTTACAACATGTATGTATACATTTTTGTGTAATAAATGAAACTGAACTGAACTAGTTTGGATTGATTTATAGTCTCTCAGGGATATGTCAGTTTGAAAGTCATAATGTATGGATTGAAACGTTTGAAGTTTTGGCGTTATGATTGATCTCATCAGATAGTTTAAGTGGGTGCACGCCTCCAGCCTGTAATCTTGTGTGTGGTGCTATTAGCTGTACAAAATAATAAGTTTTCCTAAAGTTTGAATTTCTTGGTAGGATTTAGTATTGCGGGTATCGTTAGTCATTTTTTCCTTTATGGAGAAGGAAAGTATGGAAAACAAGAATATTTATTCATTAATGTATAGAAAGGTAACTAATGCTTCCTCTAATATGTATTTCCTATTTTGTTTCAGTCAAGTAATTTAATCTCAAAGACTGTAATATGAATACCAAACACGATAAGGGTACACCCGATTCCGTGTAAAATCGTACATTTCTACGCTCGTACTTCTCTCAACCAATCAGAGCAGACTTTCCACCTCTACCTACTCATTTGATTGGCTGGGAGAAGTAGAAGCGTAGAAATTTACGACTTTACACGACATCGGGTGTACCCTTGATTTCTTTCAGTAATGGATAAAATTTGGCTAAAAACATAGGTATATTTATAAACAAAACTTTGAACGCCGCATATCATAATACTGTCATTATTAAATTCATGTAAGTTTTTGGCAATTTCCGCCCCCACAAAACTGTAGCATGAAAAGCTTTCCCTATTTTACACATACTGTTTTCGTTTCGCTGCTGCAGTCCTAATCTAAACAAAGACTGTTAGTTAGTAGAAGGTTTCAGATTTAAATTGCAACTAACTGACTAAAAGCTCAAAATGGTACAGCATAGCAATTAGATTGTTGATAAGGCATGGTATTAAAAGTAAACTAGCAATTAAAAAACTGTCTACACAGACTACCTAACATTTTCACCTCTTTGTAGAGGCAATTACCTTGTCGACTGGCTGCTGCAGATGCCATTGTCTCATTTCTTCGCCATTCCAGACGCAGTGCTCAGAGAGAGGATATTCGCAAGCGGATCAAAGAAGGTGAGACAAACCCGAGTAAAGTTTCACAGCTTCCATTAATTCCCTTGTTTTTGCACAGTGTACTATGCTATACCTTGCTTCTTCCTATCAAAACTTTTGTTTCTATAATAAGTTTTCTTCCAACTATATAACTAACGAAAGTAATGACCGTAATAATGCACCTGGCTAACTGGTTCCTTTCAAGCTGTATGTTCAATATCCTATGCTCTATTTCTTTACTAGCTATAGTGTATAACACTTTCACAGATAATATGCATTTATTTTCAAATGAGTAAAGCTGACCTAATTTGATATATCCATCTTTTAATCTGTTACTACTAACTAATGCAAAATATATGATTTGATGGTAGTTTTGGAGCTTCTGATTTCACAGCAAGAAGTTCAAATTTAGCTGTTTGTATACTTTTTAATTTGAATGTATAGCTCTTGAATTAGCAATGAGCATCCAAAAGGTTTTTACGTAGAATGAAACACCCTATACAGACGAAATGGAATTTATGTGGAAAATGAATACAACGAAGTAGACACATGACCACATAGAGGAAGCTCGCAAATGCTGCTTTATGGTAATAAGGTCTGTCACGCTACACTAGACTAGCTCACTGTAGTTAGTTACTGGGTCGGTTAGTTCGTGACTCACTTCCTATTCACCCTATACATGTCTCACTGTAGCCTTTTTTGGATAAAGCACATAAGACTTGCAGTTTAGAGCTCCAGAGCTGATTTATACACATATTTGAACTCAAGAAGCGTGAAAAGAAGCAAGTAGTACGTTGCCTAATGTCGTCTGCTTTCACCCTTTACCTTTATTCCCTGTCCGCAGTAAACTAACTAACGAAAGTAAGTAGTATCTGGAACGCACTCAACGTAACGAAAATTTATGGCTCTCTTTGTAGTGCGACCGAACTGGGATATTCACAAAATCTCACTGGTTTAGTCAGTTGCGATGTGTCGTATAGTCAGTCTTTACTGGATGAAAACTTTACGTTTCTTTGTATTTTCCACCTTACTAGAGAGGATTGTGCAACTGGGTGAATATAAATATGTCATGATTTTTGTAGCATAATGCATACAAATTTATAATTTACGGCTTGTGCTCCAACTAACTAGCTAACTATGGATTTTGTAGAGCTCTAGCCTTTGATATTCTATTTCCCGATCAAAATAATGGCACCATTTATGATCCCTAATGCTAATAATAACCATAACAGTATATGATGAATTCTTATTGAAAGTAATTTCATTGAATTCTCCTCATCAATCACCATTGTTTTAACTAGCTAGCTGGCTACCTAAACTAGTTTCCATATGATGATGATGATGAAATTTGTCCATTATGCTTTCCCTGACTAACTATGAAGCCAATAAATAAAATTGCACCACATCCTGACTGACACACTTTTTTGGCTCCCACAGGTTTTGCCCACGGGAAAACAGTGCATGATCGAATGCTGTATTTAGTCATGTCGAAAAAAATTATGGACTTGTTCTCACGCAAATACTTCCGAGACAACTTTTTTGAAGAAACTTTGGACTTGGCTGGTAATTTTTTTAGCACCAACTAACTGAGATCTAACTAAAGTAACTATCCACTCTAGTATTTTTAGTAATAAAACTGTATCCTTGATTTCATTAAGTTTTCTATTACACTCCACGGTTAGTTACTTTTAGTTAGTATCTCCTTTTTTGTACACTTTTCACTCTATGTGCTACATTTTATTACTTTCATCATCATTTCACGTGGTCTCCCTATGGCGTTTTGAAATGAGAGAACCTTTTACAGCTTTTATTATCACCTCGTATACAGTAACGATATGTTTCTCACTGAGCTTTTCAACTAAGTGATTTTAATGGGCTCTTTTTATGAATTCTCTTCCAACTAACTGTACCTATAGAGGATAGTGTGGCCAATGTGCGGCTTAACATGGTGAAACTAATGCCTGCCATGAAACGTGTACTCAAATATGCGGATGATGACATTTTGCTGGCCAAACTGGAGGAAGTGGCTCACAGAATTAGGACATCTGAAAACGATAGGGATGTAGCGGAAGCTATAGAAGATGCGTTAGAGGAAATGGCTAAAATTGCAGTGATACTGGGACCGGAGAAAAAAAAGGTGTGTTGTAACGAATATCCTTTTTGTAGTTAGTTAGTTCGAAATGTGATACGACTTTTTTATTTCTATACGTATCGAAACAATAGCAAAGTTAATAGAAGCAGGATATGCATTTTCAATCAGTCAGTAGACAGGCTAATAGGATTTTGTGGTTTGTATAGTTTTGTTTAGCTATACTGTATAACAAGCAATCATTTAGAAAGTTGAGGTAAGTGCATGAATTGGAGAGAGTTTGGTTAGCCCACGTTTGTTAGTTAGTTAGTTACAAAACAAATAACTATGGTTGCTTGATAAAGGTTCACAATGTCAGTGATTTCATAGTGGAACCGGAGGAACAGTGCAATATGAGTTGTTGCAGCGTGTACCACGTGGGCTTATGTACTCTTGATGAGGTTGTTAGGCACCATTGGGAAATCACAGATTTCCATCACTTTACTTATTGCTTCCGATGTGAAGAGTGTTTGCATGATTCTGCATTCCGAGTTTGTGGTTGTAGAAATATAGGTTCTATGGGTTCTATTGTATTTTGTCAACATTTTGGGCTTTCAAACACCCAACAAGTAAATACTTTGGTAAAATAGGGAAATTGAAAAGATTTTCATTCACGGAAACTTACTCATCTTACGGGAACAAGTAGGCTTAATTCAACGAGCTGGTTGGCAGGTGAAGTTTTCTCTCAACGTCATTCCTTATGTGTTAGAGAAAACACATCAAAAAAACTTTTCTCACTCTGCACACAAATATGGTTATTCAGATGTAAAGTTGAAGTAGACAGAACCAGAGAAGGGTTTGCATAAAAAGGCTATTTCAAATCCTCTCGGTGATTATATTGATTACTTGACGCAGAGATGGCTCAAATATTCTTTTTGCACACTAGAATTACATTTTAAAGTCGATTTTGAAGTGTTTTGTGTTGTGTCGCTCATATACGAGCTTTAGAAAATAATCAATCGTTGTAGGCGCATTGTGCATTTTTGCAGTAATTTCTTGTAAACTATATAGGGTGATGCATTCATCAATATGTAAAATGGATGATCACACAGCTTGGCAGTTTTAGTTCAACATTTCCTTTATGACTAACTTTTTCAATTCTAACTATGCACCGATGGCAGTGTAAATTTCGGTAGTTAAATAGCAAAGCTGTTCCGAAACTTGTTATGAATGCTGAGCAAAAGAGAGTATTTGATGAAAGTATGCAAAAATTATGATGGTGATGAGTCGGTTGTCAAAAATAAAAGAGCTGGTGGGCGCTCAAAAAGCTTTTGCTCGTAAATAATATTTTACTCCTGAAAACGAAGAGAGGATACTTTTTACTGCTGTAATAAACTACGTCATTGTTTTCCCTACCAAACTTTCTGAAGGGCTCTGTTTGGACAATAAATTTGGCCGTTGTGGGCAAACTAAATTATTGAAGAGCTTCCTAATCTTCTAGTGTGTACGTGGGGCTTTTCCGTTCCCGAAGATTCGGGTACAATGTTCTACTTTGTTCGTTTACGTACGTGTTGCATGAAATGGGAGTTTTTTTTGGCAGTGTGGAGCAACTTTAGTCGCTTTTGCTGGAGAAAGCACGACTTTCTCTTCACAAACGTGTTTACTACTATGTGTAGTGCACATGCCATGCATACATTCCACGAATGCTGCATGCTGAATGAATCCATGCAACCTTGTCTAATGCATATTCCATTTCTTGCTAGGCAGTATTGCAAAAAAAAAAAGTGTTGTCTAATTAACTTACTTAAGGAATTTTTTAGTCACCTTGGGGTTGTTATTATGAACCATGGGTGGAATAAGAATGCTTTTGCAGCCGAACCGAACAATTATTGCTTTCATAGTGTCCGCGTAAATTTAACGAACCATTGTAACTGAAAGGCGTGGAAACTATTTAGAAATTAGAAAAGTTATCATGCCTCGTGCCACTTTGCTTATTTTTGCAGCAGTTTTTATACAGCAAACTATTACAGTATATTATTATTATCAATGAAATGAAGGTCACTTGTATTGAATTTCATGGAAAATGTACCTTAGCAGCAACTGTAATTTACTTTCTCTGTATTTCTATCCAGGCCACAGTTTCAAAATGTGGTCTGAAATTACGAAGGAATGTCATTAACGCGTTCCAAGAACTGTATAAAGTAACTAATTTGAAATTGTTTTAGACACATCTATGGAAAAAACTTGATAGCAATTAACATGTAGTTTAGGAAAAGTTTCTAGCATTCTAGCTAACTAGAGTGATTCTCCAATTATGTTCCAGTATGGTTGTGTGTACTTCTTATCATTTTCTAAAGAATTTTTGCAAAAACTTTCGTAGCTATAGTTCGTAGAACCAATTGAATTAATAATGTGTCTTTGAACTTCCTACTGGAGCCAATTACTTTTTTATTATTGCTTGTTCTGGCTGTAACTCAAATTGAAGTCACAATCATTTGTGTCCACAGATGTGGGTTCGATATTGAACAATACTCTGTATTGTGTTGGATGAGGCTAGAGCAATCAACTGTTTTGTATTCTGTCCAATTTCTTGTACGTTACCAACTTTTCTCATTCCGTGGGCGTTTTTTTATCTCCTTTTGATTTAGAAAGCGCGATCCAAAGACGATATGGAAGACGAATTGAAAGCAAGAGAAGAAATCAAGATAAGCAATATAGAGCCCTCGACTTCGTCCAGTGGTGTGCCTGTGAAGGATAGACGCAGAAGTAAGTTCAACAGTATGCTTCATCAACAGACCAGATGTGGCTTTGTTTCCTTTATCGTCTTAATATTTCAACTGCAAACTTTATTTCTCTAGTACGGAATGTATTGTTATAGGCCCTTACAATAACCTTTGTGGCTTTTGTGGCTACACCTGTTTTATTCAGAATGCGGACAGGGAACTAAAATATTATGCTGTACGTTTGAATTTAAAGTACACTATTTCTGTTGTGTGGGAACTGGGAAGTCGAAACCAAAAGACACGTCACAAACCAAGTTTTTTCAAGTTCATTGTAAAATCAACCAAAACTAAAACCAAACCTCTTATATATTTTTGAGCTGTTTGCTTCTTTTTCTTCATTTTTTTTCATCTTCATTTTCAATTACATTTAAATCCCCCGCTATCAACTTTGTATTTTATGGCTGCGCGTTCAGATCCGAATCTGAAAAGTTATAATAGAAAGGATTCATGACTTTTTTAGCACAAAAACTGAAAATGCATTGCTATAAATATTGTGAGCCACACTGGTGCATATAGTGTTTAATTCGAAGTTCTGCAATAATACATAGTCATATCTTTTGAACCCAACAGGTTTTTTCAAAACTAGTCGACGACATATCAGTGAACCACAAATTTCCACTGTACACGAGACAAAAGAAGTTCTTCCAGCTGAGACACAGACGATTCCACATCCAGTAAAAGAAAAGCCGAAAGTGGTTCCTCCTCCAGGCCCAATAGAGCACTCAAAAGTGGTTCCTCCTCCAGGTCCAATAGAGCACTCAAAAGTTGTTCCTCCTCCAGGTCCAATAGAGCGCTCAAAAGGGGTTCCTCCTCCAGGCCCAATAGAACACTCAAAACCGGCTCCAGTCGTACCAGCCGCAGCCCATGCCGATACTGGGGTGAGAAGAAAATCAACAGTTTTTCCTCCACGTACAGGCGGTGGAGCCGAAGCCAATACTCCAACTGTGTACAAAGGTACAAATCCTGTGGCCCCTGCACGAACTTCTGAAGAATTTAAGGCACAAAAGCGTGCCACCCTAAGTGCTGTCAAACCCCCAGTTGTACAACGACCCACAACCGAGGCGAATGCTAAAACGTCATTTGATCGAACAAAACGTTACTCTATACAGAAATATGCACCGCGTAGCAGTGGGGGCCGATCGAACGGAGATCAAGCTCAGTATGAGAAAGTTCGGAATCCGGAATCTGCAATGAAGACCTTGGCTGAAGTGCTCAATCAAAACAATATTCCTACCACTCCACAAATTAGAGTAGGAGCTAAAAGTTCACCACCTGCGAATCCGCACCGAGTTTCTGATGAAATTAAATTGTTGACTGGTGCTCCAATTCAAAAACATAATATCGAAGTAGTGAAGCCTGCAGGTAAAGAGCATGGGCGCAAAAGTTAGATTTGTCATGTTTCAATACAAATTTATGCATCTGCTAAATACATGCGTTGAGTTTGTATGCATAATTTACATTGAAATAAAATAAATTCAAATGTTAAGTTATGTAATGCTTTCGGTATACACAAAAGAATTTTGTAGCACTCAACTTAATTCTCACTGAGAATTGTGAGCGCAGCAAATAAGAAAGCTGAATTATACTTCATGCCGAGGCTTTTTGTAGAAATGTGGCTAATTGTGATTATGCGAGTGCCGGTAGGCTTTTTAGAAATGTGCAGCACCGCTTACGCGGTGCTGCCACATTTCTACAAAAAGCCTCGGCATGAAGTATAATCACAATTATACTTCACTCGCATTTGCACAACGTGCAACAGCCGCAAAGCTGTCGCTTTGCGGTGTTGCAACGTCGTGCAAAAAGCTCGCTCGTATAATTTATTGATAATTTAGTAGAATATGGAAACGAAAGAATTTATTTTTAACACTGGTGTGAATCATCATCTTTGAGTTGGGAAATAAACAGCGCTTTAGAAATCTAGTGATCATAAATTTCATTCAGAACATTATT
>Ga0210040_10009156_pt1 | contig 11570 bp, 3 predicted proteins | sample CryGeyCG12114_NA_FD_185462 | JGI IMG/M metagenome (GOLD analysis project Ga0210040, IMG submission 185462) | Groundwater microbial communities from aquifer - Crystal Geyser CG19_WC_8/21/14_NA (SPAdes) (version 2) | ecosystem: Environmental > Aquatic > Deep subsurface > Groundwater | place: USA... | reverse complement strand
TTAGGTTTTATTATTACGTTTTTCACTAAACAAATTGTATACTTAAGAAATTAATAAAGTTATGATTATATGTACTTAAAAAGTTAAATTCACACGTGAAGTCCAATATTGTAGCTTCAAATCTAAAATATCTGCTTTTTTCTTTGCGTTTGCTTGTTTAACAAGTTGAGTGTCCAGTTGTGACTGAAATATTTTCATTTTCATGCTGTGCTCCTTTTCGGCAAGCTCCAAAAGTGATTTTTGTGCCGAAGTTGTGATAGATTTTTTTGCTTAGGAACATTTATTTGTGGTTGCAATGTTACCGGCTCAAAACTTTGATTAACTATTTGGTCCGAATTTGTTTGAATTATGAATTCTCCAACTGGAACAGATTCTGGAGATTCTCTCACAGAAATGTCTTGATTATGTTTTTCGCAATTCTCTGGTATAGTGACGAAAAAAGATCGGTCGTCATCATATTCATTGTTCAATGGTTCTAACCGGGTGGGAATTATGGCAGCAACAAACTGGGAAGTAGAAGATGTCGGGGGAACTTCGGGTCCCCCACCTGTTTTTCTTCTTTCTCTTCTTTCGTTTGCAACCTTAAATTATTGAAAATTATGGTATGATCGAAAAAAAAACAGTTGCACATAAAATCTCTGAATTTCAATGAGAAAATACAAAACTTACGTCTTTCTTGCATTTCATTTTCAAATTTTTCCATGCTTTTTAAGGTTTTTGTCGTCCCTTGGTTCGACGTTCGGTTCACTGTTGAATTCAGACGCAATTTGTTTCCATTTTTGCTGCTTTTTGGCAATTGAACTGGGATCATTCTTTTTCAATTCAACTATCGACTTATGTTTGTCTACTAGATTGATTAAAATATTTTTCTCTAGCTCGGTGAAAATTTTTCTGCTCATTTTGAGATGTGTGTATGCCAGAAACAAATTGACAAATGATTCAACAAGCAAACAATGAAAGTCAGTAAAATTATGGCTCATGCGCAATCATCAAATACGTAGGCTATACTTAAGTAAGGGCATTGAACTCGCACTTTGCCAAGTAAGATGCGAGTATAACCTACCTATAGCAACACACTTTACTTGAAAATTTAAGTGGGACCCTTTGCTAACTCAAGTACGAGTAAAGTGCGAGACTTTAGTAAGAGGTAACAATACGGGCCAAAGTCTTGTACTATTTCTGCAGGATAGACGGATGAGTGGATTAGACTCTGTAATTACAACGATTAGCCCAGTCATTGAAGATAATAATATGGAATTTTACTGGCCGAAAATGCAATCGACGGAATACGGGAAATCCTGATCACATGTCAAGTTTGCAGTCAAATAAGCCTTTAGATTTAGAATGTAATTTAGTTAGTATTTGTGTTAAAGATTATGTAAATAAGTGATACAGATTTGAAAAATGTGCTGAATATTTCTGTTTTTACGCTTTTATAAATTAAGTGTAGCTGACTTGAATGTTGCAAATTGTGTTTCGGAGAGTTATTCTCAACAGAAATCTTAAAAACACATACATAGGGTATTTAAACAACCGTTTCTACTGTTCGGGAAAGCTGATTCGGTAAACAACATTTACAAAGCACACCCGATTAACTACACACCGGATGCATGCGGTTCTTATTTTTTCCTAAAGGAAGGAAGCGCTCTGCTATTATTTCTGGTTGCTGTATACACACCGACCGCGCTTGATCAACTTGTCTAATCGGCTTCAACACACCGTAAAAAAATATCTTCCTATCCATTTGAGTCGTCAATGAATTGTACAAGGCAAGATTTGTTCAGTTCGCTCCCTCTCACTTACTCAGCTCTTATTATCTGCTTCGATAGTTCATTTGATAGATACGAAAATCACTCAATCATCTGAAGCAGCTTGCAATACAATTTTTAGTGTAAAAACAAGAAAAAATGACTTTTCACGCTCTTCTTTTTGAGTGCGACAATTTCCACAAATATGGTCATGAGTACGTGAATCCACGAGTCAACAAGCGTGTCCAAGTCATTTCACACACATATTATGGAAAATAGGCCCGTTTTTTGGGGCTGTGTTCTGTGTGTAGTTAGTTAGTGTTAGTATGCAAACATACGGGTAAGAAAAGTTTGTCATTTTTGATCTTTTGCTCACCTCATCAAAAGTTACTTACGCTTGTCTGTACATTGTACTTGGACTGAGTGACATATTGCATGGAAAACCACAAAAAGATGATTCTTTTTACCTGTCCTGTAGTACGTGTTTGGTATCACACAATAGAGACACGTTTTATTCATGGACAAAGACACGGTTCAAAGTGACAAACTGAGTGACAAGCCAAAATTTTGGAAATGCTTCTCTGCTCCCACTTTTTTCTCATATCCGTTTGTTTTGTTAGTGTGAGTTGGCATTAGCTTGCAGCAGGAATCATTTGGCTTTGACCTTTTACTTTCTTTAGCCAGTTTACGAAGCATTTTTTATGCATTCAAGTGAATCATAATGTGTGAAAAAAGTGGTTTTTATACCTAGGATTTAGCAGCATGAATATTTTTTATATTATGCTGTCACATCTCACATCAAATAGGAAAATGTTCAATTTGTGCGTAAACGACTACGGGGGTCAAATAAGAAAAGATCATTATATTTGCTGTTAATTGATCCCGCATGCACGAAAAATGAGCAAGCAGGTAAATCAGGTTTGCGTTAAAACAATTTTTTGCAGTCTTTTGTCTGACGCAGTTTTGAATATTTTTAACTCACGATACAAAACAATTTTACAATTAACTATTGGCAAAATTGGCAAACATCCTGTTAATGAACCACTTTTAATAAAAATTAAAACACTCCTGTTCTCAGAATCATGATCAATATTTGTACATAGAAAATTAACTTGTAGGAACATACATACAGTCTTATTTGCTCAGCCCGTATCTTAATTAATTTTGGTGTTCTTTCCAAATTGCTGACAAACCAAATTCCGTTCACAAGCGTGCAATCAAATCCGTTTGTTTGCATGTAATCAGCAAATTAAATTAAAGTACATATAGGCGATCATCCTGAGGAAAATCAGGGTGCAATTCATTGGCGTTTTAATTAGCTCGTGCACATCCTAGTAAGTTACAAATGTAAATAGTGGCCTCAAGGCGCATCAAATTGAAAATTCCCACAAAAAATATAATATTCATTCTATAGTTCATGACTAACGAACTAGCAATCTATAATATTGGTTCCCTATCCATTGAATTTCAATTTCACACCTCATCTTGCTCATACTACGTACAGTATTACATGTGTGTAAAAAACACAGTAAAAATAATGTCTTCATTCTACCTATCTTGCGTATGAACGTGGTATCTTGTAAACCACTTTTGGTATTACTAACTAACAAACTCATCTTTTTCCTATGACCATACCAATTAAGATGGTATCTATCAAATGAAGTAATCAAATATTGATAGCCAATTTAGTCCCACGTTACTTGCAGCTGTAAAATTCTCTCAGGTGTCAGTCAATCCACTTTTGCCAACTAACTAACTAACTAACTAACTAACTAATGTCCATTAATATTTCAAAATCCATTTGGCCATCCATCTTTTGCCTCAGTCAGTCTCAGTCAGTCAGTCAATATATGAGTACACGCTCAACATAACATTGTTGTACCTAGTTTTGTTCCCTCTGCAATAATAATGTGGCAATTAAAGTGATAGGGAAGGAGGCTCCATCGTCATTACTATTATCTCGCACATCCATCCCATTACACTCCAATGCAATTACAATCACCTTAGATTATCTAAATGAAATCAAATCTTGGGCTACAATGCAAAATTAATATGGTAATGGCTGTCTCCTTACTCACTCGGGATGTACAGAGCTAATCAGTCTGAAAGCTTCCGCGAGTCCCTCATTTTTTTAAACTATTCATCTTTTTTTGCCCAAAAATCGTTTTCAGTCATTACATTTCGGTACCATCACATAAAAACTAAAAGTTGGAGAACAAAAATTGAAAATTGAGTTTTTGAAACATTTGTAAACCATACTGCGTTGGAAATATAATGTATAGAAAATTGTATTAGTTAGTAAGTAAGCAAGAAAGCGAAAAAAACACATGTAATGCATGAAGAATATTCTTTGCCATTCTACTGATCCCCATTTCCATGATTACATGATCATTACTTTAATTAGATTGATGGATACCATAAAGGGCTATGCATAGTGCCATGTTCCCAGAGTGTTATATAAGTGTAAACTATGTATATAGGGACACATTAGTTAGTTTGCTAGTTAGTTAGTGTGCGAACATTGTATTATGTGTATGAAGCGTCTGTTGGGCTCGTCATGAGGCCTTTGTGATCGATTTCATTCAATTAAGTGCATCAGCCACTCTACATAATGTAGTGAATGAGATGAGAACAATACTACACCTTATACAGGGTGGATACTACTAACTAACTAACTACTCATTCATTCTAATAACTTTTAGTGCTTGTTCAATCAGGGGATGAGTTTTCCCAGCACTTGGCTTGCTCCCCATGTGTGTTTCATAAAATTAGAGCTGTAATGTGTTCAAGGCATTGTGGTTTGCCCGGTTTCCACTATATGAGTATAGTTATTGGTACCAAAACTGGCATACCATGGAATATTATTACTGCATTTTGTGATATTTAATAGTGTGTGCTAAGTTTTTTTCCTAAAAACTCTAATTTTGTATCAAAAATGCGAGAAATTTAAGCAGACGGTAAAAAATGAAGTGAGAATTGCAAATTTTGAATATCCGCCGTCTCTCCTCAAAGTGTCCCCAAGTATAGTGGCGAGAAAACTCGGTGGATTGGAGACGCACAGCTGGTTCTCCATTTCTCATTTGCGTCTCCCTTTCATAACTAACCATTATACTCTGCGTAATTGTTTAATAACAATAATCATGCCTTCTAAATATTTAATTAGTTAGTTGTGCTATATCTAGCACACAGAGGAAATTAAACTCACACGCTCTATTCCATTCCACACTGTGCAATGCAAACAATGGCCGGCCATTGTTTAAGACTGGGGATAATTGAATTGACAAAGCCACTGCGTGTCAACAACAGCAGCACAATTCTATACGGCTTCTTGCTTCCTAGCCATTTAATTGGGTTGAGCTCCCTTATTATGCACAATATGAATCATAATATGCATAGTCACTTACTCAGGTAATAGTACACCTAATGATCATAATGACTGCACGTAACTATTATTACTACTTTTTGTTTATGAATGCATGTACTCTGAACAATTTTAATGACAAACAAGGTAGCCTGATGTAATTATGGAAATAAATACTATTGTAAGAGTAAAAGTAGAACACTGCTATTAAGCTTTAAAAAAACTAAAATGAGAAAAACGAACCATATTACTTGGAAAAGCAAATTGCATGGGTTCAAATGATGCTAAAAAATAAAGCATAGGCGAAGGAAATTTCCAAAGTTTTTGAATCCTTGTGTTTGTATAGTAGCAAGTAATTAGTTGTGCAATGTCATGCACCAACATGAATTAACATTATGAAACTGACTTGAGAAAGTTATGCATTGTCTTGACTGGGGATTGGACGGTAGACAGTATGATAAGTAATAAGGCCTATATGTGATTTGACTTCTCCATTTCAAAGGGATTACATTGGAAGAACTAACAAACTAACTAACTAACTAACTAACTGTGTGATACCAAATGGAATGGGGAACGAGTTCATTTGAAAATGAAATGGGTTCTGCCATGACCACTCTCTCACTAAATTTTAATTACAAGCCATTACATTAATTTCAACTTGGGTGTGGGACGTGAGCAGAATGGGATTAGACGGCTCCAGTCTTGTGTACAGTTTGGTGTGGGCTTCAAAGTGTGTGGAACCTTCCGGATATTTCTTTCACAAAACGGTACAAATTATTGTGAGTAAAGCTTCATAATATGGAAACCTAATGTATCGTTTCAAAAATGGTGTGGGTGTCAAGTGTACTTGAAAAGATTAATTTTAGTTCATGTGACCGCTTTGTTCACGGTAAATGGCTATTGCATGAATTTGAGAGTGTACTCTTAACACTGGTGTGAAAATTTTTACTTTCACTATTTCACACAAAGGCACCCTTGAAAATCATAATTGAATTTAAATTTCACTAGTTTTCCATAAAAAACTGTAAAACTTGTCATCGGCGTCTATTTACAACAATAGACTGAAACTTTTGGTATGATTTGAATCAGTGCATTCTCGTCCCGCACCATTATAGGCTAATTGTAAATTCACAATTAAAAAGGAACCTGTTTACAAACTAACTAACTAGTAGTACACCCAGTTTCATTATAGACGTCAACTGCATACAAAAGTGAAATAAGATAAAAGGTGCAATTAATTAATGACTCGTTCCCGAGACTTGTCCTGCTCAAATATGCATGAGCCTTAGCTCGGAAAAGCAATTCCATTATTAGAGCAACATTATTATGATTATTATTTAAGGTACAAGCGGGTTAGGAATAAGAGATTGCCACTACTCCAAAGACGGTTCTACCAGAACAACGTTTTAAGAAAATTAGATGGCTACATCACATGGACTGCTGTTTTCAGTAGCACATGTATTTTAGTATACCAAGTAGACCAGTACAATACTGACTGACTGAGTGAGGCTTGGTTCACTACATTCCAGTGTTATATATAGTGAAGAATTAAAACAGGATTTCTCCTTGGAAGAAAGTCCATTAAAATTATTAGGATGAGGGAAATTCTCTCCAGAGTGCAGATATAGAAACATACGTACATAGATGAATACATACAGGTAGCCTTCTTTTATTTATTGTATGAAAGGAAACGTTTGACTTGGCCATAAAAGTGGGATCCATTGCACACATAGTAATGTGGGGAATTGATGATGGAGTAACTTTACACACTTGGCATTAACTGTATGAGCCTTTTTTCTCATCCACTTTCTACTCTTTTAGGAGTAATGAGCTTTTATTTTTATTAAGGTAATGCACCTTGGCATTCTCTCATAAACTATGCAGTTTAAATCCTGCGAGTGGCATTACCTTTGTTTTTTGGTCCATGCTTGTTTCCAAACATGTTTTTAATACGTTCTAAGTGCTTCCATTCCAAACTTACGGACGAATATTTGACTTATACGAGAAAAGAAACTCCGTCAGTCAGTTAGTCAGTTACTTAGTTAGTAAATGCAATTTTCATTTGATTCTATCTTTGCACATATTCTTCAAGTGTATTTTACATCAGGAGTGCAAAAAATAATCTTATTCTCTCATTTAACCCGTATATATTTCAATCCCTCAAAAAGTTGGGACGCGGAATTCAATAAAACAGCGTTTAGGTCAACTAACTAACTAACTAACTATCTAACTAACTAACTAAAGCAAACAAATGAATAAGAAGCTAATCAAAAGTTAGCCTGTGATGTACAAACATCTATAATCCCCCATCCACGCTATAAGTTCCCACTCACTACCTTCACTTGCCACTCTAACCTGTTCATTTCATCCCCAATTTTGGTAATGAAAAAAGCTTTCACTCTAATCAATCTATAAGGATGAAGGGAAAAAATGTAGAAGCTTTTAACGAGAATTACACACCCTGGCACCACTCACTCACTCACTCACATGCTTGCAACTTACTAAAACTTTGGGCAGCTTCCCTGCTTCTTCCCTATGCAGAATTACTATACGAATCCATATCCATCTTTGTATTTACTAACTAACTACAAATCTAGAAGCATACACTTCATTTCATTTATCAATTCCACCTATATACAAACCTTGCTCAGCTACCACCCTTTTTCAAAACGGTACAAATCCCCACATTTTTGCATAGCGGGTGGAAACTAACCCATGGCAAACAAATTGACCAACCCAAATTGATGACACAAACCATACCCTCTCAAGAGGAATGAATAGCACCTCTCAAAATAAATGTAGTGTGTCACGCAGATAGAAAATTAATAGAAACAATGCAGGGTAACTAACTAACTAAAAGTGTACATTATGGCACTCCAGGTTGGCCTATGGTATAGCGAGCCCTTCTCCAGCAGCAGTAATTAGATAGATGCCAAAAAATGGAAAGATATTAGATAGCCAGTTTGTTTTGTAGCACTGTTATAGAGCGAGCATTTCGTGATTATTAGATGGTACCTTTTTTTCGTCCGACAGATTGGCAGCAGCTGGATAGATCGAAAAACGTGTGTGCATGAGTTTGAGTTTAGTAACCAACCAACCAACCAACCAAGCTAACTAACTAATGTCTGTTTGTTGTATTCTATGCGTGTGTGTGTGTTTGGCATTTGAAGGAGCGAGAGAGAGGGGAGATGAAATTGAATCGATTATGTTTCGCACTCACTCTCTTTCTCTTATGATTGCTTTCGAGTGTGAGGTTCACTTGTGCTAATAATATAATAATAATGGTTAGTTAGTTAGTTAGTTAGGGAACCAACGTATATGATGATTTGTGGGAGCTCACCTTGAACTATGGATTGAGTGACTGACATTGAATTAGCAAAGTTATGTGGAGGGACAAAAATTAATAGTTTTTGGAGAAGTTTCTATTGCTAACGTATAATTGTGTAGTTTGAAAGTTTTCAGTCGTATATTTCAATGCTTAGGGTGGTTACAGTGAAAAAAATAAAAGTGGACCAACTGTCCCACTACTCACGGTACCACTAAATATCATTAGTATACGGAAGGGGGAAAGCAAGACCGATTTTTGGATTCAATTTTGAGCCGGGAAGTTTCAGTTAAAAGTCATTGCAAAGATATGGATTTTTTTTGCATACTGACTGAGACAAGATGCTAAAAGCATGCAGAAAGGTTGTTTTTCAGATTAGCTAGAAAATAGTACAAATATGTGCGGGCAATGATGCGATGATTATGAAAAAATTGTTTCGCATGCATTTCTTTGTTATGAGACTCCATGTGTATTTTAAAGCTACACTTATGATGAAAACCACTTTCCCCATTCATGGTTTCTTTCGCTTTTGGATCACTCTGGTGTAGTTTAGTTAGCTGGCAGACCCAAAAGTTTCCCTACTATTTAATAACTAAGGCCAGATAGAAACTTTTAGTTAGTTAGTTGCTTGAGTCTGGTAGTAGGTTCGTAGTAATAAGTTTGTAATGCACTTTATGCACGCAGCATGCTATAGTTGTTCCAAACTTGCTTAGTTAGTTAGTTAGTTAGGGACTGTACAGGGAAGGAGCGTGAGTAGGTCGGGACACCCTCTACACCGCTCCCCCACAAACCACAAATTAATTATTCATTAAAACTACTCTTGAAGTAATTACTTTGCCATTATGAAACAGTGAAACTTGATGGAATAGATGAGTATACAGTGAGTCAGTGAGTGAGCGACTTGCCATACACACATTATAGAAATACCCTATAGCTTTCATAGGGAATCATTGCAAGGGAAAGCAACTGCATAAAAAATGTGCATGGCAAATTGAAATGATTAAAGTCGTACACTGACTGTGCGTGTTCTTGAGAGCATTATCATTAATTCAGTAATTAATTAAGGGAATTATGAAACACTGTTAATTTACAATACAATTTAATCAAACACAAATATGACAAGGAGCCGAATGTCTGTCTGTCTCCCACAGAGAGTCGATTCAATTTATGATTTGGATGGGATTTTTTTAAACATTTTTAGTACATTATCATCATGAGGAGCGTTCAAAAAACTGGCCAGTGTATAGCTTGATGAATCCATGGAGCGACGAAAAATTACTATCTTCAGTGCTACTACAAACAACACAAGCATACAAATGAACTCAGCAATAGATTCTAACCTAATATTTTCTGTGAGTGAGTGCATTGAATTTTTAAATAATTCTCATATTTCAAATGCTGCACCAGTTTGTCAACCATTTTTGACAGCTTTGTAGTTCACCGCAGCTTCATATGATTCATTACTTAAAAAATATCGCTCTCATTAGTTAGTTGCTTAGCGTTATAAACGAACTATATCAAAGAAAAACTATGCTCGAAAATAAGGCTACCAAATGGTGGATTGGAAATGTACCATCTGAATCTGTGAGTGACTTGTGCAGATTATTGTCGAGAACGAAACAAAGGGGAATCAGTTAATAAGAAAAACAAACAATCCCAGGTGGAGGGCACAGAGACTCACAGACACAAGCAAATAACATAATGAAGTCATCTATTTGATCAGGAGATGAGAACAGGAATTGACCAGAGGGGATATGCAAGTCCAATTAGTAATGAAATGAACTAGTTCTCCACATGGTTTAGTGTACAGCTTATTATGAAAGATGAGACGAGGCCACCCCACTGAGCACTCCTCACACACACTATGGTCATAGCCAGCCAGAATGGAGAGGAAAACAAACTACTATAGAAAGCAAGGGAGAGTGACATTTAATAAATTAATGATAAAGGGTTGAACAACTAACTAACTTTGTCGAATTCCTTAACAAGCTGGAGATTAATTTTCATAGCGTGGGGAATCCATTCCATCAGATCAGATTGATGTATGGTCAACTTTTGTCTGCTAGTTGATCGTAAACTCCCTTGACAAATTTTTTGTAATCAGACCGATCGAAAACATTTCATATTTTTGATAATAAAACGGGGTATTTTAAACTTTTTGTTCACAATTATGGCATGACTATTATTGATTCAAAGTGATGGTTGATATTATTATCACCATAAGCTGGCAATGAAGTAGCAATCAATACTCATTTTATATGAAGCTGCCTATGGAACATTTACTTATGGTACAGATAAAGGAAAGCATTTGAGAATTATTGTAACTAACTGCCCATACAACAACAGCTAATGGTCAATTTGAGTTGGAATGTGGACCCGAGCAGATCATAAAATGTGTATTGTGGTTTTCGTGGGTAATAACGAGTTAAGTTAGAATGGGCGCCCCTTACTATAACTAACTATGAGGACAAAACATAGTGACTGGGTACAGATGATAGTGATACATTTAATGAGGCTAAAAAACAAAGACACATTGGATTCTGTTTGTCGACCATTAGATAAGAATCTTAAGTACGCGACTCGATCAAGGAGCTAATGATGATGTTTTTCCCAGCTATTTCATATCCTTTGTGTCAACCATGAGCTGGAGAGCTGTAATGGACAAAAATGTAGTCTGTGGAATGCTTGTCACTGGCTTTGCCAAAACTATGCGCCTTGTGCAGCCCAATAATCTCCACTGCTATTAACTTGTACTCGTTTAGTTGAATTTGTGTGCTCTGTAAATGAAATGCGAATTTGGAAAAGAACTTTTTTGTCGCTTCATTGGCAATGGAGCAAAAATTCCTATTTTATTAGACGCAAATTCTTTACGTACTAGAATTAAAGTGGTTACCAAAATGCTAGTTAGTTAGTTAGTAAGTATTGCGTTTCACATAGGGAATACTAATGTTTTGGTCTAATATATTGTATTATTGCCTATGCTGTGGATATAGTAAATTCACGTAGATGAGCATTTTAGGACCTGCTCTGTTTATTACATTTATAAACGATCTTTCAAAAGTGCTTAAATATTCTAAATTAATACTTTTCGCAGACGATAACTATCTTATTTTATCTGGTTATGCATCTGAAATAT
>Ga0210040_10009155_pt1 | contig 11570 bp, 27 predicted proteins | sample CryGeyCG12114_NA_FD_185462 | JGI IMG/M metagenome (GOLD analysis project Ga0210040, IMG submission 185462) | Groundwater microbial communities from aquifer - Crystal Geyser CG19_WC_8/21/14_NA (SPAdes) (version 2) | ecosystem: Environmental > Aquatic > Deep subsurface > Groundwater | place: USA... | reverse complement strand
ACAACTCGTCGTCCAGAAGCTCCTTAGCCTCGGCCTCGTCGTCCGCGTCAACGGTCAGTACGCCGAAAGCCTGCCACTTAATCTCGAACTCAGGCATCGGCTTCCTCCGGCACAGACACGTCCTCGACCTCGACCAGACGCACGATCTTGACCGAGAATCCCGGCGCGACCCCACCCTGCTCTGCGATGTGGCCCTTAGCTTCCTCGATGGACTCGTACGGAGTGTCATCGTCGTTGACCATAACCTCCGCCGCGTATCCGCCCTTGGGGTCACTACCCACGACTGCATAACCCAGGTTCTGCTCACTCATCATCGTCCTCCTCATCCTCAACAACGCCCCAATACTGCACACTGCCTGACTCAAGGTCATCGAAACGAAGTCGTGCACGAAGCTGCGTACCGTCTACCAGCGCCTCATCATCGTAGTCATCGCCGTTAATTTCAAACCAATCACCCGTCAGCACAACACCGTCAGCCATTAGCAGGGCACCTCATCCACTGAAATTACGTCGTCATCATCGGTGTGGGGGGCCGGAACAGTGCCCGACCCCCCAGGTGCGTCAGTCAGGAAGCCCATCACGCAGCGCTCCAACCGGCACAAGCTCATAGAGGGTCACGTTACCCGCAAGCTCCTCAGGGTTGTCGATACCAGCAAACGCCTCACGGGTGAACGCCTCAGACAGCGCCACCGGAGTCGTAAGCTCCACAAAGGGCTCACCCTCGCGGGACTCGTCCTCGATACCATGCACGTAGAACTTAGTCATATGCTCCTCCTTCTCCCTCGTCATGCATACTACGGTACAGCATGCATGCCCCGCTGTCAACACCTCATCTGGCTCAAAATCCTCGGTACTCGTACTTCTTCGCCTTTTCATCCGCCTTCTTGAGCGGATGACGGCCCAGCCACCAGTCTCCCAGGCCACACAGTACCACAATCACGCCAACAACGATGAATCCTACCATAATAGCTCCTCAATACCGCAAGCCCCCAACATTGACTTGAGACAGTCAATATTGGGGGCTTAACCCTTGTTATCGGATAAAACGGGCCACCATGCCATAAGGGCGACCCCAGTAATGGCGCTCCAGCACCGGGCGGGCGGGATTCGCCGCCTCGATGATGGTATCGCCACCTGCTGAAATAGCGACGTGGCTGAACGCTCCCGGAACCCCGTAAAACACGAGGTCACCAGCGCGACGCTGCGACCACGGTACCAGATACCCCATCCGGCGTGCCTTCTGATACTGCACGTTCACGCCGTGACCGCCAATGTCGATGCCGACCGCCTGGAAGGCGCGCATCGTGAGCCCTGAGCAGTCCCATACATACGGGCCTGCCCCGCCCATCACATAGCGCTCACCGATCTGCCCGCGTGCATATGACAGCACAGCAGCGACCTTAGAGGGAGACGGCTTCGGCGCTACCGGCTTCGGTACTGGCTTGGGCTCAACCGCCTTCGCGGGAGCAGGCTTCGGTACATCCTTAGCAGGCGTGATCTTCGGCTTGACCTGCACAGCCGCCGCGACCTGCCCCGTACCAACAGACACCTTGGGCTTTGGCTTGTGCACAGGGATAGCCGCCGTCTGCGGCTTGCTGTGAGCAGTCTGCTTGGCTAGCTGTAGGTCCGTTGCGACAGGCGCGCCGTCCGCTGCTAGGGCGGCAGGTGAGACGGACTTGTCGGCCTGAGACGCGAGGTTGTACTGAGTAAGTGGGTGAGTTAGCGGGGAGCGGGTCGGTGGCTTCGGCAGAGTGGAAGCGACAGCAGGCGCAGCAAGAACAATCCCGAGAGCCGAGATAGAGGCGACCTGAACGACGCGCAGCCCGTGACGAATTGCATTCGTTAGCGACATGGGCGGCTTCCTTAATAGTTGGCCTTACAGTCTAGCAGCCACGGCCCCCGCGCGTAAGCGCACCAGAAAAATTTTCAGCAGGGCAGAAGCTGCTGCTGGATGAAGTCAGGATTCGGTTCGCGCGGTGGAGCGGTCGGCAAAGTAATCAGCCCAGTTTCCGTGCGCGAAAGCGGCGACAAAATAATTTCCTGGGGGCCGGTAAAGAGGTGTCGAGCCTCTTCCTTGGTCGGCGGCATCGGAACGGGCGTGCCGAACGTAAGACGCGCTGTTAGAGCGGCTGCGGCGATCTTATTGCCCATTAGAACTCTCCTCGAAGGTCATCAGCAAGGGTACACCCGATCTGCGTGCATGTCAAGCACCGATTGAAGCATATGCCCATGTGGAGTCCGCGTCTGTGCATGCATTCTCAGTATGCACCGTATTCAGCATATGTACAGCATAAAGACAGGATTCTTTCAGCTTTCTCACATCATATGCACCTCACAGGATTCTCCCAGGATTCTGCCAGGATATACACAGGATATACAGTTCTCAGCTTATTTTCAGCGTTCTCACACCTGATTCACACTGATTCGTTCTCTGTGTGTTCACTGTGCACTAGCTTTGACTCTGCTATGCGCGCGCTGCGTACACAATGCAAGTATGCTGAGAGCTACACTATCCACTGCATACTCACATGCTACACACAGTGCATGCTCAGCATACACACAGCATACCGTTACTCTATCGTTACCTACCTACACACAGCACACACTCAGCTACCACATAGCTACCACATAGCTACCACATACCTAGTGCATAGCATGCACACACCATACACACACCCACTACATAGACCTATGTCCTACCTATGCCCTAGCTGTATGTACCCTGTATGCAGTGACGCAATATGTGTGCGTCCTAACGCAACGATCCTGCCTATTCGCACCAATCGACGCACGTTTGTTGCGCATACCCCTTAGTTCAACCCTTGAACTAAGGTGAAATAACGGCGTTTTCCTCACAGCTACCACTCAGACACGCCCTTCTTACCGACTGAGACATAAGTTGCGACAAAGAAAAAAAGGTGCCTCTGACCAGGGGTTTTACCCTCAGACCCCCGATTTACGTTCAACTATCGTTCCCACGGTCGGTCGATCGGCGTAATGTTCTTCTCGTCACCAACCGCAACGGACACGGAGCGGGGGGCGCACGGCGGTTCTTTCTTAATTCCACAGTGCATATCCAAACGGGCTACGTATCAGTACCTATCGTTGACGGATTCCGCTACCAATTCGACTTGTCATTGGTATTCGGGGATAAGCGGGCAGTATGCCCTCCGCACAGAATCCGATAGGGTCGGGGTATAAGCCATGTGGATTACGGAATGCGGGTTAAACGGGGTGCTGCAAAATAGGGCACCGAACCTAATCCGCCTTCCGCTATCGACTTACCGAAATTCGGCCGGTCGTTAGTGAGAGGAATTCCGATGGACGTTTACATGGAAAAGCGTGATTACGAAACGCTCGAAACGTCGGCTTCCGAAATTCGGCTGCTAGAAGAAATGCTGGCCGATATCAAAGAGGCACACTCTGCGCTGTACCCCGACAATGGTCGGGCAGTAACGCAAGAGGCATTCGAAAATGCGGTGACGCTTTTCGAGTCGCAGCAGCGCCGAATGATTACCGCTCTCGACGCTCTTATCCCGTGATAATGGATATCGCGGCGGAAATTGCCGAAATGCAAGCGGCTTGCTTCTCGATGGATTGTGAAAGCGGGCGATACTGATGGCGCTTATCGATATCGTGACCTATTCCGGATTCGGCGGAATAGCGGCGGTGATTACGTGGGCAACGATCCACGCTAATCGCCACGGGATTAAGTGATCCCAAGCCCTACGGTTAAGCCGTGGCATTCAATTGCGATAGGGCACAGTGACAATTCGGTCACATCGTAAGGAGGCATTACCATGGCGGTCCACAACGGCTTCGATTCCGTGATCGATTCCGTTTTCGAGAATAAGGGCGGGACATTCTACCTGTCGCTTATCCGGGGCGGAAAGCTCATTCTCGGGGATGCGGAATTCAAGGATGGCTATTTCGTGGCTATTGACGGTAAGGAGGAGGTGATTCGGGAGCCTTTCAATCTCGATAAGTTCATCGTCGCTGAATACATTGCGGACAATCTGTCCGAATTGCAGAAGAGCGACCAGTACCTCGGATTCTGGATTGCCGATTCCGGGAGGATCTATCTCGACGTGGTTAAGCACGTCGAGAATCGGGAGGCGGCAATCATCATGGGAGAAGCCAATGGGCAATTGGCAATCTTCGATATCGCAGCCGGGGAGGAGATTAACCTTTCCCACAATTCCTGGTGCGATTGCGGTAAGCACGGCAAGTCTTGAACGGTAGCGCTTATGGTAGTGATTCCCGGTTCGATTCCGGGAGGCGCACAGTGACAATTCGTCACCATTGTAATGAGGAGCTAGCATGACAAACTCATTCGCTTTCACCGTTGCCGAAATGCGGGAGAACATTCTCGCTGTGTACAAGTCGGCTTCTGCTGAGCAGATTGCACAGGGTATGGAATGGTATTCGGTAGCGAATTCGACTGCCAATGCATTCGCTCAGCAGTCGGGATATTCGCTGGATCAGTGCGCCGCGGTTATCGCTGCGGTTTCCCCGAACAACGGATGGGGAGCGAATAAGCGACTGGCCGGTAAGGTTATCGACGCAAAGGGCACTAAGCGGGACGGCTATTTCAAGGCTAATCTCGACAAGGCTAACCGCATTCTCGCCGGGGAGGCTATCGAAGAGGTGCTTACCTCTCAGAAAGTGGGAGCGTTTTACGCTGGCATTGCCACTAACGGAATGACGGACGTGGTTTGTGTTGACCGTCACGCTTACTGCATTGCGATTAACGACCGCTCGGTGACGAATTCCGTGAGCCTTACCCCGAAGCGATTCAATCTGGTAGCCGATGCATACCGGGAGGCCGCTGAGCTTATCGGAATCACGGGCGCTCAGGTTCAGGCAATCACTTGGGTTGTATGGCGCCAGCGGTACTGGGCTGAGGGTGCTTTCGACGGTCAGTGATTCATCAGGTTCGGTAGCCATTATGGTAGCGACCCGGGTTCGATTCCCGGGATGGCACAGTGTCAGACAGACACAATGGATATCGGGAGGAAATGCAATGTTCATCGATGACTACGGAACTCGTAAGTGCAAGGTGTGCGGTTGCTTTCTCCCTAAGTTCACCATGAATGAGTGCTCTTGCACTAAGTGTGGGAGCTACTACCAGTCGGAATGGAGCATGAGTCGATAATGGGAGCTAAGGGAATCAAGCAGTGCCAGTATTGCGGGGAGGACATTGTCTACTCCGCATCCTCGAATCGGGGAGCATGGTACGCAAAGGGTGGGAGGATTTGCCAGGTCGCCGGGGAGCAATTCGGCGGACCGATTCAGCACATGCCGCTTTGGGACACTGATAAGAAGGATTGGGCATAGCAATGCACGCTTACTACCGGACCACGGATAACACGATCGCTCATCAGGAATTGGAGCGATTCGATTCCACTAGTGGCACCTATGGTGCTCAGATCGCATTCGAATTCGCTAAGGCGTTCGGATTCGAGCTTCTCGAATACGGACCCCGGGAGTGGGAGTCGATCGACTGGGAGGAGAACTACACTCAGTTGGAGGAGCGTGGCTTCTACACCGCGGAGCGGCGAGCGGAGCTTTTCGATGAGGGGCTGACGCCCTGGGAGCTTGAACTGCTGACCGGTACGGATCAGGACTAGACAGAGTGGGAGCGGGGCAGCTAGGGTGGACCTAGACGCCCTGTCCTCAGGCTGAGGGCATGGAGAATGGGAGCAATCATGGCTTTTGAAATTGACGGTGGGAATCACGATGGAACTGTCATCGCTGAGAATAACGGGATTGCCATTATCGCTTGGGACGATGACGTGGTGACCATTGAGGCACTGAACGGGTTTGGGAGCAACTGAAAATGGCTGAGTGGATCGATGTGGTTCCGGCATATGGCGCCGACTACAAGAACCTCGTGGATTGGGAGGTGGTGCGGGTCAACAGCTAGTGGTAGTGTCTGGGTTATCAGGTGAGCGATTCGTCCGCCCTGGTAGCCCGGGTAGTGCAGCTAGCACTAATGAAAGCAAGTCAGAGAATCTGGGAGGATTCAATGTTCGAGAAGAACGACAATCGCAACACGGCTTCTGGTAAGTATTTCACCACTGTTTCGGACTTCCGGGAGTTCGGTGAGGGGCTGGTCGCTTTCTCCTACTTCCAGGCCGACATGGCGGCTGGGAGCCTGGAGGACGCTGACAAGGCTGGTATCCCGGCGATCCTGGTCCTGACGGACACGTACTACTCCGGTGAGGACGTTTCCGGCATCGACCTGAGGACTGAGTGATGGGACACGTTCTCATGCTGCTGGGAGCTATCCTCTTGGGAGTGCTCCTCACCACTGGAATCGCACTCTGGATCGGCGCAGCGCTTCTGGTAGCGTATGTGCTGACTAGGATGTTCGACCTCAACAACAACAACCGTTAGATCCAATTAACAGGAGGCATTGAATCACTGGGCTAGGTAGCGGATTGCTGCGTGCAGTAGTTCGGGATCGTCCTTAAACATACCTAGCCCAGTGTTGCAAGTGCTACATAGAATGCCACGAACGCACTTGCCACAGGAATTGGGACCAGGGCAGCAGTTATGGTCATGGTCAACATGGAATGAACGCTTAGACTCATCTCGCTTAGCACCACATAGGTCACAGATACCAACAATCAGCTTCTCGGTCTGTTCGGGAGTCAGATTGTATCGACGCTGTGTCTTGTAATGAGCGTTACATAGTCCATTCGCTTCATGGGGTGCATTACATCCAGGAAGCAAGCAAGTCTCTCGAACTTCTCTCAGATCATTTGGGAGTCGATCATAGGCTCTTGCCTTCTGGTAATGCTTACCGCATAGACCCCTTCCATGAGCGGGTCTATCGCATCCGTCAATTGAGCAATATCGCTTTTCTCTCATCATACCATTGTATCACAAATAGGAGGCAATCATGGCTGGACGACGTTTCAACAAGACCGAGCGCACTCAGGTGACCAAGAGCCGCAAGCAGTTCCAGCAGGAGCAGCGAATCCGGGACGAGGTGTTCAACGCTGCTGCTCAGTTCGACCCGCAGTTCGGTAACATCGCGGTCAAGCTCAGCAAGTAGGGAGGAGTTGCCTCTTACTGAGACTCGTTCTCAGTAAGGGACAATTTCGCTCTCACCTAACGCGCAGGCTCAAGTATGGGTCTACGTATCTATAATAGAGAGTAGAGAGTGTGTGGGGGGTGTGTAGTGTATGAAAAGGGGTAGGATAATCTCTCACATGCATGCTCAGAGCCACCGAAATTGGTAGAAATTCCCCCTTGCGGCAGTCAGCGCGATCTGGTACCGTGTATGGACAATCCCGGTTTCTTGGTATCCGGGTATCAACGGAAATGAGGAGCACATGGTACGACTGAGTAAGCAGCAGGAGGAGCTAATCAAGGAGCTTAACGCTGCACGGGTCACTCTCAACAAGGCTGTAGCGGAGGCTGAGGCTGAGCTACGGGTCCGACGCACGGCTGCACGCAAGCCGGTAGCGGAACTGGTAGCGCGCGCACTGGAGGCTGGTATCCCCGCTCGGCAGGTGGCGGTCCGAGGGCTGGGATACGCTGACGTAGCGTCCCTCAAGCAGTTCCAGGAGCCCGCACGTCCGACGCAGCTTCCCGATTCGTACGAGGACGCTATACTGGGAGCGCTTTCACAGCCAGCGAAGCAGGAGGCGCGCGCATACTGGTCGGACACCAACGACGAGGAGTGGGAGTGGTGGATGATCGACGCTATCGACGCGGACGGTACCAACCTGGGAGCAATGGTCGATGTTGACCGGTCGCTTATCGAGAAGAATGGAGTAGTGGAAGTGGACCCCGGTAACGGATGGATTCACTACAAGGGTCAGACACGAGAGGCAGTACGGGAGGCTATCAACAACTTCCTATCCGAGCAGTACCCTGACAAGCCGATTCGATGGGCATAAGGAGGATCAGTAATGGCAACACCGAACACTGAGCAGTTGGTAGCTCTTCGGGACCTCTATCGCAGGATGAAGGCTTTGGGAGTATCCGACGACGGTTATCCCGACACTCGTAAGAATGGGGACGTGTTCATCACGTTCCGAATCGGTCAGCTTATCCCGCTGATTGAGCAGGCAGAGAACAACAAGGAGGACAAGAACAATGACTGACAGGCTTACTGGTATCGACATTCTGGCCGCACTGAACTCGGCCGTCAATCAGGCCGGGGAGTCCACCACGCGGGAGTGCAAGTATGTGCAGGAGGTCGCATCGGGAGAGCTTGAGGCGCACTGCATTGCAGGCACTGTGCTGGCTGACCTGGGAACGCCCTTGTACATTCTCCAGGCGTACGAGGACGTGAACGTGGAGGCTATCAAGGACCGCAACTCGTGGTCCGGTTCCAGGGGTGAGGGTCCGGCTCTCCCCTTCCACATCGACAATGCAGGCTGGGACATTCTGTTCGAGGCACAGTCTGAGCAGGACTCCGGTAAGGACTGGGGTAAGGCGCTGGATGCCGCTAAGGCGAAGGCCCGTGAACTGGGAATTCTCAACGACTAAGGAGGACAGTAATGCCTGAGATTTTTAAGTACGAGGTCACGCCCACCTATCCCGAGGGTACGACGGGGACCACATTCGAGCACGCGGATTCTCGGCTGGCTGTGGAGGATGTGCTCGGCGCATTCGAGGTGGGAGCTACCGAGGTCAACATTCGCATTGTGAAGAAGGAGGAGAACTAATGCCCGAGCGTAAGTTCAAGGTAGGGGATCGTGTTCGCACACTGGAGGGTGCTATCTGCGGGCGTCGCCCTGTTGGTAGCCTGGGTACGGTTACCGCTGTGCCCGATGAGTATGGGTACGCGGGTGAATTCTCGTACGCTGTTCTCTTCGATCCGATTCCCGGTACGGAGTGGTCGGACAACAGCGACTCGTGGAACATGGGAGACGGCGAGCTTGCGTTGGTCGAGCCTTCCGATTGGTGGAAGGTTCCTGAGCTTCCCGCCGCGCACATCCTGGAGACGCTAGGCTTGGAGGCACGTACCGTGGTTCGGTACGAGATTCGACGCAAGAATGAGGAGGTCTGAACATGAGCAAGGACAATCTGTTCGAGGTCATCGGTGAGGGTGTGTACGAGGTGGAGACGGACGACCTGTTCCTCCCTGACATTAGTCCGGAAGAGCTTGGTTGGCCGGATGCTGATTCTCGTGTAGAATGGGAAAATGACGACGATTACACGCGGGATGAACTGTATCAGGACTATTATCCGGACGACTGGGAGGTCTAATGGTTGCCGCTAAGAACTGGGAGGATTTGGTAGAGGTAACCGGATTCTGCTGGCTCTGGCGGGGACGTATTGACAAGGATGGGTATGGACACCTTGGGGATAGGCTCGCACACAGGCTTGTGTATGAAGCTTTGGTAGGGCCTATCCCCAAGGGTTTAGTGATTGACCATCTATGCCGCATTCGTAACTGTGTAAACCCGGATCACTTGGAACCAGTTACAGTAGCTGAGAACAATCGACGTGGCTTTGCTCCATTGCCTCCGCTAACAACGCGGTTGGACACATGCAGGAAGGGACACGTATTCGCAAAGACGGGAGTAGTGATTCAAGGTGGCAGACGCCGATGCAAGGAATGTCAGGACGAGTATCAACGGAGGTATCGAGCCAGTGGGAAGAAGCACCCCAAGTAACGCCGTAGGCTGGCCGGAGACGGACCCGGAGGACTTCGAGGACTACCGGGACGGTAGGGACTACCTGAGCCGTCTGGAGGCGTCCTACGGTCTGACGCATCCGGGTTCCTACGGCACGTACGAGGAGGGCTACGGCTATGAGTGAGCAGTTCCAAGGAGTCACAATCAGCGACCCCTCCGTGGATCGGATCAAGTGGACCGAGGTCACCCAGGAGGAGTACGAGGCGGTGCACTTTTCCACCCCGCACCGCGCCACGTACGAGGCTGCGCGCGTCGTCCGTTGGGAGCTTGGGCGTAAGCCTACGCAGCTTCCGACCGGTCAGTACGCAGTCGTCGGTCCAAGCAAGGAACTGCGCGAGCGTGAGGTAGGCTACGTGCCGTACCTGCTGGTCGATGGTACGTGGTACGGCATCGGTGCTGACGACATGTGGGTTGCGGACACGGATGAGGTTATCGACTTCATCGAATACAACCGCTTCGAGGTGATCTTCCCCGGAGTGTAGACAGCATGCATGCCAGTGTGTAAGCTGGTGTTAACAACGAGGAGGACAGCATGGGTGAGGGTTACTACTGGGAGCGCTACGGTCAGTTCGATGGGCTGACGCGGCTGGACACGATCGAACTGGACAACGAGGCGTACAGCTTCAACTTGCTCGGTCTGTGGAAGGGTGAGGACGGGTACTACCTCGCCACGGACAGCGGGTGCTCTTGCCCGACGCCGTGGGAGTCCACGACCCGTGAGGAGCTTACCGGCCCTCTCACGGCGAACGACGCGACCGAGGAGGCCACGAGCTTGATCGAAGGTGCGCGCGGCCGGAAGTACACCGGGGGTCCGTACGAGGGAGACGTGGACGAGTTCCTGTCCCTCATCGTCTGACATGCATGGTAGGGTGACTGGCAGGCAGGTGGGGTTCGAGCCCCCGCTCACCCACAACACAACTTAACAACGTCGATTACCACGAGTATTGGAGGATACAAATGGAAGCACTGGTCGGACGCCCGGAGGTCATCGAGCGGGGTATGATCTGGTGGGAGCCCATCGCGGATATCATGGACATGGAGTCCATCGACCACGCTTACCCGCAGAAGCTGTACGATGCCCTGCCGGAGAACGAGAAGCGGTGGCACCGCACCTGGCCCGCACTGCTGGACTCCAAGCGCGGAGACGAGCACTACGAGGACGTGGTGGAGTCGATCAAGATGCACGGCTTCGTCCGTCCCGTGACCGTCCAGTGGACGGACGGCGGAGACGAGATTCAGTACGGTGACGGTCACCACCGCCTTGCTGCGGCGATTGACCTAGGGATGAGCCACATCCTGGTGCAGATGGTCGGCAACGCCTGGGATGAGGCGGTGAGCGACGACAGTGGTTCGTGGGACCGCGACTGCCCTATCCCGGAGGAGAACAACGTCCGGCTGACGCACACCTGCTTCGATTGCGGTGAGGAGTACCTGACCGGCTCCGATGCGCGTGACTGCTGTGCTGACGAGGAGCGGCCCAACCCGTTCGCTGACCTGCCCGTCGAGTCCGCCGTGGACGGTACGGACCTGTCGGTGCACGCCTCGCAGCGGACGCACGAGAACTGGTGCACCGAGTGCCAGTGCGCGCTGTGGGATCGGGCTCGGCACGACGAGGCCCACCGTGAGGGACGCCTCTCTCACTGAACTCCCAGGGGGATGTAACACAACCGTTACATCCCCCTCCGCACATGCATGCTTTAACGTGTAGACTTGAGCTATCAGCCAGAGGGGCTGACACAGACAGACCGGAGGACACCATGTCGAACACCACCGCTACGCTCCCCATCCTGGAAGCCCTGAACACCACGTACCAGCGCATCCGCCTGCTGCACCCCGAGGTCCCGAACGCGGTCATCGTGGTCGGCGCTCCCGGCAAGGTGCGCGGCGGTCAGGTGCACGGTCACTTCC
>Ga0210040_10009154_pt1 | contig 11571 bp, 7 predicted proteins | sample CryGeyCG12114_NA_FD_185462 | JGI IMG/M metagenome (GOLD analysis project Ga0210040, IMG submission 185462) | Groundwater microbial communities from aquifer - Crystal Geyser CG19_WC_8/21/14_NA (SPAdes) (version 2) | ecosystem: Environmental > Aquatic > Deep subsurface > Groundwater | place: USA... | reverse complement strand
GTATTTGTATTCTATATACCTACAGTATTTGCTTTTTCCGAATTTGATAGTGAAAATTTCTCGGACAGTGGATACCATAGTGGTGACCTTATAAAAAGCTGCTTGTTAAGTAACTATAGGGACCTTGGATATGACTTTTTTCCACCCTATTATTAACTAAAGGTGTGAAGAAAACTTGACGTCATGAACATCCTGAAAAAAAATATATTCACAATGACAACGATTTCACCATCAGTCCATAGTTGATCATCATATTGGGAAAATTTCCCCTATTTCCCTGTTTATTCAGCTAATGCGGAATATTTAACTGAACATATTGCAAAACCATCATATAGTTCTGGTTTTACCACCTTGTAAATAGGTTTAAGAATATGTACAAAACTCAGCTTGCTACGAAGCCATCTGTTTCTAATTTCATTTCACAACAAAGAAAAGCTCTGTACAAGCTATTCAAAGCACACACCTTTTACTCATCGTCTCTCTCCATTGAACTTCCCTGTATTTCATAACAAAGCACATGATTGAACCATCCACTCTTTTCATCCCTTAGGATCTAAAGCGCTGATGTTTTTGGAAGGGAGCAAAAATATTGGAGACAAGGGTAGGAAGGGTGCACAGAGAGAGGCCCTAGCAACAAAGTAATGGCCTCAAGGGTCCGGCCCTACTCCCGGATTATAGCACACGCCACGCACATATGCAGCTTGTACATGTACAGGGAAAGGGGATGTGAGAGTCTGAAAAAATGCACAACAAACAAACAGTTGCATGTAATGTAGGCTATGTAGGTAGTATAAGTGGTGTGATTCTTCTCCATAAAGCAGTTGCTGCGTAGTAGATGTCCATGGATGTAAACATTCCACTTGTAGCTAACTCTATTGGAGCTGTGAATCGAAACAAAGAAAACAAAGACTTCGGCTTCCTTGCATTACTACATTAGCCGTCTCCAGTTAATAGCCAGTTTTGGGTTGGATGCATGAAAATGTGAGACAAGCATTTTAAATAATCTGGTTGGTAATAAAATCTCTGTGTGCGGTGCACAAAGCTGTGTGCATCAGTATGATCATTTGAATTTTGCTTAGCTTGTAAAAATAGTTTTCTGTCTTTACATATCCCTAACTAATGATTATGGTCAAGTGTGATCTTTCAGTTAATTTAGTTCGTAAAAAAGCAACAGGACTGGATATTTTTGTGCGATTAACTTGCAGCCATTTTTCTTGCCCCAATCAGAATTAGACTGTAATCGTACCACAGTGTTTAAGTTAGGAACAAGTAAAAGTGAATTTTTTATTAGCTTTTTATGTCATGCATACGAATTCTTGTTGTTCTTCGCACATGGTCCAATTCAAATAAATAATCTTTATCCACACGTTTTAATGAAACTCTAACGCAAACTTTAATCGTGCACCGAACACAATCATGATTTAAGAAAGCTGTAGTCGATCCACATCACCATTGAAAGCCAGAGAGGTCGAAGAGGGCATTAGTTCAGCGTCATTATCGTCAGCATTGCCAAGTGGTCCGTACTGGCACTGGCTGAAATGCTTTTGTGTTGCGTATAAAATGCAGAGCACATGCAGAGACTGTATGCGAGATTTGTACACTGGGATGTCGAGCAAATCTGTTCATTTAACAGGCATACATACACAGTTAATTTTTTACGCAGCGTAACATAGTTCGAGATAGTATTAAACTTTGTGCAGTATGACGATTTAAAACCATATTCATTGATATTAAAGGTAACTGAGCTTGATAAACTTAACTGCAAACGATGTCTACATATGTATTGAGATCACAGTCTAAATCCGGAGATGGCAGGTTGCAATGCCTCAACAAATCTTCCACATCAGGAGGCCATTCTTGGATTAAACTGTCGATGTCAGGCATTGCTCTAATAATGTCATTCATACAAATTTTAGATTGCATGTGAAAGTTAAAAGAACTCTAATGTGCACATTTTATGATCGTATGGTGAATAAATAGATACAGAGCTACTAACTTTGAATAGTGGACTGATGGACTGGGCTTAGATCTATGTAAATCGCTTATATCTTTGATCCAATTTTCAATTACTTTCGAATTTTTGCCCACGTTTTCCACTTTTTTAACGACGATAGCTTTTGCTGAACTTTGTTTAGCCATTGCTCTCAATCGGAGATCTAAGACAGACGGGTCACTTTGAAATGCTGATGGTTCATCTAAGCTTTTAATTCCCAGATTGCTATCATCTACCTCGGGGTGAATTACCTTAAACGATGTCAAAGTAGCGTACACAGGAAATTTTATCATATTATCAGTAAATTGTGCAAATAAACAGAAATTGCATGCAAATATAAAACGTGGTTTCATTGTCTGCGTCGTAATGAAATTTTTGAAGATACTTGATCATGAAATTCATTCATATGGAGTCAGTAACATTGAACAAAAATATTGTGAATAACATCAGTTGCAGTTTTGTTATGCAAAGGTTTCTCACCTTAATAAATGCGTCAATGTCTCCAACACTTGGATAATATTCAGGGATGAAGGGTCGCAACTTCACATCCAGATAGCTGGTGGCTGATGGTGGGACGTAACTTGAGTATTTATGTAAATAAAAATTGCAAATGCTTCAATATAAATATACTTCATTTAAATGATTCCATAATTCATGATTTACAAAAAATGGAATGCATAAAAAGTGACAATCAAAATTTCAATACCTAGTAATGTACTGAAAGAGTTCTTTGATCTCTGCAGGCACTTTTAAATCTTCGTAATCTGCAGCATTGTACGTCCTGTTTATATAGAACATGTTATGCGGAATAATTTTTTGAGTGAGAAAAATTCCAACTAGTAGTAATGTGTAAAATTCTTTTTAAATCTTTGGCTAAATAAGTTCGTTCATAATGATTGTATGTAATGAAATTGAACTTCATATCTTCCTTATAGCTGTGCGATTTAGACCTCATGTCTCTTTTTAGTTTTGTGTTCTACTTACTTACATTTTAGCCCTGTATTTGTCAAACCCTTGGTTTGATACTGTCGTTTTAAGTTATTTAATAATCGGCTCTTAGGGTTTTGTATTTCTGGATTGCTTGTGAGGATTTTCTTTTTTCCATAGTAGTGCTGCATAAAAAACAGAAGTTGGCAACAGTGACAGAAATAAAGTTGAAACAATCATGCATGCATAACAATTAAACAAAATGTAATTAGTGTGTCGACAAACTGAAAGTGAGAAACTATACTGCTTGTGAGACATAACGCTTTCGGTTTCCTTAAACATTTATATGTGAGGACTTTGTGCTTTGTTCATTGGAGAAATGAAAAACAATAGAATGGAAAACTATTTGCACCATGTTATGTGATGACTCAATAAATGAGCGCAGGCACACGTTACATATGAGTTTAGCAAATACACAGTGCGGCAAAAAAAGTAGTTAAAACTGTATCCTAACGCGTATTCGTATAATATTTACAGGGGTCAGTCTCATATCTGTAAAGTCTCCGCTTTCACTCCAAGCAGTCGAATCCTTGTCATTGTCAATTAAAAAAAGAGTCCTTAGATTATCATTTGCTTGCTTTCTTTGTTTGCCACAATTTTTCCCAAACATTGTTTCATATGACTGCTCAATACGATTTAATTCATAATCATTGATCTTTTTCTCTGCTTGAGTCTCATTCGGATCCCATGTAAATTCTTCCTCAATAAAATCGCATACTTTGTCCAAGGTGTTTACACTAACTTTACTATTCACAAAATCTTTGCCACCAAATCGATTGACTAAACTACGCATACATGTTCAAGAAAAAATACATTCAAAATAAATTAAAATTTTCAAACCTCATTGTAAAGTTTTAAAATATAATGCGTGGAAACTCATCAATTACCCTTCAACTTGTGCGGCATCAATTTTTTCATAGTCATCTTCAGAATTGTCAGCGTCATCATTTTGTGATTGCTCTGTGGAGTCTGGTCTGTCCATTGTAATTTTTTTTGAGCCTTCTATCACGTCGCTTTTCTAATGAATTAATGTTTTTGTTAATTTAAAAAAATAATTTGATATCCAGTAAATAATACATACTTTCTCCGACATGCTGGCTTCAGGTGAATTCACTTCTATTGGACAAAATGAAGCCTTGGTTTCACCGTTGATGTCTTCATACAGAACTAACGATTCATCAAATGTCAAATCTAGAAATTTGTTTCTAGATCCACGTCTTCTGTCAGTCGCCACTTTTACTGTTCCTCCAATAGAAGACTTATAGCTTTCACAAATGCTCAGTTTACTGTCTTCCTCGTCCTGTACGCTTCTGATTGTATCCTCGTGTATGCTATGCATTGATAGGGCAGTTCGATACAACCAGGGTCTTAGTTCTTATCTAGGAAGTTGATGAAATTTTTATGATTGAATTGCTTTCAACGGCTTAGAAAGCTTTTGCCATTACCTATTATCGAATAAACTGTAGGCATAAGCTTATCGACATCGCCAAAATCGATACATCCTTGTTTTCCTTTTAGGTTACTATTGACAACACATGGGATTCTGCCTCTGCACTGAATGCAACTTTTCTTAACTTTGAAATGAGCTATATAGTTCATCCATTGCCAACTATAGTGCATTTCAGAAAAAAATGGATTTTTTTTTCGGTAGGTTATTTGACATTGGTTGTTTAGTTGTCAACAGAATGTAAACAAATAATGTTTTCAAATATTTTTTTTTAACTGAGAAAATGATCAACGAATTTTTGTTGCCACAATATTGCACAGATTTATAGTTCATTTCAAAGTAAAAAAAAGTTGCCCCATGTTATTCGGCTATCCCCGACAAATGGTCGATTTATCCAAAGTAAACCACTAAATCTGTAAAACGTTGTGGCAACAATAAATTAATTGCTCAATTTCTCAGTTAAAAAAATTATTTAAAAAAAATTTTGTTTACATTTTGTTGACAACGAAACAACCATAACGCCAAATAACCTACCGAAAAAAAAATCCATTTTTTTCTGAAATGAACTATAGTGGTTTACTTTTAGTATAAATCGACCATTTGTCGGGGATAGCCGAATATCATGGGGCAACTTTTTTTTTACTTGGAAATAAACATGGCAAACTTGAGTTCAAATTCCAAAGAATGTGATTGTTTTTCATATTAGGCCTTTGATGATGCATGCAAATCAACTTTAATATAAGGGTTATTCATTCTGCTCAAAATACAAATATTCAGTGTTAAAAATAACATTTACTGTGCCAAAATGAAATTAATGAGGTTAAATATAAGCTCAACAAGTAGAATATCATAATATCAAATTCTATAACAATGTAACAATCATTTAAATCTTATCAAATAATTTAGATGTTTTTCCAACAATGCGGAGTGTCTATATAAGACTATGTTACTATGTACTTCCAATTTCAGTCTTTTCGAAAGATTCAACTTCTGTCGATAAGTGATCTAGGTAGGCTAGAGGTTGTGCATATGAGGAAGTCCAATCCCGAGTAAATATTTGAGCCACATCATCGCGAAAGTTGTTTTCACTGTCGCTAGCGTTGTGAGGAGTAATTATGAATCCTACACCACCAGTTGATATAAAGTAATCTCCAGACCAATTCGATGTTCCTGCGATGAGAAATTAATTTTAGTACTGTTTATTTTTTGCCAAATACATTCATTTCAAAACACGTCAAAAAGTTCATACCAATATACGCTGACTTATCAGTGACCATATATTTATTGTGATTCACTCTAGAAAACGGAATTTTTCTCTGCTCCGGTGTAGCTGGGACTTGAAACAATTTCTGTGTGTACAAAACAGTTATTAATTGGTGAGTAATTTACTAAATGATTCCATTGCCGTGCAATTAAAACGATGAATTGAACACTCACAATTTGAATGTCCACCTGCGGATAGACGGAATTAAGGTCTTGAAGAGATTTTAAAAAATTGAAAGTGGATTTCTTTGTGTGTGGCCATAAAGAAATTAAAAGCTTCACTTTTACTTTTCTGTCAATAGCAGCTGTTCTGAGACCGTCATCAATTACTGGCCAGAATCTAAAATAACGATATGAAGTAAGAGGTAAAAAAAACGATATTATGAAGTCTTTTATTTGGTGTCTTTACGAAAAGTGATTTAAATGTACAAATGCAGCGCAATTGCCACTCACATGGGTTTTGAAGTAAATTCTATAGATGGTGAATAATCCATAACTGAAATATGAATAAACTCCGTGGCGTTAGATATTACATCTAAAATTCCATCGATATCATTAGTTCTTCCTTTAGGACAAAATGGTGGAGGTGAGCTCTAAAAATACATAACCAGTCATTATTGAGCTACACCGAATGATTTTTTGTTAAAGTTAAGAAAATTGCAAATAAAATTAATAACCGTTAAATAAGAAAAGTATTGAGATCCATCAAATGAAATATTCATTGGATTAGTCATTCCGTAAAGAGTATTGAAAGCCGGAGGCCATTTTGAAGGTATTTCAGAATCATTTTTTCCTAGTTCCCAGTACACCTATGAGTCGTTAATAATCGTTAATGCATCGTTAAAACAAGTTTAATAATTCTTTCAAAACCATTGGACAACTTACGTCAAAAATTTTTCCCAAATCTTTTGCAAGACAACCGCAATTTGTGGCTAAAATTCCAAGTTCTTTCACCTTTACCCAAATAAGCAAATTCAAATATAGCAATGAAGGAATACGGAGTCGAAGCAGAGTTGCACAAAAAATGCATCATGTTAATATTAACCTAACCTGCGTCAAAGATCTCCAGTCAATGTTAGCACTGCCCACATACACATGTCTTCTGTCAACAATCCACATTTTGGTATGAAGTATTCCAGAGCCGATTAATCTAGTGAAGTTGAGACTTCTAACCTGCAATAATTACAACTATAAACACCAATACTTTCTGCTAATTTCATCATCATATTCTAACTAACCTGGGCAGCATTTGCTTGGACTAGCTCGGCGGTATCACTGTTTGGAAAGTTTTTCGAAGGTATATTCTGAGCAATTTTAATAGAAATTCCTTTTTCTTTCCCTGCAGTCATTAATTTTTTGAAAACGTCCTCCCCCTACAAAAATAATCTTTATTGAATAAGATTGGCTTGAACTTTTCCTGACGAAAAGCGGCATCCGGCATCCTCCAACTACTTACGTCTTTGGTCAAATTACGATCAAAAGTATCATCTTGTAACATCCAGTAGAAAGAACCAATCTCGATAGTTTCTTGAGCCAAATCTAAAAGTTCAAGCCAGCCATCATACGTGGAAGTATGCTTGACACTTGTGTTATACGTCAACCCTTCAGGAATGCTTTCTACCAACTTGAGCCTGTATCAAAATTGAATAACTTACGTTCATTGTTTCCTGAGCATAAGATGGGTGAACCAATACAACATTGACAACATAAGATATTTACATGCATGAGTTCCGACATTCCGCCCATTCTTGGTTGAGTAACTTTTTATCTCGAATTCTGCTCTCTTCTAATTTTTGATCCAATAGTGATAAAACTACCACCAGAACGATGAGGACTAAAATTATCGAAATCGGAACGCAAGAAGGACGGCACCATCTAAAGAACAGTCTCGTTAAAAAAGGATATTCAAATAATAATATTTTTCTGAACTAAATACTTGAAATTACCCAGTCCATTTTGGCTGTTTATGACGTCCAAGCATGTATCTTGAATCGTATAATTCTAGTTCCAATTCTCCAAAATCTAGTTTACCGGAAGCCTCAACTTGAGACTGTAACAAAACACCACCACAAAAAATTAGTTATTTGGGTTTTATTTGTTAGTTATTATAGTTAGCAGAGTCATTTATTTATTCAATTCTTAAAAAGCTTAATTTGGATGCAACAGTTCGATTATCATTAATATTAACATCATTCATTATGGTCTGCATCTCTGACACCGTGACGCATTCATAAAACCTGTGGATCATTTTGTTGCATGTCAAATGTCAATGGTCAATCCCATAACACGATTAAGTGAAAATAAAAATTTTCTTACACTTGTGCTTGACATTAAACCAATGTATTTAATAACAGGGATGGGCTACCCAACGATTGAGCTGTGAATTAACTTACTCATTACAACTACAGTAATAAAAGTAAAAAATAAACAGGTGTTAGAAAACAAAAAACAAAAAAATAAGCTGAATCTGTTGTTAGTTGTTAGTTGATGCTCAATCCAATCGTCATTCGTCATCGTCAATCTGAATGAATTGCCGGCTTTCGTTCAGTAATTCAGTAAACCCATTGAGTTCAGAACAAAAAAATCTTTTCCACACCTCTGAAAAAATAAAAGTTCCTGCATGACATGCATATTGCATCCACAGCAGTTTAAAATAGAAATAAATGCAAAATGAGTGTAATACACGTTTAACACACAAAATACAAGCACGCCAATAAACAATTACAACTTTTGTTTCTTGTTAAAAAATTCGTCAGAAATTTGTTAATGAAATGAATAAACTAGCTCACTAAATTTGCTTTCTGACAACTATTTGTTTTTAAAGATTGCGTTTATACTTCTTGTTGGTCGTGCGGTATCATTGGATGATCCACATTGTCGTTCATTGTAAGAATTTATGTAGAACGCACGGATCAATTGATTAAATTCAGTAATACTATTAAGCTATGCTATTCAATATGTAAAACTTTTTAGAAAATAGAACATGCTAATAGGACTTTTCAAAATGTGATGTAGCCAGCCAGGTAACTCACCCTATAATGGGGCTGACCGAACTGTTTCTTCAGACTTCCCCGTAAGGTTTCGTCACTGTAAGACCTTGAAAGGCTTCTTTTGACATTGCCTGATTTGTTATAGCCAAAATCCAGTGAAAACATAGGCATGATAAAATCCTTTTAATGATAATTCTGAAAAGAAAGTAATGTGTTATTAGCTATCATAATGATATGAACGTTTCAGCAACACAACAAACACGGCCATGAATAAAGCCCTTGGCATGTTCATAACATTAATGGCGCCTTATTGTCTAGTCCGGACCGGAATGAAATGCCATTACATCTACGCAAATAATTTTATTGAGTGCACAAAATGAATTAATAATGAATATTGCAGATACCACTTTCATTGCCCATCAGTTCAATTGATTGATTATGCATATGGGATTGGGACACACAAAAAACTTCTATTATAAATGGGACATAGTAAAGGTAAGTCCAGGCATACTAGGGGCGGAATATATGGTAAATGGTATAGTAGCTGATGTTATTCCTACTCACGGCTTCCTGCATCAGCTTTTTCAGGTTACTTTGCCATTAGAAACAATGAGCTTTCGGCTTTAATAAATGCGGAAACCCAAATCTATTTCACTGTCACTCTGATAAATTTATCCTTTATTCGTCCCAATCGATCTAGACATTGAATGTATAAGACATGAATGAATGAATAATAATAATAATAATAATAATGAGCGTTTGTTGCAGACAAAACTGTCTATATATTGTAGAATAATATTGGGCCATAATACATGAGGCCGCTTGAGGCCATGCACGATCAAATTACTGCGAAAAAGTAACTAACCTAAAACTTATTGGAATTGTTGTAGATGTAATTTTTTTGAAGTACTTTAAAGTTTTCGAATTTACATATGAAGCATATATGTTACAGAAATCTGAAGCTGCGTCCAACTTTAGTTTATAAAATAGTTTATAAAATATGTAATATCGATGTTTCATACCCAAAATTTAGACCGTCTCAAAAATATTTCCTTCACTTCAGATGTGTAGCTTCATTATGCCAAGGAATGAAGATTTTCTACCAATCATATGATTCTTATAATGAGGAACATTTAAACGCAGTTGCAGTATGTGAGTTTTTCACTGAAACCCTTTGATTATGTATAGTAGCACTATATAGTAGCACACTTCAATCACCAAGTTATATAACGATGAATTTTCAATAAATACTTTCACGGTACACAGTGTCATGTATTTATTTCAAAATATCTTGAGCCCTTTCTTATACATAACATCTATGCCACATAATCTTGATATTTCCTTCCATATCCATGTTCAACTTCTAAACAAGACTATTCCACAACTTAGTTAGTTCTTTATCCCTGGTCGTTTCCGTTTCTCAGTTTATTTACATACACACATTCTTGTGTACTTGCAGCCGTCTTTCACGTTCGAAAATTTGCTATCATAGTGACTCAAGTCAGTCAGTTACTTCCTACTCAGCTACTTACACCTCACATGTAAGCAAAAAATATCAAACACTAATAATAGTACAATGTGACAGACTGATAGAACTTTCCTTACTTTTTTAACGAGCCACTATTTGTAAACATTTTTCACTGCCATGAAATACTTGGTATGGTAGGCGTTGTATATTGTTAATCACAAAATACTGTACTATGAAATTCCAAGAACATAAACAAAGTCTGTACTAAGTTCTTCAAAGCCCCACGCTAATCCACAGCATCCCGTTGTGTTGAAAGGTATCCAAAAATACAAATATAGTACCCAAATGAGACAATTTTGATCAAACACTGCTATCATTTACGATTTTGATCAAAAGAAATTAGATAATTTTCCAGAACACGAAAGTATAGTCACAGTCCATACACAAATGCAACCAACCAAAACTGTAAACTTTGCTAAGCTGCAATGCTAGCGGAACACGAAATAACACTGTTCTTTCATTTAATCTGACTTTGTTGTGCCGTAGACAAAGAAGAATGAGACAGGCAAAACATTAGTTATCATTTAACGTGATAAGTTTGCAATACAGTAACATGTCAGTCACCATTATGTGTTATCAGTTGCATGTCATGCTGAAAGCACTTTGATCAACCTTTACTTGCCATGTAGTGTTTCCGATGCCTGATTAAGTTCATCCAGTATTGGAATTTAGTAAACCATGTGTCTGCATGTTATTGTATTAATATATTGCTTTTAGAGCCTACTTCTAGCGACGTGGCTTAACTTATTGGGTGGAATTATTGGCCGGTTGCACTTTTAAAATCCATTTGTACAAACATAAAGTAAGTAATGTTGTTGCACGAAAAGAATTAAACTGTATTTAACGGCTAGAGTTTACTACAATTAAATTGATGAATTCTATCCAACAAGGCCAACAGGAACAAGATACAGCGCTATACAGTATACAAGTTCCTAAGTACTTTGGCCTTCATTTGAAAACAGCACACAAGGGTACAAGAGAGAAAGCACTAAAAACTTTTCGGGAAAAGTAGCAATAAAAGTGTCTTTACACATTTTGCTTGAATCTATTTGCATTCACTTCATGCAGGAAATGGTCGCTATTATATAGCACATAGTACTTCCCTTGCAATATACCTTAAAATATTAATTTAGACCAATACTTCGAATAGTAACAGCAGACCAAAAACCTGTCTTCACTCACAGTCATACTTATTGTCATTTATTATTAAAAATTTTTCGTTCCCATCATCCTGTTCAAAGCCTAATAACAACTTTGAGTGTGCATACTTTGAGTAACTTTCACTTCCTGAATTCGCAAGAAAGGACACCAACGCACAAGTTTGACTGACAAATATGTATTGTGCGTAACTGACTTTGGATAA
>Ga0210040_10009152_pt1 | contig 11572 bp, 13 predicted proteins | sample CryGeyCG12114_NA_FD_185462 | JGI IMG/M metagenome (GOLD analysis project Ga0210040, IMG submission 185462) | Groundwater microbial communities from aquifer - Crystal Geyser CG19_WC_8/21/14_NA (SPAdes) (version 2) | ecosystem: Environmental > Aquatic > Deep subsurface > Groundwater | place: USA... | reverse complement strand
GGGCATGCGTGGACACGGTCCCAGCGAAGGTTGAGGTCTGGATGTGGTTGTGGTTGTGTCTGATTTGGGGCTTGAGCAAGAACTGGGGCTTGGCCTTGTGGTTGGGCCTGAATGGTGATTAGTGGATTACGGAAAGGGGTTAGGATTGACTTACGATGGTTGGAGCAGGCAGGGTGATGTTGCTTATAATGATGGAGTTGGTGCTCGGGGCGGCGACTGGAGCGGTGGCGGACAGGACGGTGACTCGACCATCGGCGGCAATTGTCATCGGCAGGTTGTTGATGATGCCCTGCACGATTGTCGATAGGTCACCGACCTGGCCATCGTTGACGCCGGTGATCAGTGAAGCGAGGTCGCTTCGAGTTTGTGAAGCCATGTTTGAGCTGATTGAAATGAGGAGGCTTTGTGGTTGAGATAAAGGATCGGTGAGTTGAGATTTGTCTAAGAAAGACGATAATTTCAGGGAATGTCTACATGATGTCGTTGTTTGTTGATATGTAATGTCGCCGTAGCGGTAATAGTGGGAGTATACTACTATAAACGTGGAACTGTAGGGTAAGTAAACGTAAACTAAGAGGTTAGTAAAGCGTGAGAGAGTATCTTTATAGCCGTGGATTATAGGTTTACTATATATTCCGGACCGGGTTTCATGCGAAACACAGGTAGATGTCCTTGTTGAACTTCAGTTCTATGGAAGAGACTTCAAGCCGCTCTTCGTCCTAGTGTGTTTTACCATTGTCATAGGTACCCTCGTCTTCTCACCCCGGTACTTCAATTGTAAGAGATCAAGGTATAACAAGGGCATGCATGGATGGTATAAAGTAACGATTTGCAGACGATGGGTCAATTGCCACTTTCCTTACACAGATGATCCAAATAGGATTTAACTGAGCCTGAGCTTCCAATGGAGGAGAGTTTCATTCTCAGTGGAGTTGGTCTTGATCATCGAGTCCCTACATGACTCGGACACCATCTGATTCGGGTTGGGCACACCGTCTCGATGGATATTGATAGGCGTACTTTTCGTTTGTCAGTACCATGACTTTCTCTGAGGGCGCTCCTAGGTCCGAGATAGAGACGTTGCGAAAGATCATTGACATCTCCCATTGGAATTGTCAGGACTTCATCGATAAAAGCTTGCTGCCTGGTATCAATCACGCACAAGCCTGCTGGTGAAAGAGAGAACGGGCAGGGCAACCCTTCAGAGCGATCGTTGACTCGAGAGCTCGAGAGCTCGCTCCTGTATGACGAGAGCGTGTCCCACGGGAGGGTGAGCCATAGATCAAAGTATTTCATGCCACTCATCAATCAATCTCAACGGTCGGATGGCTGAGGATTCAAGGTGCAACTCACTTTTGCCCCCAGTCTTGGTGCAGTAATTCGTGTGACTTGGGAAAGGAGGTTTCTTATGCATGGTGCTGTACTTTTCCTGCCGCATAATCGTAGCTCTGCTCCACCATACATGCACTCCTACCAGGGCACCATACAAAACGATCAAACACTCCAAGATTCGCTTCGCTCCGCAAAGTCGTACGCGCATCCCCTATCCCGGCGGATATGTAATATGTCTTTGCCAGTCTCGCGTGCACTCCTCTGTTGACCTGACCACACCTGTCCAACCATGCGCTCACCGACCCTTCTGCTCGGTCTGCTGGCCATAGCAGTCTCCTCCGTGTACGGCACAGCTTTGACATACAAGCTGACCGCCAACGAAAAGGCGTGCTTCTTTGCCTTTGTTGAACGCCAGCATGCAAAGGTGGCATTCTACTTCGCGGTATGTCTCGTCTATTCCTCCCACTTCCCTCTATCGAGGCAGTGAGACAGCTGCCCCTCCTGATATTCCCGTCCTTCCTTCCCACACTTCGCAGGCCTTAATTGACCCATGTTTCACAGGTCCAATCCGGCGGCTCCTTCGATGTAGACTACAACGTATACGGACCGAATGACAAGAAAATAATGTCCGGGGAGAAAGAGCGACAAGGCGACTTTGTCTTCACCGCGCAGACCGTTGGCGAGTACCGCTTCTGCTTTAACAACGAGATGTCGACCTTCGCCGACAAGATGGTCGATTTTGAAGTCGCTGTACGTTCTCTCCCACTTTGCGTTCCTTACCATCAAATGTCTAACGCGCTACAGGTCGAAGATGAGTCCAAATCCGCACTCCTGCCCCAAAAAGCAGGAACCTCACCCGAACAGCACACCGCACTGGAGGACACGATTTTCAAGGTCTCGTCACAACTATCCACTATTTCCAGGATGCAGAAATACTTTCGAACCCGCGAGAACAGAAACTTCAGCACGGTCAGGAGCACGGAGCAGAGAATCTTCAACTTCAGCTTGATCGAGGTGGTCATGATGGTGGGCATGGCTGGTTTGCAAGTTCTGGTTGTGCGGTTCTTCTTCCAAGGCGCGAGGAAGGGTTATGTATGAACGATGGACACTACGACAAAATACAGAAGATTTGGAAGTGGGTCGACTATAGCATAGGATGAGCATACAGAGATCCCATGACCGAATGCGTCGCGCTGAAAGCCAATGCACGGCCATTTCGGGCTGGCTGCACTTCTGCTGCCTATGCTGGTGCGCTTCTATTCTTTATAGATGTCGCACCACGGTATCAAAGCTGCTTTAGTGACGCGAAGAGTGGCCTTGACGTATCCTGAAACCCAGTACAACCGACTCTGCCTTCGCAGCTGTTTCAGAGTGCATACCCGGCATGGTACAGGAGCTCAGCAGACTGTCCATGCAGTGTGACACCCATGTATGAGATGTGGAAGCCTGAGGATCATGCGAGCAGCGACCGATTCAACACTGTCATCTCTAGTACAGATACGAGTGGTCAATCAAGGTGGCCGTCAAGATTTGTTCATTTCGAGACAAATACATCCTTGAGCTCCTCTCGTTGCGTTACTCGAATCCAGCCCGTCAATGCTCCTGGTACTCCATCATAATCTCGCCACGCCTTTATGCTCCATCGACACAGTCCATTTGTTCACTCAGATCTAATCCTTCAATTCTACCGGGCAACATTTTCCACGAGTGAAACACTGCAACCAGACTCTACTATAAATATTATCAGAAAACAGTTCCATCAGAGATGATGCCGATTGGTGGGCCTTTCGTGATAGGCCTCGAGACTTGTGCGATTTCGCGTCCACCCTGAGCTCAATTAGCAAGCGTCATTGTACAAGGCGAATCCAATCATACCTTCCAAGTTCCCGCTTCAAGCATTTGTGCCAATGTCAATTCCTCCTCACCTTGAAGACCCAGGCCCTTGTTGACAGCTTCTAGTAGTTCGTCAAGAAAGCCAACAGTAACCGCTCGCCACTCTACTATAACGTCATCACTGGGCTCGAACATTGGCACAACTTCCACCCCTTTGCCGTTCTCGACGACTCGATGGTATGTCTCCAGACCGCGCTTGACGGCAGAATGCTTCAGCGTTAACAGACCCGTATCGACCAACAATCCTCCATTCCTATATTCTGGCAATCCAGTCATCAATTCAGAACCAGCAAAATGCATGTTAAGGAGTTTGGTCATCGGCACCATGAGTGAGTAGCATAGCCACTGTGTAAGCTTGTGGAAGGGCACAATATGCTCCCATGGTTGGGCAGGCGGAGACGCTGGCAGTGAGCTGCATGGCCATGCATCACCAAGAGGAGTGCCTTTGATTGATGTTCTTGTGGCAGGCCATATGTCTGAGAGGCCGTCCATGAGTAAGGACCAAAGCGTTGGTAACGGTACGACTGGCACGGAGGAGGCTTGTGTGGTAGGGTGTGAGATCAAGTAATCTATTAGCATGGTTAGCTCGAGCATCCTAACCGTACGTCATCCTTACCGATCATGTTGCCAGGTCTTCCATTTGCGCCGAAGATTTCCTTGCTTTTGTCAAGGGCACCAGCGAGCTTCATGAGTAAGCCTGTGCGTCCTTCCAGACCTGACATTGGATTTGAATCAGAAACTTGCATGCCTTTTGCTAGCACTTCGACATTGATCTTTTGGAGGCCTGCGGCGTCCACCTGATGTGGTTGAGATGGATCACTGCTGAAGGCGCCAACCTTGAACATTTCTAGACTTGCGACGGCTAAGCCTTCGCTTCTGTTATAGACTTTGCCAGACTCCTTGGATTTGTACGACCACTTAGTGCCGGCTCCAGCATCTAGAAGTACCGACACAAGAAACAAGTCTATCAGTCTGCGTGTCCTCTCTTGTGAGTCCACGCTACTAGGCCATGACTGCAGTAGTTGAGTTACCCGAGGTCTGCCACCGACTTCAAAGTGCTGCCATCTGCCATGAGGAGGAATTGAGTTATACTCTCCTTGAAAATCTCGCTGAAGGGAATCAGCATGTAGTAAAGATTGACCACGCTTGACGCGCATGAACGTCGAGTGCTGTTCTTGCTCACCTTGATCATGGACACGACATAGTCAGCAGTATCCTGGAACTTCGTGAGGTCGACATCGAAGTGCTGCAGCCTATTGGACTTGGCCTTCTCAAGCACTACCCTCGATCGTTCACGAACGGCATAGATACTCCGTAGATAGCCAGCCGGATCCCTGGTTGGATCTGGGGCTGGTGGTAGTGGAATGTCTGATCTTGGAGTTACCATGACTGGCTTGATTGTGGTTTGTACTAATCGGGGAGATTTGATAGAATAGTCAGATATGCGTTCTGTATGAAAGCCAGGACCGAGAGCAGCTCTGCCGTTGGTAGTGTTGATCACGTCTGCTTTGCTGTGCTTTCTACTGAAGAGGCCCATGATGGATCTTCACGGAGAATTCCTATCGATATGGATGACTGGGCGTGTGCTCGTGGTGCTGCAGGGTCGCGCGATAATCAAGGTAGACTATGCTCAATGCGGCTTGACAGGTGTTCCACTACAGCACGCGCAGAAGTGATCGTCAGAACGTGGGATGCACAAGGCAGAACAAGGAGTGACACGGTAACGACAGAGGAATCCAGCAATGGAGTCAAACGAGCGACATTGAGACTGGGAGGAACAGAAAAGCTGGATGAACTCGAAAGACGCGACACTGCTGGCCAACGAGCGTAACTTGAAAATGCTTGCAACTCAGGAGACAGCAAGGGCAGGCACGAGCTAGACCCAACGATACATGGAAGCATGCAGTGCCTCCCCAAGGCCGCTGGGCCGTCTCAGGCTATCAGTGCCTACTAGGCGTGGTAGGAAAGCAGGAGAGCAAGAGAACCCCGCGCGCAGCGCCAGATAGATACTGTATCTAGCTCGCTGGGTAGCTTCTAGAGCTTCGTTCAGCCACATGGTTGGGTCACATTACCCGGTAACCTCCCGGCCACCAGAAGTTTAAAATGCGGTACTTCTCCACCCTGTAGATAGCACCTTCTTTCCGTCTCGCTGTGAAGAAACAACGACTCAAACTCCCGACGTACAGGCGCCTCCTGCACCCTGCAGCCTGCGCAGTCGAAGAGGCTCAAGCCCGCGTAGGTGAGCGGAAGAGGCGGTCTGCACCCTGCAGGCTCAACTCGTCTAAATACTCAACTAACCACAGAAGATATGGGAGCTACTGTAGGCTACTATCTACTATCTACCATCTGCCTACCCTACCTACCTAGGTACTAGGTAGGTAGGTAGGTATCTTAGGTACCTAGGTAAACTTCAAACCGCAGTCGTACCTGCCATCCAGAATGGAGCATGAGCCCAAATGCCTCTCCTCGTATCCACCGGCACGTACTGTGCAGGTAGGTACACCGTCACTGCTCTTAGTAGTACACTAGCCTCATTTCGTCCTACCAGACACCCGCCAAACTTATCGTTTGATTAGCATCTTATATCTTTCTCTTTTTGATTCTTATGCCTTTCCGTCGCAGGGATTATCGACTGAGCTTGGAAGACAGCAACACTCGGACCATCCACTATTGACCGCGTCTCACAACTGGTCTCAAGGACCGCGGCCGCCGTGAATTGAGAAGAGTCCCTGGCAGAAGGGGTATCCAAGTATCAATCAGGATTTGATATCGCCATGGGTTGTCTCAACGCTTAAGATGGATCTCCTCTTTTCACCATGGTTCCAGCCCGGAAGCAGAATGCCCTCACATCGTACGACGATACCCTGACACCGTACAAAACGGACTGGTGCTTCACTCGTCCTGGATATCGTCCTCAGTGGCGTCTAGATACACGGCTGTTGGAAGCGTGCAAGCGTTCTTATATAAAAGGCCGCTGTTTCCAGTCGCGCTTGACGAGCAAACTCTGGCTTTGGCGTATGCCGACGGCTGCCATGGGGGAACTGGAACAAGTCACAGCAGATTGGAAACGGTGGTATCAAGCACTAAATAGTGACCAGCGAGTCACAGTCAATCAGGTGCATGTGGTTGCCCAAGGGAAGCTATCTTGAGAACATTGGACGTTTCGAGAACTGCCAACCTTTCGCAATCGCAACGAGATTGTCTAGGTTGTCGTTGAGGCATCATGCCTGGTGGTTTCTTGTCGCACCCATGAAGTCGAGCGATCAGCTAGCAATCTGTCCGTGGCTGCTATAAAGAGTGTCCGGACCCTCGATGCTCGTCAAGCCGGTAACGTCTGGCATGGACTACATATGGAAGGCAGAGACCATTGCTCAGTCATGGGGTGGCAGGTTGGTAAAATTAAGTGCTTAAAATTAAGCATCTTGGGTGGTTGGTCATAGAGTTCGCAGCAATAGTGGAAAAGCAGCCACAGCTTGAGTCTGTGATTGATCACGCGAGGAAACGGACTTCCCTCGCTTTCGGGCCAACTGGGTATGCTTGAGTGATCAGGGGAACTTCCGAGCGAGGAATGGGAAGGCTCGAAATAATCGAAATACGATTATCCCAAGATAAATCGACACGCGAACCAAGTAACTCCTCCCTGCACCTGCTGACTATAGCCTGAGCGGGTGTTACGCTATGGTTGTAGGGGTTGCAGAGAAACCAAGGTCATTGAGCCTTGAGTTTGAATACACAGCTTGTATACTACCTAGGTACGTGCTAACAAAGTATGCCCTACGTAGTTAAAGTAAACCGATGTTTTGATACCTGTTGATGTTTGTTCTGATGGCTCACGTGTCCGCTTTATTTCTTTTGTCCGACTCGACAGTAAGTCGGGGCGGTCAATATGTGGCGCAGCCAGTATAGCAGCAGCACGCAATCAGAGTGACAGTGGTGGAAGGGCTTCTGTCGGTCTTGTAACCTCATACATGGTGGCTCGTGCTTGATGCGAATATGTAGCTTCAAGTAATTTTTGACCCTTTCCATGCGCCATCTCCCATCATGACTGACCCATCCGGCAACTGGACAACCAGGTCGAACAGCGGGCAATCCCCTGCAGTGAACTATTCCTCCACCATCTCATCGTTGAGACCAACACCTCCACCGTCCGGCAGGGCTACTCCGCAACCATCCTCCAAGCCTGCGACTCCGGCAAATGACAGCTTCTCGAACCTCGTTTCCTTCTCCTCAAGCAATGCGACCAAGAATCTGTCCTTACAAGAGCAGCAGAAACGGCTTGCTGAGTTAAAGCTGAACCAGCTAAAACCCTCGCAAAGCCAATATGCTGTTGGTGACGAGACTTTCTGGGACAATCTAGGAAGTGGAAGAAGCACGCCAGCACAGGTCAATACTGGTGCAACAAATGGCGGTTCTACATCAACTGCCCCGTCTCAGGAAGAGGAGGACATATTTGCTGCCTTCAATGCACCGGTTACAACCACCACTTCTTCCAATATGCTGGCAAGCAAGCAGGGTGTCAAGGCATTAGAGGATGATGATGACCCTTTCGGTCTATCACAGTTCTCAGCACAGAGGCAAACGGCTCAGTCCTTTCAACCTCAGACCACCATAGACAACGATGATGACGATGTGCTTGGTGTGTTGGGACAGCCTATTCCAAAGGCACCAAAGCAAGAGATGGCTGTGCCTACTCGACCAGCAGCGGCAACAGATGTCCATCCACAGGACAAGGCAGTGGCAGAATTGGTTGACATGGGGTTCCCTATAGAAAAGGCGCGTGCAGCTCTTGAGACGACTGGGTCAGGGACAGACGTCCAAGCGGCTGTTGGTTGGTTACTAACCCAGGCTCATGCAGAAACACGACAGAAGTCTCAAACTAGGTCAGAAAGCAGAAACGGCATGAGCGAAGAGAGGCTGCCTCCAGCTGGCAGTAGGCGTAGAGGCAGTGGCCGTGCTGAGCCACCATCGTCTCGATTTCCTGCTGAAGAGGATTCGGTAGTCCGCCCTAGGGAGAGATCTACGCCTTCTGGTGAGAAAGATCCTGCACAGATAGCTGCGGAGTTTGGCACAGTCTTTTTTAAAACTGCTGGATCACTATGGAAACAAGGCCAGAAAAAAGTACAACAAGCTGTACAGGAGTTCAGCTCGGACAGCGAGACCAACCAGTCAAATCAGCCAAAATGGATGAGAGACTTGGAAAGAGGCACACCACGATCTCAAGGTCGAGAAGAGCAGTCTGCAGACACGCGCCGACGGAGGCGTAGCTCAGCCGCAAGGCAGGCTCAAAGTGTTCAGGATGCTACCGATGAAGCAATGATGCTCGAGGCGGCTCGGCCTACACCAGCTCCTCGATCGCAGGTACGAGCAAGGCAAGAAGGTCGTCTTGACCTCGCCGCAGACGCTTCTCGAGACCATTCTCCTGTCATCCCATCCCGGCTAAGGGAAAGCCAGCCAGCACAACCAGCGTTCTTGCGGCAACAGCAGCCGCCAATGCAAACATCAGCTTCCAGTTCTCGCACGGCTTTGAATCGACAAGTGATAGAGGACCAAGCAGCACAAGCATATGTCAGCTCGGCGAGAAGGCGGAGGCCGGCTGCGCCAGCAACAGTCGCTTCTGAACCAGATCTGCTGGAAGGTGCGGTAGCAGCATCGTCGATGCGGTCATTGTCCAAGCCGTCAATGCCATCGCGGCCAGCTACAACCACCCCGGCACATACCATCGCTCCCGCACCAATTCCGGTCCGCCCGTCACCTCCCTCGCGACCAATTCCCGCCATCTCGGCCATTGCTCTCAAGGCAACGCACTCTGTCCTTGCCGCAGGTAACACCTACTTTGAGCGAGGCGACTATTCCTCCGCGCACCAGGCCTACACCACAGCACTCTCGCATCTCCCTCCGGCCCACCCCCTCCAAATCGCCATTCTCACTCTCCGCTCTTCGACGGCCCTCAAAACCGGCGAACCCAAAAACGCCATCTCTGACTCCGACCTCGTTATCTCCTCTATTGGCCCCTCAAAAGGAGAATCCGAAACCCTCTCCCTTCCAAACCTGCCATCCGCACCCATGCGTGACTATTATGGCAGAGCCCTCATGCAGAAAGCCGAAGCCCTTGAAGCGCTAGAGAAATGGCGGGACGCCGCGCTAGTTTGGCGTGAAGCTGTCCAAAGCAACCACGGCGGCGCCACCTCTATTGCTGGTCGTGCTCGATCCGAAAAAATGGCAAATCCACCACCCAAGCCAAAGATCCAATCCAAATCCACCACCCGTCGTATCGCACCACCATCTGCCACGCCCGCCGCAGCAGTCAACCGGCTTCGCGCGGCGAATGCGGCAGCCGAGAAAGCCGACGACGAGAGGTTCCGACTAGCGGACAGTGTGGATGGCCGCATTGCAACTTGGAAGAGCGGCAAGGCGGATAATCTACGAGCATTGTTGGGTAGTCTAGACACGGTACTTTGGCCCGAGGCACAATGGAAGAAGATCAGTATGGCGGATCTGGTGTTGCCGAACAAGGTTAAGATACAGTATATGAAGGGGATAGCTAAGGTGCATCCTGACAAGGTGAGTTGTGTGCATGTGTGGAAGGACGCAAAGGAACTGACCTGTGATTCTTAGATTCCAACAAACGCGACGATCGAGCAAAGAATGATTGCGGGAAACGTGTTTAGTACGCTCAACGAGGCGTGGGATAAATTCAAGAAAGAAAACAACATGTGATCGATTTGTGGCGGTCACGGTGCGGTGTAACAAGTGGCCAGATGGAAGACAAACAGATCTCAATTTCAATACCGAGCATTTTTGCTGGCAGGTACTCTGGATTCCCAGAATATTGGTGTGCCGTTAAGCATCGAGCCATTCGAAGGGAAAGCATCAAGTTATCGCTAGTAATGGTATAGCTCAAGTCGAAATTCCATGAACGCTGAGCGGAACCGACCAAGTGATAACCTTTCGAGCTCGTGGCACCAAGGTGCTGCAACAAGGCGTGCATCACAGCCCGCTGAGTATAGCGCGGCAAGCTGGACCGTGTTCTGTCTCGTTCTGCTACAACGCCGGCACGAGTCCCTGTATGGGGCAGGCAGAAGTGATGGCTGCATTTCAAGGGGTAGGACATGATCACTCCAGCTGGCAAGTGCAGAAGTTCAATAGCTAACGCTGGGTGGCCGCTTTTCGAAGGTCAGGTACAGCAGTTTATAATACAGACCAATAATTCTGCAAAGTGTTTGCGTGATCGTTGGCAAAGAATTAATAAGAGCTCATGAGCGGATTCCGACCACGTTGATCCAGAGATGGGAAAATGGGGAGACTCGAAGTGGGGGGCCAGCACAAGGAAGTCGGGAACATGGCTGGAGTCCGTATGTTGTCAAATACCATCAAGTGGCAGGATCCAAACGGCTCACCACCATCAGCATATATAGTGCATAAACCGTGCAAGAATAGACTCCTGCGGAGTGGTCACCTCGCTCTAGACTATGAGGCTGCATAATCCGGAAGGATGGTTCATCCAGGACTCCCTTCGACGATTTGAGTATTGGACGTATGTATGAAGAAGCAACGCAAGAGGAGCAGACAGGGAAGTGGGGGAAAGGCCGCCGGATTATTATTGGGGCACGAGACGGTTCCATTCCATGACAAGCTCAAGAACAAGCATCGACCAAGTGAGTGCTAAGTTAGGCATGTATGATAGGCGACAGGTAGCCCAACGATCCCAGTCAAGTTGTCATCGGGAACCTCGTGTGTCGGGATCGCTGCTCAACGCGTGCTTGCCGAGGGTAGACGTCGGCGACCTTCTCTCTTCCTCCCGCCGTGCGTCGTGCTTTCGTTCCTCCTCCCGCTACGTCGCCAACAACGATGTTTGCGGCAATGGGCCCTGTGCTTGAGCCGCGCTATCCCCCACCTCGCGTTCCACTATACATTTCCTCGTCTTCCGATAGCCACGCATTGCTTCTGTCTTCTAAGTGATCCACGAGCAGCAGGACTATCATTCACTGCGCTGTGTGTGTATTTCCTTTCTATCTGCTTGATCTGCTTACTTGCCCGACACTGCTTGTTCAATGATGTCGCCAGATTCCAGGTCTTCTCGCGCCGCCCGCCTTGTCAGTGTGGTCAGGCGTGGCAGCTCACAACCTGACCGTCCTGAAGGGCCCAGTAGTGGCGAGAACTCTCGACGACCTTCTGTTGCTGATGCCCCTCGTCGCGTGGGACGTGCTCCCTTCTCGTTGCGCCTCACGAGAGCAAGAAAGCCTAGTGTATTGGTACACGACATTGAGCCCACCATGTGAGGATCGAGCTTTGATCCCTTGCTACATTAACTGATCGGCCATTAGAAATCGACTTGGGCTCCTGTTCT
>Ga0210040_10009151_pt1 | contig 11572 bp, 8 predicted proteins | sample CryGeyCG12114_NA_FD_185462 | JGI IMG/M metagenome (GOLD analysis project Ga0210040, IMG submission 185462) | Groundwater microbial communities from aquifer - Crystal Geyser CG19_WC_8/21/14_NA (SPAdes) (version 2) | ecosystem: Environmental > Aquatic > Deep subsurface > Groundwater | place: USA... | reverse complement strand
CCTAAAGGACTGGCGTCGCGTCGCCACCCGCTACGACCGCTGCCCCACCGTCTTCTTCTCCGCCGTCGCCCTCGCTGCCACCGTCATCTTCTGGCTGTGATCAACGAGTCCTGACCCTAGGCCTCAGGCGAGCAAATTACCGGTCGGCACCCACCACCTCGATCTCTGCCGCAAGAGTTCGCGATGCACGCCAGAATGCGAAGGCGGCCAGCAGGTTGGGGATCAGCATGATGAGCAGGGCCCAGCGGAGCCCTTCATCATCACCCAAAACTCCCCGCAACGTGTCGCTCAGGATGCCGGCCGTCGGTGCTCCCAATCCTACGCCGATGAGGTTTGTAAGAAGAAGGAGGATGGCGATCGCCCGTGCCCTGATCTCGTTCGGGACCAGCGCCTGAGCTGCCGCGTAAAGGGGCGCCGCATAGGCGAGGACAACCAGCGAACCCGAGCTTCCCACGACCAGTGAGAACCACCGGTCAGGCGACAGCAGGAGCGCCATCGCGAAGGGAATGCCCAGCAGCGCCACGATCGCCGGAATGTACATAAACCATTCGACCCTCGCTTGCGCCAGCCGATCGGTCAGTTTGCCCACTGCCAACGTCACCATCAGGCCCGCCACGCCCCAGGCGGTGACCGCGAAGCCGACCTGTTCCAGGTTGAAGCCGTGAACCTGCACCAGGAACAGGCTATGAAAGGGCATCACGCCTGAATTGTGAAAGAACAGCAGGATGTTCCCGGTGCACAGCCAGCGGAACGACTTCTGCGCAAAGATCTGCCTAATCGCCTGCCACAGGGGAATCACCACACGCTGCCCCGTCCGCGAGTGAGCACGGGCCGGTTCCCGCACCGTGAGCAGCAGGGCGATCGCGAGCAATACGCCGGGCACTCCCATGACGAAGAAAGCCTCGCGCCAGCCATATCGGTGCGCGATCACGCCACCTACAAGGCCTGCGAATGTCGCGCCGAAGCTGCCTCCCGCGCTGAAGATCGCGATGGCCCAGACCCGTTTATGGGCCGGATAGATGTCTGCGATCATCGAGGTGGCCGCTGGCACAGTCGCCGATTCCGCCGAGCCCGTGACGAAGCGCGCGATCATCAGGTGGAGGTAGGTCGTGGCCAGTCCGCAAGCGGCCGTCGCGCCCCCGAAGACCATCATCGTGACCGAAATCAGGTTCCGCCGGTTCGTCCGGTCCGACCAACTCGCGAACGGTATACTGGAAATGGCATAGATCAGCGCGAAGAGCGGCCCCGCAAGGACGCCGATCTGCCAATCCGTGAGCCCGAATTCCTCCTTGATCGGCGGGACCAGGATGTTGAGGATGCTGCGGTCGGCAGTGTTGAGCGTGTAGGTCAGCGCCAGGAGAACGACCGCATACAAGCTTGGCGACGGTCCGCTCGCCTCGCCAGTCTCCGTTGCATCGCCAACGTGCTTGCCGGGTTGTCCGCTCATACCGGCTCTCCCGCCAGCCTTGCCCGATCGATCACGCTCCCCTCGTCCCTGGGAAGCTGCCAAACCAGCGTGAACAGCAGCGCAACGATGATCGGCCCGAACCAGTAGACCGAGAGGATGGCTGCGGCGAGATCCCCACCATTGAGATCGCTGACCAGTCCCACCCCGTAGGGCCCCAGGCCAAGGCCGAAGATCGTCGTGCTCACGACATACACGCTGACAACAGCGCCCCGCATTCTCGGCAGGACCAAGTCTATGAAGCTGGCATAGACGGGCGGCAGCCACATCGACAGGGTGGCGCAATAGATGCCGAACAGCAGGTAGAACTCAGCGGGCGACTGCGAGTGGTAGACGAAGAATGCAAGCAGTGGAGACACGGTCAGCGCGAGGAGCGCGACGAGGATCCTGCCGCCGGCGAACCTCGTCTTGAAGAAGTCCGACAGCGGGCCGGCGATGGCGGGCCCAACTGTCCCGGCCACGACGACGACGGCCCCGAACTTGAGGCCCACATCGGCCGCGCTGAGGTCGAAGCGCTGGATCAGGAAACTTGGCGTCCATGCCATGACCCCATAGTTCACGACCGTCTGCAGAGAAGCCATGGCGAACAGCATCAGCAGCGACGGGGTCTTGGCGATCAGCGCAAAGGACGGGCGGTCCGTCGCGCGCAAGTTCTGCGCCCAGTTGAACAGGACGCATGCACCCAACCCGGTAATCGCCCATTGCAGCCAGTTGCCGGAGATTTCGGCGCCGAGAATCCGCACAGGTGTGAACCCGCCGCCGCGCATCGCATCTGTCCAGGAGGCCATCGCTATCACCCCGGCGACGCAAATCGCCACGAACAGCAGGTTCGCGACGTAGCCGAGTGCCGGAGCCCGGCGCCGGCGCAGCATTGCGAGGTTGAGGAGGGGCAGAACTTCGCCCAGCGTCCGCGCGCTCGTCCGAAAAGGTGTCGGGTGATTGGATGAGCTGATCCCATCCATGCGGCCGCGTTCCGGTTCGGGCAATCGCCACAAGAAGACCGACAGGACAAGTCCGGGAAGCGCGGCGGCGATGAACGCCGCCTGCCAGCCGCGCAGCCCCAGCGGCGCGAGGCCGGCGGCGTAGGCCGCGTCCCACCAATCGGCCGTCGTCCCGCCGATCCAAAGCGAGGCGCCGAGCCCGAGAGTGATCGAGACGGCGAAGGCAGCACTGGCGGTGCCGCGCCGCTCAGGAGCAAAATGGTCCGAGATGAGCGACAGGCCTGCCGGCTGCACGCTCGCCTCGCCGATGCCTACACCAAGACGCGAGAGGGCGAGCACGCCGAACGACATGGTCATTCCGCCGAGCGCCGTCATTCCCGACCAAAGGGCGATCGAGGCGCTTAGAATGCGCGTCCGCATCCAAGTGTCGGCAAGCTTGCCCAGTGGCAGCGAGAACACCGCGTAGAACAGGGCGAATGCGGTGCCGTATAGCACGCCCATCTCGGCATCGCCGACTCCCAGGTCGGCCTTTATGCGCGGTAGCAGGATCGCGACAATCTGCCGATCGACCATGCTCATGGCCTGGGCCAGGCAGATGAGCAGCAACGCATAAAGCGCCGCCCGGTCACGCATGCCGGCGTGCTCGCGCCGCAAGCTCAATTACCGGGCCGCCGTGGCGAGTGGCCCTTGCTCCCCCACGAACGGCCAAAACGGCCGCTCGCCTCCAGGTGTTGCAGAGCACTAGAATTCGAACCTGACGCCTACGCGGTACCGGCGGCCGAGCACATCGTAGAGTACAGGGTTCGTGGGCATGAAGAATGGCAGGTAATTTGGCGGATCGGTGTCGAGCAGATTGGTGACCGCCGCGAACAGCTCGACCATATGCGCGCCATCGTCGAGGATGGCGTATTGCGCATTGAGGTCGACGTAGGCGAAAGCGGGCACCTTGTTGATGTTGACGCTGTTAGGCAGAGAGGGGTCATACCCCTGTTGCCCGGGACCAATGAGCGAGTTATCGCGCAATCCGCTCGAGATGTAGCGTATTTGTGAGCTCAGCGTCAGCGGATCGCCTTCGTAGGTCAGGCTGAAGGTGCCCTGCCACTTCGGCACACCGCCGGTCGCGGGGGACTGGGGCGGCGCAAGCTGGCCAACCCGGTCGATTGCCTGTCCGCTTGAATCGAGGGTCTCCAGCTTGAGCGCGCGGGTTGCCAGAAGGCGGGCAGACAAGGCGCCGGGCAGGTTCTCGCTGACGCCGTCGAGCAGCAAACGGTACGCAAGCTCGAAATCGATCCCGCGGGTGTTGATCTGATTGAGGTTCTGGTTCGTGTCGATCACGGCAGCGATGGCTCCGGAGGGATCGCGCTGCACCAGCGGGCATAGATCGGTTCGCCCTTGGAAGCAAAGATCGACGATCGCCTGTGAACCGAGCGTGGTGATGGCGTCCTTCAGCTTGATGTCATAGTAATCGACCGACAGACGGAGGCCCTCCAAACCCCAGAAATCGGGCGAGAGCACCACGCCGACGGTAAGCGTGTCGGCGATCTCCGGAGAAAGGTCCGGGTTGCCGCCGAGAAGGGTGCTGGCAAGAACCGTGCTGCGCGCATTGGCCGGATCGAGAACGGTTTGATAGGAGGTCTGCTGCGGACCGAATAGCTCGAAGATATTGGGAGCGCGGATGTCGCGAGAGCGCGTCGCGCGCAAGCGAACCGGATCGGCAGGCTCCCAGGTAAGTCCGACCTTCCATGTAACCACGGAGCCCGAGGACGAGTAGTCGGTCAGCCGCACGGCGCCGTTAATGTCGAGCGAGCGGGCGAAAGGCACGTCCCGGAGCAGCGGCGCCCCCAGTTCGAGGAAGCCTTCCTTGACGTCGAGCTCGCCATCGATCGCTGCGCCGGGGCCGGTGTAGAACCGCTGCGCAATCGAGATCGGATCGGCGGTGCCGAAAGCGCGATCCTTGCGGTACTCGGCGCCGGTCGCGAATGCCAAAGGGCCGGCCCACAAGTCGACCAGATCACCCGAAAGAGATGCCGCGACGACGTGCTGCGAGATCTCGGTGTCCTGCAACGCCGTGCCGAAGCTGTAGTCCTTGCCCGCTTGGGAAAAATTATTCTGGCCGAACAGGTTGAGCGGTGAGCAGGCGGGATCGTCATTGGCGGGATTGGCATCCGCGTTGACGCGGCAGACCACGGTGCCGCCGGGCCCGGCCACCGCGTCGACCGCGCGGGCGAAATTATCGTTGATGCGCGTGTTGTACTGTCGCTGGCTGTAGTCTGTCTTGCCGTATTGGTAATAGACATCCCAGTTCCAGCCGTTGGCCAGCTCTCCGTTCAGTCCCGCCACCGCGCGGATCGTCGAGCGGTCGACCTCGCCACGAGTGGGCCCGAGGTCGTTGCCGATCCGGCCGAAGCGGAAGCTAGTAGCGCCGGCGTCGGCCAGCGCCTGAGTTACCGAAGCGGGAAGGGGTTGTCGTTAAAGATGGTGATGGAGCCGATGTCGCGGGTTTGCGCCCCGATCGTCGAGCCTTTCACATCCGCATAGGAAAGCTCGGCGAAAGCCTCAAGCGCGTCGCTGAACTCGTAGTCCAGATGAGCCAGGGTCGCGATCCGGCGCACCGGCGCGAACAGCGGATAATTGTCGAAGAAGGGATTGATCCCGTCGCCACCGCCCGATTGGAATAGGCCGACCCCGAAGTAGGTTCCGTAATCGTGCATGTAAGTTGATTGCCCGTCGGGCGCGAATTCGCGGCCCGCCAGCGGGCCGGACACGATGATGCCGTTATTGGTCGCAGTCGCGATCGAGGTCTGGGGAAGAAGGTTGATGGCCGGCAACCCGTTTGTACGGCTCGGGTTGATGACCTGGTTGCGGCCCGGCAAGCACCAGTCTCGCGAATAGCAATTGCCCGCACCTTCGCTGTTCGAATAATCGGCGCCGAAGAGGACGTGCGCACGCTCGCCCAGGGCCGCGCCATAGGCGATCGAGGCGACGTATTCGCGATTGTCGTTCGCGTCGGTCTGCCCGTACTGGACCCGCCCGCGCACGCCTTCGAAATCGGTGTCGAGCAGGATGTTGACCACGCCCGCGACGGCGTCGGAGCCGTAGGCGGCCGATGCACCGCCGGTCACGACTTCGGTGCGGGAAATGAGCGACGTCGGGATGATGTTGAGATCGACGACGTTTGCCGGGACTGCCGAGGAACCGGTGGTCGTCGCGCCCACCACTCGGCGTCCATCCACCAGGACCAGCGTCCTGTTGGCGCCCAGCGCGCGGAGGTCGGCCGTGGTAGTGCCGATATTGTTGGCGTAAAGCGCGGCCGTCGCGGGAGTGTTGAGCGCGCGGAATGCAGGGATCAGGTTGAGCGCCTGAGAGATATCCGTCGCGCCCTGGCGAGCGATGTCTTCGGCCCCGAGAACGGTTACGGGCGTCGGAGCATTGAAGCCTGTATTCTCTAGTCGCGAGCCCGTGACGACGATGTTCTGCGCCTCCACAACGCGATCGTCCTCGGGAACAGCGTCCGCGCCGGTTACGCTGAGGGGAGGGGCATTGTCGGCGTCTTGAGCCGACGCCGCCATCGGTGCGAGCGCCGCGCCGGCGAAGCTGGTGCTCAGAAGCAGAAGGCGGAACGGCCGCCGCCGGCTTGCTAGAGACCTCGACCTGATCCCCATGTCCTGATCCCCTCAATTTTATATTTTAGTATGCCGTTCGACATTACCGTTGTGGGCCGGTGCAATTCCAATGCTTAATGCCGCACGTCACGATATCGCGGGGTTATCGGTCCGCTCCCCGGAACTGCGCTTCGAGGCTTCGGCGCCGCCTTGGGGTGCGCGCCCGCTTGGGAACGGCCATGCGGGTCATGCAGCCTGACGGAAGGGGCGACCAGGCTCCTGCCCTATTGGCCTTTCCTTTCGTAGAGATCATCATACGCGTCGGGCAGTCCACCGCTGTTGGAGATGATGCGTTTGGCTATCAGCCAACGACCATCGACCTTCCGAAGCTCGGTATATTCCGTGCCTTGTTCCACGATGCGCGGTGCCAGCTTGATGGAGTCGGAGTTTATCTCCGTCCAGATCAAGTGAGCCGTGGCCGTGTCGCCGTTCACTTCGATACGGGGATTGTTCAGGAGGACATGCAGCTTCCCGGGAAGGGCCTCGCCGGGAGAAAAGGTCGAGTAATTGTCGTACAGGGCCTGTACCTGTTCCAGACCGGTGGCGGTATGTCCGTTGACATCGAGAAACCCATCTTCCGTAAAGTAATCGGAAAATTTCTCCCCCTCGTCGGAGCCCAAGCCCGCGTAGTAATGCAGGAGCAGGTCTTCTATCTGTATCCTGTCGAGCAGCTCCTCCTGGGTGGTGAGCCAGTCCTGCGCGGCGGCAACGTGTGGTGTAAGACATAGCGTCGCCAGCGCGCTCGCCAGCACCAGGGCTCTTGAAAACGGTCTCGTCATTGCTTGTCCTCTCCGTTGGGCGTTCTGCCTCGTAGAACATCGCGCCAATGCTGGGCATCATGTGGGTGCGGGTGGCAGCGCATGCGCTCCGCTGCGACCGGGACCGGCGGGCTATTCCTCGCCGAACGGCTTGGGAAACTGGTCGAGTTCCACGATCTGCCCATCGGGATCGACGGCGTAGATCCCTGAAACCTCGGGAGAAAGGAAGACCTGCTTCGAAACGGTCTTCACGCCCGCCGCTTCCAGCTTCTTCAGCAGACCTGCAAGGTCCTTCACGCGATATGCGTTGTAACCCTTGCCCTGGAGGTTCGCCGCCGGAGTGTTGATGAGCGTCTTGTCGAGCGGGACACCGGTGACTTCCCATATCTCGATCCCGGGAACATGCTTGCCGTATGATGCGCCGCCCGGCATCGCCAGCATGGCTTGGCGGAAGCTCGCCTTGCCACCGAAGCCCAGCATCTCGTTCATCGGTTCGTCCACGCCCAGGTCACGAACGGGCGTAATCTGCGTGAACCCCAGCAGGTCGACATAGAAGTGGATCGACTTCTCGATGTCCCCAGTGATGACATGCGTGTGTTCAAGTCCATACACCCCTTCGGCATTGGTCTCGAGTGGGAGCGGGTACTTGACCTCCGGCAGGCTGTACTGAACCGGCTCGCGCTGGGCCGCAGCAGGGGAGAGAAAAAGGACAGCAGTCGACGATGCGACAGCTGCAAATGCGGTGCCCCTCACGATCCGGCTCCGCTTAAGTCCGAGATCTTTAGAACTGGCCATTTTTGATCCTCTCCGTTCTGCTTGTTTTCAATCCCTCGCGGGCACGCTCTTCGGCGGGCAGCACTGTTGTGCACCCAAGGTTCCACAAGGGCAAAGCCATTGGAATATGTGCCCCGCCACTGACTGGCATCACCAAAAATGATAGAAGATCGCGCCGGGCAGTGAGTGAGACAATCGCTCATCATGATTCGTGATGGCTATAACTTGTTCCATCATGGTTCCGCGCATTGATGATCTATGAAAGTAAACAGTGTGCCGCCAGCTGGATGAGTGGATCATCTGCTCGGTGCGCCAAGCGCACCCGGTACACTGATTGCGATCGCGCTCGAATAACGAAGCGCGGGGTAATGTAAGGGAGAGTGGACTTGTCAAAGCATAGTCGACGATCGTCGAGGATCGGTGCACGCCGGTGGTACTTTGCACCCCTGGCAGGCGCCGTGCTTTGCGCGGGCATGCCAGCTTCTGCTGCCCCAGCCTCTGCTGACCAAGCGGGCGGAGATACGCCACTGGTCTACGGCGAGCCGACCGGGATGGCCTGGCTCGACCTTCCCAAGCCGGAGGTTGCGGCTCCGATCAAGCCCAACAGGGCAGGTGTCTACGGGCTCGAGCACACGCATGTGATCACCAAGGACATCGAAGCGTCGATGCACTTCTACGTGGATATACTTGGCTTCGACCAGGTGATGGCCATTCAGGACATCGGCCAGGATCCATCCACCAACGCTCGCATGAACACCCTGCTTGGCTTCAGTGGCGCGAAGTTCAAGCATGGGATTGTCACGATGCCCGGCGGCGCGAGCTATGCCGAGCACATACCACAGATCGAGTTCTGGGAGGTGGAGGGCGTCCCGCTCGATGGGACGCTCAACAGCAATCCCACCGGTAATCTGCGTGGCAAGGGGTACAACGCCTACATGGTCACCGACCTGGGAACGCTACTGCAGAAGATGAAGGCGGCGGGCATCCGCTTCGTCTCCGAGATGCTGGTCTCGCCCGGTGGCAAGAGCATCTATGTCGTCGATCCCGACGGTCAGATCATCGAGCTTAACGAGCGCAACGCGCCCTAATCGAAAAGTCGGTTCCGGCTCCCAGATCGACGGCGGCCGCGCCAACTGCGCGGCTGGCGTAGGCGCTCGTGCCTGATTGTCATCACGCCAAAAGACTACCCGAGATGGAGCATGTAAGTTGAACGCCAGGATAGCCTTCTTCCCGCTTCTGCTGCTGCTGGCAGCATCGCTGGCTGTGGCGTCCTGCGGCGAACGGGCCGGCTCGGACGACGCGACCAGGTCCGCGATCCTGGCTTTCGCCGCGGATGGGACGAGCTGGCCCGCGCGCGGCGGCGACTACAGCGAGAAAGGGTTCTCGCCCCTCGACCAGATCAACACCGCCAATGTGGGCTCGCTCGGCCTCGCCTGGGAGGCGTCGATGGACTCCACGCGCGGGCTGGAGGCGACGCCGATCGTGGTCGACGGCACGATTTATGTCTCCAGCACCTGGAGCCGGGTCATGGCATTCGACGCCCTGACGGGTGAGAAGCGCTGGGAATACGATCCGGAAGTTCCGCGCGGGATCGGGCGTAAATTGTGCTGCGATGTCGTCAATCGCGGTGTCGCCGTGTCCAACGGCAAGGTGTTCGTGGGCACCCTCGACGGCCGGCTCGTGGCTCTGGATGCCGCCAGTGGCGCGCCCGATTGGACGGTGAACACCGTTGAGGATCCGCAGCGGCCGTACACGATCACGGGTGCGCCACGGGTCCTCAACGGGCTCGTGATCATCGGCAATGGCGGCGCGGATCGCGGCGTACGTGGTTATGTCACCGCCTACGATTCGGAGACCGGCGATGAGCAATGGCGCTTCTGGACCGTGCCCGAAGGCCCCGATGCGACACCCGAAAACGAGGATGTAGCGCTTGCGGCGGCGACCTGGCCCGACGATCCCGTCTGGATGGGGCAGGGGGGGGGCACCGCCTGGGATGCGATGGCCTACGATCCCGAGCTCAACCTGCTCTACATCGGCACCGGCAATGGCGGCTCGTGGAAGAGGCGCCGGCCCGGTGACCGAACCGACAACCTGTATGTCTCCAGCATAGTGGCGGTGAATGCCGATACCGGCCGTCGCGCGTGGCATTATCAGACCACGCCCGGCGACAAGTGGGACTATACCGCGACCAATTCGATCATCCTCGCCGACATCCGGTTCAACGGCAAGCCGCGCAAGGTTCTGATCCAAGCGCCCAAGAACGGTTTCTTCTATCTCCTCGACCGCGAAACGGGTGAGTTGCTGGCGGCGGACAAGTACGGCGCGGCCACATGGGCCAGCCATGTCGACTTGGAAACCGGACGCCCGGTGCTGACGCAGAACGCCGATTTCTCCGATGTCGACCGGCTTATCTATCCCAATCCCAACGGCGCTCACGATTGGCAGTCGATGTCTTTCAACCCGGGGACCGGGCTGGCCTACATCCCCGCCTTCGACGTGCCCTGGGTCTTCAGCATGCAGCCCGGCTTCCGGTACTTCTACGACCTCGGCGTGCCCGAGGTGGATCTTGCGCGCATGACGCAAGGCCAATCCACGGTGCGCAAGGGCGGCTTCCTGCGCGCGTGGGACGTGGCGAACCGGCGCGTGAAGTGGGAAGTCGAGCTGCCTGGAACCTGGAATGGCGGCACGCTCACCACTGCGGGCAATCTGGTCTTCCAGGGCGCCGGTGACGGGCATTTCAGTGCCTACAACGCCGAGACGGGAGAGCGGCTGCTGCATCTCTTCACCGGCACCAGCATGATGGGCGCGCCGGTCAGCTATTCGGTCGACGGCACCCAATACGTGGCGCTGCTGGCCGGCTATGGCGGCTCCGGGATGCTGACGATCGCCGACACGGCGGCTGTCAAGCGATACGAAAATGACGGTCGGCTGCTGGTGTTCAAGCTTGGTGGCGGCGAGGTTCCGCTTCCGCGCAAGCGCGACGAACCGCTGGGGCCCCCGCGGATGGACAATTCGGGCCTCCCGCCGCTGACGTCCGCGCAGTTGGAGCAAGGCAAGCAGCTTTATCTGAACTGCGCCGGTTGCCACGGCACCGGAGGCTCCACGCCCATGCTGCCCAATTTGAACCGCGTCCGCAGTATCGGCGAGAAGGCGCTCAGGTCGATCCTACTCGACGGAGCATTGGTGCCCAACGGAATGCCCAAGTTTGAAGAACTGTCAGAAGAAGAAGTTGGTGTTCTCTACGAATACATATCCAGGGGCTACCACAATGTTCCAGATAAGAACAAGTGGTATTAAATAAAAGAGCACAAGTTTTACGCTAGGGGAGAGAAAAACATGTCTATCTCTATGGGATTCATATCTTCGAAGCGCGCAGGGCGCCGAAGCTCGCTCCTTCAACTGTCGGCCAGCTCTGCACTGGCCGCGGTCATCCTGTCGACAGCGGCCAATGCGCAGGATCTGCCTGATCAGGACGATGTATCCGATCCCAACCGGATCATCGTGACCGCCCAGTTCCGCGAACAGGTTCTGCAGGACACACCGCTCGCCATCACCGCGGTGACCGGAGAGGATCTTGAGGCCCGCGGCATGACCAACATGCAAGACCTGTCGAAAGTGGCGCCAAGCGTCAGTCTGCACCACACCGGTTCGGCGGGCGGCAAGACCCTTGCCGCCTTCATCCGCGGCGTTGGCGCCAGCGATTATAATTTCAACATCGAACCCGGCGTGGCGTTCTATATCGACGATGTCTACCTCGGGCCCTCCTACGGCACGCTGCTCGACTTCATCGATCTGGAACGGGCGGAGGTTTTGCGCGGGCCGCAGGGCACGCTTTCAGGCAAGAATGCGATCGGCGGTGCGGTGCGGCTCGTGACGAGGAAGCCGGCCGGCGACAATAGCGGCTATCTGGACGTCGAGACCGGCTCGCGCAGCCTGCTCAGGTTCAAGGGCGCCTTCGATGTCGGCATTTCC
>Ga0210040_10009150_pt1 | contig 11573 bp, 16 predicted proteins | sample CryGeyCG12114_NA_FD_185462 | JGI IMG/M metagenome (GOLD analysis project Ga0210040, IMG submission 185462) | Groundwater microbial communities from aquifer - Crystal Geyser CG19_WC_8/21/14_NA (SPAdes) (version 2) | ecosystem: Environmental > Aquatic > Deep subsurface > Groundwater | place: USA... | reverse complement strand
ACTTCACAGGACAAACGGATCAGGTCAGCTGCGCACGGTCACCGGCGCCGATTTCGCAATCTAAGCCCGATTTGCGCTGAAGATGTGTGCAGTGAGAGCGGCAAAGACTCCGCCCATCGCAGATAGTTGCGGTAAACTGGGCTCAACAGAAAGCCGTCACGTGTCCTATGCCTCAATGGAATCCGGAGTGTTTCACCTTGAAGCGGAGATCAGCTGGGATGCAGTCGCCTCCCAGCTGGCAATCATCCGGGAAATGGACGCGAAGCCGGACCTTAGCGAGATTACCGTCCATGTGTCCGGGATTGGCGGCGCTATCCTAGCCGCCTCGGCAATCGCCGACGCGCTCCTGACCTGCACCAAGCCGGTACGAACCGTAGGCAGCGGCTATATTGCCAGCAGTGCCGTTCTGGTGCTGGCGGCCGGTACCCGAGGCTCCCGCATGGTATCGCCCAATGCCATGCTCATGCTGCATGTACCCCGTGTTCCCCGGCCCGACGCGGAGATGCTGACCCTCAGGGAGCTGACGCGTTTTGTCACCTCCATGGAACGGAAAGTTGCCCACTACTATGCTCAGCTGAGCCTCCTGACCGGTCAGGACAGCACATTCTGGCCCCACCGTTTGAGCAACGGCGAAGACTTGTTCATGACGCCTGAGGAGGCCATTGGCCTGGGACTCGCCGATGCCGTGCTCACACCTGTTTGTCGACCTTAGTGCCTTTATGGCTTTCGCCGCCTGACTCACCGGTGGGTGCGGGAGGTGAGCTTTTCTCGCCACCACCCTGTCCGTTCTCCGATGACTTTTTGCCGGTTCCCTCGCTTTTGCCTACGGGGGGCACGGGATTACTGGTGATCGTTCCGATACCCTTCGATCCTGCCATATCAAGCTCCTGTGTCAGAGGTGACGTAGCGGAACTCGCGCCCAAGGCAATGGTTGCAGGCGGCGTAGACGTGAAGCGCAAAAGCGTAAATCCGCTTTTACGATAGCGACCGCTGGTCACCCGCAGTGGCTGCGTAACCTAGCCGTCACGCAACGGCCGGCAGCAAGCCCACAGCCGATGTGGGATCAAGCTGGTTCGTCATTCACCCGGCATGGATCGAAAAGATGCAGAAGAGAGAGGCACTTCTCTGCACACGGAACCGGGTATGGCACCGGCCAGGCTCATCGCCGTGGTAAAATCGTTCATGTTCGAAGGCTTATTCACAATCCTCGCGTCTCTGCTTGTGGGTGTCCTGCTGCTTAGGACCCTGACCAGGCGTCGGAAGGGCAGGGGGCGTTTTGACCGAAACTGGCGCGACCGCAGGAGGTTATGGACCGGTGGGACTGCCTCGACGAGCCTGCCGCAGCAGCCTTATGGGCCGACCGACGCGGCTGACCAGCTGCGTGTGGTCATGGGCGCCGACTTTGCCATCCAGCCGCTTCTGAACAAGCCCGAGGTGCGTCTTTTCCGGGAGCTTGAACGCCTGGTGACTGCGACCGGTACTGGTTGGCAGGTAATGGCCCAGGTCTCTCTTGGGGAGATTCTCACATGCCGGGACCGCGAGGCTTACGGATGCATCAATGCGAAGCGCGTCGATCTTCTGCTCATGGATCAGGACTGCCGTCCACGTCACGCGGTCGAGTATCAGGGTGGGGGGCACCACCAGGGCACGGCCGCGGCACGCGATGCGGTGAAGCGGGAGGCGTTGCGCCGGGCGGGCGTCGGCTATCATGAGATCATCGCAGGTGAGACCACACCCGCCGATCTCAAACGCCTGGTTGAACGGCTTGTCGAAAGATCCGCTTCTTAGGCAATCAGGTCCTGGATAAGCGCAGCCAGGGGAGCTTCATCGCCACTGAAGCTGTTGATCATTGCCTCGATAACCCGGTCTCGTTCGAGCACGTCCGCATCGAATTCGTGCCCGGCATGTTCGGCAAGCATGGCGAGGAAGGCAAGCTGGGTGCGGCCGTTCCCTTCGCGAAACGGGTGCACGGCATTGATCTCGGCCAGGACGTGGGCGACGTGCCGCGCGAAGTCTGCCGGTGTGAGCTCCTCCAGCCGATCCGGATCGCCGAGCTCACGGAAAGCCCGTGCCAGCTGGCCCTCTATGTGTTCGGGATAGCAGAACCAGTTGCCGCCTTTGCCGATGCGGATGGTCCGGATCTGTCCGGCCCAGGCGTAGACATCCTGGAAAAGGTGGTGGTGCACGGCAAGATAGTGGGTGGTATCCAGCTCGCCTGCCGGGAACGGTTCTTCGGCGCGCATCAGGAAGAGGCCAAGTTCGGCTTCGTCCAGGTCATCCTGGTTCTGGATCTCCAGGAGGTTCTGCAGCACCGTCGTGCCCGGATAGCACAGCGGATCGGATTCAGAGGCGTAGACCACAGCCGCTATTTCTTGCGCAGGGTTTCCTTGACCAGGGTACGTCGCTGATCACCCGACAACATGCTGCCCGCCACCTGCTTCACCGTCTTGCCCATCCGGTCGCTAAGCCGCAGGCCCTCGACGGCACTGATCTTCTCGCCACGCTTGCTGGAGAGTACGAATTGACCGCTCTTCGCGGATCGATCGGGTTTCGACGTGGATTTCATGCTTCAAGCTTATCACAGGACACACGAGGGCGGCAAAGGCAATGCTGACACAGCTCGACGCCATCAGGTGCGGAGGAGCCTGTGTCAGTCATTCTCCGCCATCAGTGCCGCAAGCCGGTCTCTGACGTCGACTGTCCGCTGATACTGGTAAGGAGCCCGCTCGCGGGTCCGGTAACGGAGCGCCTTATCCAGCTCCGCCATGGCAGCCCGCGCCTGGCTACGTTCGAAGCCGCTGCGAACGAGATAGGTGGTCCGTGCGTCAGCCTTGTTTTTCTGGAGCATCGCCCATTCGTAAGGGGAGTGGGCTTCGTCCCAGTAAAACTCAGCCGCGGTGTATTCGGTCAGGGCGCGATCAAGGTCGTCGTAGCTTCCCGAGAGGGCCAGCTTCTGCTTGAACACATTGCCGGTGTTGTTGCGGGCTTTCGGCAGCGCGAGATAATCGGACACCGGCAGGTGAAGGGGGTTGAAGTCGATGGCCGCAAGCAGGCGCTCGGCCTGGTCGAGCGCAGCGGCATCCCCATTGAGCTCGTACATCCGGATCAGGCTGATCGCCCAGTTGTTCTGGTATTCGGCCGGCAGCGCTCGATCGTCGCCCTGGGCTTCCTGCAACGCTTCAAAGACCTCACAGGCCTTGCGCAGATGCCCTGCGCGGTCGGGAGAGTCCCTACGCTCGCCCATGCGCCGGAACAGGAGGCCCTTCAGATTGAGAAGTGCCGGCTCTTCGCCGTGACGGACCAGGAGGCGATCGATCAGGCGCCGGTTGTCCTCCAGCATGGCTGCCCCGGTCTGGCGGGTGGCAATTTCCTGGTGGGCCTCGGTCAGGGTGATCTCAGTGTTCCGCTCGAGCGCGTCATCAAACCGCGTATGCACATCCTCGATAAGCGCATCGAGCCCCGCCAGATCACTGGCTAGGGCGAAGCCGATATAACCGCTGACGAGATAATCAGAGACAAGCCGCGTGCGGAGCGGCGCAATGTCGTCCTTGGTCAAGGCCTCGCGGTAGTTGTGGTGGGCTTGAAGATAGCTCCGGCGTTCGAACGCGACGCGGGCCTCGCCCAGGAGGCGCTTCAGGTGGTCCCGATCGGAAAAATAGCTGACGTAAGGGTCCTCTGACCCGGAAGCACTCGACTGCGCGAACATCATGATCTGACTGAGGGATTCGTCCGCTGAAAGGCTGGCACCGGGTGCCAGTGCCCGGGCAAGCTCGTGAGGGTCCCGATTTAACTTACCGGCGATCAGCGCCAGGACAGCCTGGGCATCCAGCGGCTCGCCGTTGACGATGGTGATGTTGACGTCCCTGCCAGATGCGATGGACCCACCGGTGGCCGTGACAATCTTCAAGCAAACTACTTCTTCTTGGTTTTGGCCGGCCGCTTGACCGGACTTGAATCTACACTGACGTCGCGACCAGCGGCAATGGAATTGTGTTGTGCGGACACACGGGTTCGCCGGGACTTCTTCGTCATCGTAAAGCCAGCGTAGCCAACGGCACCCAGAACAGCCGCGCCGATAATGTACAGCAATGCTTCCATGTCTTCCTCCCCGACCTACTCATACCGATCTAGGCGGTCCAGACCTCCGCGTCGAGATCACCTGACACCGGATGTGACGTTTACTGGAGAAGGACATGACACTTGCCAGAGCCTCCGCACACGGAGTAAACCTCTAGCGAATAGAGCTATAGGAGACGACATGCTGACCATAGGGGATCTGGCCCGCAAGACCGGCGTCAAAGTGCCGACGATCCGGTATTACGAGCAGATGGGCCTGATGGCGCCGGCCGAACGATCCGATGGCAATCAGCGGCGTTACAGCACCGCCGAACGCGAACGCCTCTCCTTCATCCGCCATGCACGCGACCTTGGGCTGACCATTGAAGCCATCCGTGAGCTGATTGCGCTTAGCGCACATCCGGACCAGCCCTGTGCCCAGGCCGACGAAATTGCCGGCGCGCAGCTTGCGTCTGTGCGTGCCAAGATCACCCGGTTGCAAGCGCTCGAGCGCGAGCTCGTCCGCATCACCAGCTGCTGCTCCGGGGATCAGGTCAGGGACTGTTACGTCATCCAGGCGCTGGCCAACCACGATCTCTGCGAAGGCGAGCACTAGATCCCGTTGGCCCAGAGGGTGACGCACAGGATCATGCTGCCGACGATCCCCAGCATGGCGATCGCGATGACTGTCCGCCTAAGCCAGCGCGCACGCCGGCTGCGGGGTGGAAAAGGGGCATCGGTTCCACGGCAGTTCCTTTGCTTGACGCGCCTAGGGCAATTTGACCAGCCGTGGCTATGGACAGGCTGCCCTGCCCTGGCTCAAAGCACTGCAATCCTAACCCTGACGAACATCCTCACAGTTTCGGCTTCCATCCGAGCAGACGCATGGCGTTGGCGGTGACCAGCACTGTGGCCCCGGTGTCGGCAAGGATCGCGGGCCATAGGCCGGTGATGCCAGCCACCGTGGTGACCAGGAACACGGCCTTGAGCCCCAGTGCGATGGTGATGTTCTGGGTGATGTTCGCCATGGTCGCACGCGAGAGCAGCACCATGCCGGCAACGTCGCTGACGCGGCCGTTGAGAACCGCGGCATCGGCGGTCTCCAGAGCGACATCGGTCCCGCCGCCCATGGCGATCCCGACATCGGCCGCGGCGAGGGCAGGGGCATCGTTGATGCCATCGCCCACCTTGGCGACGCGGGCGCCACCGGCGCGCATTTCGCCGACAATGCGCTGCTTGTCCTGCGGCATCAGTTCGGCGCGTCGCTCCATGCCCAGATCCGCGGCGATCGCGGCAGCCGTGCGGCGGTTGTCGCCGGTCAGCATGACCGATGAGATCCCCAGCTCCTTGAGGGCCTGAACGCCGCGGCGGGCGTCCTCGCGTGGTTCATCGCGCATGGCGATCAGGCCGGCGACGGTCCCGCCTGCCACAAGCACGGATACGGTCTTGCCGGCATCGTTCAGCGCTTCGATGCGACCTTCGAGGCCATCAGGCAGCGTTGCCCGCTTGGCGGCTGCGCGTGGCGAGCCCAGAAACAGCTCGGCACCGTCCAGCTGCGCGACCACACCTTCGCCACCCAGCGCCCGACTGTCTGTGGCGGCCGCAGGTACCACGCCCCGTTTCCTGGCTTCACCGAGAATGGCAATCGCCAAGGGGTGCGAGGACCCAACCTCAAGGCCAGCGGCGAGACGCAGGGTCTCGCTGTCGCTCAGGCTGGCGCCTACCACGTCGGTGACCACAGGCTTTCCGGCGGTAAGGGTGCCGGTCTTATCGAACGCAACCGCAGTGATCTTCCCGAGGGATTCAAGCACCGCGCCGCCCTTCATCAGCATGCCGCGGCGGGCACCAGCCGAAAGACTGGCGGCGATGGCTGCCGGTGTTGAGATCACCAGGGCACAGGGACAGCCGATCAGCAGCACGGCCAGGCCCTTGTAGATCCATTCGTTCCACGAAGCGCCGACCAGCAGCGGCGGAACGATGGCGATCAAGGCCGCCACCACCATGACGCCAGGGGTGTAGTAGCGGGAGAACGAGTCGATGAAGCGCTCGGTCGGCGCCTTGCTTTCCTGCGCCTCTTCCACCAGCCGGATGATCCGTGAAATGGTGTTGTCCTGAGCGGCCGCCGTCACCGTGATGCGCAGCACCGCATCCTGGTTGATGGTGCCGGCGAAGACCTGGTCCTCTGGACCTTTCCGTTTCGGCACGGATTCCCCGGTCACGGGCGCTTCATCGACGGACGACTGACCCGAAAGCACCGTACCGTCCGCCGGAATTCGGTCGCCCGGACGCACCAAGATGATCGAGCCCACCGTGAGCTGTTCGGCAGGAACCTCGACCACCTGGCCATTTTGTTCGAGCTGGGCTGTTTTGGGCACCAAGGTCGACAGCGCCCGGATGCTGGCGCGAGCCCGGCCGGCTGCAACACCCTCGAGCAACTCACCGAGCAGGAACAGGAACACGACCGCGGCCGCCTCTTCGCTTGCGTCGATAAAGACCGCGCCCACGGCGGCAACGGTCATCAGGGTTTCGATCGTGAAGGGCATACCGATGCGCGTCGCCGCCCAGGCGCGCCTTGCGATCGGGACCAGGCCTACCGCCATGGCGGCGAGGAAGGCCCAGCGTTCCGCGGCCGGTGCCACCTGACCGATCCCGAAGGCGACCACCAGCGCCAGGCCGCACAGCAGTGTCAACCGCGCCTTGCCGCTTTGCCACCATGGGCCTTCGCTCGGGCCATGGTCATGTCCATGCAGTCCGGCAGGCGTCGCCGGCGCCGCTTGGGCGCTCTGGTCCCCGCCCTCGGAATGCGTATGCCCGGGGTGGTCATGATCATGATCGTGGCTATGGCTGCCGGATGCTCCACCGTGGTCGTGGCCGCAGCAGTTATCTTGATGAGCAGGCTTCGCCGCCGGCGTCGCGCCGGCGGCGCCAAATCCGGCAACCTTGTAGCCGAGCCGCGTGACATCGGAGGCGATTTTCTCCAGGTTGGCGGACGCGTCATGCTCGAGCAGCATGGTGCCGGCACTGGCCGAGACACTGGTCTCACGCACACCCGGTGCCTGGCGGGCGACGCGATCAATTTTCGCGGCACAGGCGGCACAATCCATGCCTTCGATCCGGAACCGGGTTTTCTGGGAAGTGGCATCCATGGCAGGACCTTTCATCGTATCTGAAATCATCCTGCACCCTCTAGCTACTAGAGCTACAAGGGGGTCAGCGTAATTTTTAATCGGGAGTGTGTCGCTCATCCCGGGTTTGTCGGGAACGTCGCGCGGGAGCACGCATGCTCTCACCCTCGCTGCTGCCCTGTTCGGGGCAGAGGCTTTGGCGGAAAAACCTGCGGGGCCGCCCTCCGGTGTCTTCCTGCTCTATTCTGAAACCCCGCAGAGGCCATCTGCTGCACAGTGTGATGCCTGGGTCCGCAAGATCCGGCCGTCGGTTGCCAAGGCGGAAGATTGGCTGTGGGGCAGGGCACCGATGAACCGCGAGCTCGAGTTTTACATGTTCATCAGCTCGGGTCGCGTGCAGACTACCGATGCGGCGGAAGGTGATTACGACAGTGGCACGGTGCAGTTCGGGCGTGCAACCGGAAGCCTAACCCCCTTCACGCTGACGCCGGAAGATCATGCCGACCTGACCATTGAAGGCTCGATCGAGGCAGATACGGACGAGGCAGATACGGATAGTCCTGTAATAGCCGTCACGCTTTACGGGCTGCCGGACGGGGAGGGCGAACGTCGATCCTACTTCTGCCGGTTCGATACACATAGTGAGGCACAGAGCTTCATTCCCGTGTTGGCTCAAATGCTAACCTTAGGTCAGGGGAAGGCTGGCCGGCCGTGGAACTACGCTTTGGCTGCTCCTAGTGGCCGAGGATCACAGGTTTGGTGAGCATCCAGATCGCCATGGCCACCATCATCAAATTTTCGGTCAGCGACACGAAACCGAGCGGCACGTTGCTGTCGCCGCCGACGCAGGCGCACTTGAGCTCGCGCTTATCGATATACACGGCCTTGAACACGGACACCGCGCCCACCGTGCCGATCACCAGAGATAGCGGTATGGACAGCCACATCAGCGCGCCCGAGATCATCAGCACGCCTGCCAGGCCCTCGGCGAAGGGGTAGATGAATGCGTAGCGAACCCAGCGTTGCGCCAGCAGGTCGTAGCCCAGGAACATGGTAGCAAAACTCTCGATGTCGCGCAGTTTCTGCAGGGCGAGCAGCGCCATCGACATCGCGACGAACCATTCCGCAGCGGCCAGCGTGAACAGGTCACGGTAAACTGCCCAGCTGGTGGCGAGCGCCATCAGAGCCGCCATGGCGAAGATGGCAATGACCGGCTTGTAGGTGAGCGCCTTTTTGTCGGCGACCGGTTTGCCCAAGTGGCGGCGCAGGTCATCAAACCCGCCCACGCGCACGCCGTTGATGAAGGTCTGCGGTGTGGTGGCGACCCCGTGCTCAGCCTTGAACGCGTCGACCTCGGCACGCGTGGTGAGAGGGTGGTCCTGAACCTCATAACCTTCGCGCTTGAGCAGATCGACCGCCCTCAGTCCCCAGGGGCAGGTGTGCTTGTCCATGACCATCCGGTAGATGTCGGCTTTCTTGGTGACGCGCATGTCCATGCGGCAATCCTTTCGTTGGATGTCAGAGCTTCACTTTCGCGAAAAGCTCGATCAGTTCGTTGAACTTCGTCTGCTGCTCGGCGGCATTGCCGCTGCGGATCGCGTCGGCGACGCAGTGGTCGGCGTGACGCTTGAGGATCTCGGTTTCTGCCCGGGCCAGCGCAGATTTCACCGCCTGGATCTGCTGCAGGATGTCCATGCAGTAGCGGTCCTCGGCAACCATGTCGGCGACCCCGCGGACCTGGCCCGCGATGCGATTGAGACGGTTGCAGATGGCTTTGCTGTCGGTGTGTGGCATGCCGTCCATATACTCCCTAGGGGTATTCTTGACAAGGAGTCGGCCTTGGACCAATGATGGTTTGCTCCTTCAAGGTTCAGAGGCGATGATCTACACCTGCACACAGATCCTGCTGCACTGGCTGGTTGCGGCCCTCATATACGGACAGTGGCTCACCTATGACGCCATCAGCCGGACCCATAACCCGTTGCTCGGGGCCAGTGACGCCGACCTGTTCGAACACGCGCTGCATACCTACGGCGGCATCCTCATCGGCATTCTGATCGGCCTGCGGCTGCTGCTCCGTTGGCACGGCCGTGGCCACCCCGTTGCGGATAGTCCGCGTTGGGAAACGAGGGTTGCGGGCGCCGTACACATGGCCCTCTATGGCCTGATCTTCGCCCAGGCTGTAACCGGTTTCCTCGCGTCCTATGTCACCGGGGCCGCCATGCGCGTGCATACTGCGCTGTGGAGCCTGGTGTGGCCCCTGATTATGCTGCATGTGCTCGCCGCGGGTTACCATCTGCTGAGGCAGGACGGGACTTTGAGCCGCATGTTGACCCTTAGAAGGCGTAATCGTTGAAGCGGTTGAACGGCCGTCAGGGGCGCCGCTCGCGGCTCAACGGGCTAATATGGCTTGGGCCGGCGCAACCGTGCCTTCTTGATGCATCCTTGGGGAACACTGCCATAGGCTGCGAGTTCATCCTTATGATGATGACTCTTGAACTCGGCTCCCGGAATGCACGGGGCGTGCTGCTGACGCTGATGGTCATGGTGGCGATGGTCTTTACTCCGACCTTGCACCATGCGGCGGCGGAGGCCCGGCCGGTCGCGTGTCACGACCATCTCGAAACATCTCTTTCCGACGGCAAGGAGACGAACTGCCAGCACCGCAGACATGCTGCGGCGGGGTGCTGCAGCACAGGTCTTTGCTTCGCAGCGATCCTTGCCGGGAGCGTCGTCTACGCACAGGCACCGCGGCAGGATCAGTTGCTGACCGTGCAGCAGCCCACGGTGCGGACCGCATCTAGCCGGATCGAGCGTCCTCCCAAGGTTTCCTGATCGGACTCACCGGATGCCTCCGGCACCCCGCGTCAATCAAAAAGGAAACTGAAAATGAAAACCCTGACAACCACGCTCAGCGCCGTCGCCGTTATGTGCAGCACTTTCGGAACTGCGCTCGCCCAGGACAAGACCGCCGGTCACGACATGGCCGCCATGGCGAGCGGCCAAATTAAGCTACCCGAAATCTGCATGGCCGCAGGCGAGCAGCCCCCTGGTGAGATGGCCATGGGCATGCACCATCAGATGGATGAGGCGCACACCGCGCTGATGGACGGCATGGACGAGATGAACCGCCAGATGATGACCGGCATGATGGCCGAGGACATCGACGTGGCGTTCGTCTGCGGCATGATTCCTCACCACCAAAGTGCCATCACCATGGCGCAGGCGGCGCTGAAATACGGTGATGATCCCTGGGCCAAGGAACTGGCGCAGAAGGTCATCGACGCCCAGCAGCAGGAAATTTCTGACATGCTGACCTGGCTCGATAAGCGCGCCGCGGCGGAAATGGCCAAGTAGGCCGACAGGAGGGGCGCTATCGTGCGCCCCTCACACCTCAATCAATTGGCCGGGCCACGCGCTGCCAGAGCGCAGGGTGGCTCAGCCCTCAGAAAGGAGAACCTGATGAGCTATGCTCGCTTCGGAGCCATGGTGCTCACCTCGACCCTGGTCATGTTCGGGCTGATGTACCTGAACACCTATCAGCTGGACCACGTCTTCTATAGTCAGACACGGACGTGGATGGCGCTGGTGATGGGTGCCGTGATGGCATTCATCATGCTGCTGTTCATGTGGGGCATGTACAAGAACCGCGCTACCAACTTCACCATCCTGGTTGCCGCGGCCATCGTGTTCACGGGCTCGCTCTGGCTCGTGAGAAGCCAGGAAACCGTCAGCGACGTCGCCTACATGAAGGCCATGATCCCGCATCATTCGATTGCGGTCCTGACCAGCACCCAGGCGCACATCCGCGATCCCCGTGTCCGTAAACTTGCCGATGAGATCATCGAGGCGCAGGTGCAGGAGATTGCGGAAATGAAACGCCTGATTTCTGAACTGCAGGCCAGTCCGCCGCCATCGGACGCATCGGACCTGCCGCCGCTCGATCCCGAAGGGGTTCAGCCCGCCCCCGATTCCTGACCTGGTATGGAATTGGCTTTCCGGGGTATACCCTCACACATGCGAGCCTGACCGCGTGGACCAGCTGATCGCGCTGTCGGGCCTGTTCGTGGTGGCCTTTGTCGCGGCGACCGTGCTGCCTGCCCAGTCGGAGGTTGCCCTGGTCGGGCTGCAGATAGCCGGATACCCGGTCATGCTGCTGGTCGTGGTCGCCAGTTTCGGCAATACCCTCGGCGCTGTCGTCAACTGGGGCCTCGGTCGGGGCATCGAGCATTACCGTGACCGACCATGGTTCCCGGCATCACCGGCGGCGCTGGATCGCGCCACCGGCTGGTATAAACGCTGGGGCCGGTGGAGCCTGCTCCTGGCCTGGGCCCCGATCGGCGGCGATGCGTTGACCGTGATTGCAGGTGTCCTGCGGGAGCCGCTGTGGAG
>Ga0210040_10009149_pt1 | contig 11574 bp, 1 predicted proteins | sample CryGeyCG12114_NA_FD_185462 | JGI IMG/M metagenome (GOLD analysis project Ga0210040, IMG submission 185462) | Groundwater microbial communities from aquifer - Crystal Geyser CG19_WC_8/21/14_NA (SPAdes) (version 2) | ecosystem: Environmental > Aquatic > Deep subsurface > Groundwater | place: USA... | reverse complement strand
GTATTATACTTACTAATAACTATCTAAGGCTATATAGCGTAAATAATATAAACGTAAGTAGTAGTAGCCTATATTTCTACTACTTATTAGTACTTTTATTTAAAAGACTAAAATAGTAAGTAAATAGCTACTTACGCCCCTATAATAATAGAGAAGGTATAAGAATAGTATATTAGTAAGATTCCTAAAGTAGGCTATTAAAGTATAGTAGTATAGAAAGATACTCTATAACTATATAATATAAAAGAGTATAGCGTAAGTAATAAGTTTACTATATACTATACTTACTAGTAAAAAGCTTACTTTTAGTACTACCTTTTACGTATATAGCTATAGTCTAGTAAATAGTAGTTAATATAGTTTACTATAATAGAATACTACTTTCTATAAAATAAGTAACTATATATTAAAGATATAGAAGTTACTAAGAGCTTAGATATAATAAGTATATACTAGTTCTACTAGTTAACTTATATTAGTAAGCTAGTATTATTAACTTATAAGGTTTACTTCTATATTATACGCATCTTACTAAAGACTTATAGGTATTTCTTTCTCTAAGATAGGACCTAGGTAGAGTTTTAATATTAGCTTCTAGAGGTCTTTACGTAGGTAGTAATACTATAAATTATAACTTAAATAAACCTAGATATACTCTATAGCTATGCTTTTATATTAATATCTTCTTTACTTACTCTTATAGTTATATTACCTCTACTATAGAAGGTATAGTACGTATATAGCTCCTAATATAATAATATATTCTTAAGCGCTATAGGAAGATAGCTTTAAATATAGCTTACTAGAGAAGAGACTATACTAACTTAGCTCTTACGTAAATATAGAGGTATAATAAACTTACTAAGACCTTATAATATATCTAATACTATAATTTATTTATAATCTTTAATACTTAAGCTATAAATTTAAAGAGTAAAGTAGTAATATTAGTAATAATTATAATAGAAAGGACTATACTAAATACTTTACTTATATAAAGTAACTCTATACTTCTTAAGAAGTAAAGTAAGAAAGAGAATAGTAGCGTTATTATAGAGTATATATAATAGCTAAAGTAATATAGTAATCTTATAAGACTATAGGTTTTAACTAATATACGCTTTACGTTATTAAGGATAGTAATAATACTATCTACTATAGGCTTACTAATAAAGAGATAAGTGTTCTCTTCTAGGTAATATATAAGTAGCTTTACTATAATTAGCGATAGCCTTACATAATATAAGAATATATATACTAGGATACTATATTTAATAGTAAGAGTAGAGTCTATTAAAGTATTACAGCCTCTTTAGAAACGCTAGTTTATAGCGCTTAAGACTATTATAAATATAGTATCTACTTATTAGGAAAAATCTAATAAGTAGATAATAGCTTTAGTAGGCCTATATTTAGTAGCTAGTAGGTTAAAGATATTATTTCTAAAGAGTAAGAAGGCTAAGGCAGTATAGAGAATAAAGTAAATAGTTAGTATTATAGAAGTAGAAGTATAGTAGAGGTATAACTTTATAAAAGTATAAGTAAGAAAAGTAAGTTATTTATTATATACTATTTATCTAGATATATACCTATTATTTAAGGACTAGTAAGCCTTAGTACTACTTTACTAGAGTATTTATAGCTTAGTCTCTATACTCTTATTACTACTTTATTTATAAAAGTATTAATTATACTCTTAATAGCGCTTAGTATCTTAAGTACTAAATAATACTATAGAGAGTTATCTTCCTCTACTTAGTTTAGCTATTCTATAGTATTATTTATAAGCTCTCTAAGTTATTAATAGGATACGTCCTATTTCTAGAACTCTAGGTTAAGTTAGCCTAAGGTAGCTCTAGTCTTACTTACTATAGAAGTAAGGATATCTTTCTTAGTATTAAGAATTACTAATTTTTTATAATTAATATCTAGCATAGGCTTTAGGTAGAGTTATATAATAATATACTAATATTATTTATTTACTAAAGCATTTAACTACTACTTATATATCTAGAATACTATATTAATATTAGAATCTATATTATAGGTAGTAGTTATACTACTATAGAAGATAGTAATAATTATATAATAGGTAGTAAACGCTTATTAAATATAATTATAGATTAGGTATACTATAAGGTATTATAAGCTCTTTTATATCTTAACTAGATAATCTAATTAAGAGCTAAGGACGCTAAATTCCTAGGAAATAATACTTATATATAGTCCTAGTTTATTAATATAAGTAAGCGCATTATCTAGATAAGACTCTATACTAGCTAGTAAGCTAATTCTAGTAGTAGAGACTTATATTCTAGCTATAGCTAATTATACTTTTATAGTAAAGATACTAGTATTATTAACTAGAATCTTACCTAGACTAGCCTATAGTACGCTATATAGTATAGTATAGCTAACTTATACTATAACTAGTATTAATATTAAGCTCTAATAGTATTAATATATAGTAGCTACTATAGATATAGCCTACGCTCTTAACTTAGTAGTTAAGCTACTCTAATATTAGCATAAGCGTAGGCGTAAGTATAGGCCTAGGCCTTAGCCTAGTATAATTATATTTACTAGAAGTAGTAGTTAGTAGAGTAAAAGAGGATTAGGGCTTAGGCTCCTAGGAGGTCTAAAACGATTAGCGTTTAGTAGTCTATTAATAATTAGATAACTGCGTCCTTATACTAGTACTATTATTATATATCTACTACTTAGATACTTAATATAAAGCTTCTTTTAAACCTAAAGTTACTAGCCTAATATTTATCTTTTATAGATCTTACTACTACTTTCTAAAAACCTATACTTAAGTAGCTACTATTTTTACTATTTTACTCTATTTAAAGTTAATCCTATTATACTACCTATATATCTAATTAAATTAGCTTAACCTAAGTATAATTAAATATAGTAACTTTCTAAAGAGTCTAATATATATAAGCGTAAAATCTATAGTATTACTACTTAACTAAGTAAAGTAATAGAATAATATATAGTCTACGTAGATAAAGTTATTAAGTAAAGTATAAGTAGTATATTAGAAAGGCTAATTAACTTTATTACTACTTAGTAAAAGAAATTTTAGGTAGAACTTTAACTTAAGTATATAAGTAAACTAGGATAAATACCTAATAGAGAGAGCGCTAATAAGTAGTAGCTATTTATTAGGTAACTATATAGTTAGAGCGTATTATAGTAGTAAAATCTAATTACCTTTTCTTTTCTTCTTTACTATTTATTCTAGTATTTTATATTTTTAACTATCTCTACTACTACCCTATCGCATCTAACCTATATAAATAAACTATACCTATAGCTACTAGAGTAGCGTATACTATTACTATTACTATTACTATTACTATAGCTATAATAATTATAGTAATATACTCTAAGAAGATAAAGATAGCTATTAAGTAACTCCTAGGTATAGCTAAAAGATATATTATTTCTAAGTTTAATAAAGCTATAGATTACGTAGCCTTAGCTCTTATTAGTAGCTTTACGTATCTTACTTAATATAGTTAGGCCTACTTCTAGTAGTCTACGTATTACGTAGTAGTAAATTACTAAAAGATTAAAGTCTTTCTCTCTTTTACGTAGGTAAGACGCTATATATATATATAGGACTTAGACTTATAGCTAATACGCTATAGTACTACCTATACTAGGTTACGTTTAACTACCTATTAACTAAGGTAATAGTCTATACCTATACTATAATTAAGTCTATAAATATAGCTATAGATATAAGTTAAAAGTTTATTTAAGTATTCTTTATTACACTTTAAAACTAGGTTAACTTTATTATCTATATTAGGTCCTACTCTAATATATTTAATATATATATTACTATACTACACTTCTTCCTAGCGTATATAGTTCTACTTAGATTAGTACCTTTTACTTTATTCTTACTATTTAGACTATTTTACTATATAGCTTAACTTATAATATATATTTATAATTAAATATAGCTCTTTAATCTTAAGTAACTTACTAACTTTATTAGAGTTATATTTACTAATAACTTAAGTTTAATTCTACGTATACGTATACGATCTAATTTTATATCTAAGGTACTACTTAGTTAACTACCTATATCTCTATATCTATAAATAGCTTAATTATATATATATATACTTACTTTACTAAATACGTAACGCTATTTCTTTTAGCTAAGTTTCTAAGACCTAATGTATCTAGCTTTATAAAAGTAGTATTATATATTTTACTTTTAGTAGTATACTTATTATTAAGGCTATTTAACTATATTAGCGTCTATATAAGTAAGCGTATAATAGCTTTTATAACTTATAAGTTATTAGAAAGTTCTTTATATAAGATTATAATTACACCTTTACTATATTATTTATATAGCTAGGCTAGCTTTTTACTTTAGATACTCTATACTACTACTTCCTTTACTACCTTATAAGGTACTAGGCCTAACCTAGGCGTAATCTTCTTAACTATCTTCTTAATCTTAAGCGCGATTTTTAACTCTACTTAACTACTACTCTTAGGGTTTAGTTTATATATAAAGTTATACTAGAAAAGGTAGCTAAATAGAGTATATATATAGCTTATCTTATATTAGTTAGTTCTCTATATTAACTACTTATAGTAGGTAGTAAAGCTATTACCTATATAGCTAATAGAAAAGTTAAAGATTTAGTTAATAAGTCCTTTAGAATTTAAAAAGGCTATAGCGTTATCTCTACTAAACTTAGTAATAAACTTTATTATAAATATTAACTATACTATTAGATTATTAGTATCTAGAATCTTCTTTTAGGAACCTTTTTTTACTTACATTGCATTTCTTACTTTAATCTCTTCTTTATTTTTATCTTTATTATTCTCTTTTTTCTCTTCTTTTTTATTATTAATAGTAAAGCGCTATTTCTTATTTTATAGAGTTATAATAGAAGTATATCTATTAAGGATATCTCTTACTTATATAAGAGTTTATAAGTTATTTTTTTAGACTAGAAGCTCTTTAAGAAGCTATTAAAGTTAGTTATATATAATATAAGTTAAAAGAAGTAGCTTACTATTAGTAGTTTCTCTATAAAACCCTTTAGCTATACTATAAGCTACCTAAATTCTTATAATAGCTTAAGTAATATAGGCCTAGCTATACTTAGGCTTACTATTAATAATAAGGCTATAGACTAGCTAAAGAGTCTTAATATAGTTAATAAAGAAAAGTTAAAGGTTATAAGCTCTACGTAGCTAGAAGGAAAAGAAGCTACTAATAATAAGCTCTTTAAGGACGTAGAAGAAATATAGGTATATAAGTTACTATAACTTTTAGTAATACTTAAGGTTATAGTATATTACTTATTTACTTATATACTATATATATTAGGAAAACTTTAAGGTAAGCTAGTACACCTATATACTCTATAGCGCCTAAAATAATCCTAAGCTAGTAAAGTATACTTAGCGCCTTAGTTTACTATAAAGTTAGAATTTTAGCTTTAGGCGCTTTTATATAAGTAAGGCGCTATTAGTACTACTAGCATATAATATCCTTTTTATACTTACTATATATATATTACTCTAAGTATAAATAAAGCTTATTATATATATAAAACCTAATATAATAACTACTTTCTTAGTACTACTTATAATACGTATACTATATATATACTATAGGCTCTATATAATTCCTAAGTACTAGCTACCTCTTCTACTAATTAAGCTAATTCTACTAATTATATATTTTATTTACGTTTAGTAGTATAAGTATAGGCTAGTAGCTAGAAATAGCTTAATTTAGAGTAATTCTATACTAAAAATATAATAATATTACGTATTTATAGCTATAATTATCTTACTCTAGCTTAGTCTAGTACTCTTCTATTAGCTCTATAGTTATAACTAGCTTATTTACCTTATATACTTATACTAATACTTTCTCTATATTATCTTTATCTAATACTAAAGATATTAACTTATTTATAGCTTTATATATTAAAGCCTATTTAGATAAGAACTTTCTTTTTATATCTCTACTTTATTATTACCTAAAAGCTATAACTTCTAGTAGTATATCTTACTTTAAAGTAAGTATATATAAGATTATCTTTAGTTTTAAGAGCTATTTAGTCTATAGGCGTAGTATAAACTTTAGGAAAACTTTATAATATTAGTGCTTATCTTCTAGTATATATTAAGTATATACTATTATATTATTATTATAGTCTAATATATTATCTACTAACTTACTACTACTAGCTATATTATTACGCTAGTTAAGTAATATATTATTTATACTAATACTTTTATACTTAGTATTTATTATACTCTTTTTATCTTTACTTTATATAGATAGTAGAAGTTTAATGTTCTTACTTCTTAGCGTAATCTTATTCTTTTATTTATATTATTAGCTATAAAAGCCTTAGTAGTTAGGTTTAGTACTAGTTATATTACTTATAGTTTATATATAACTACTAGTTTATAGTAGTAAGTAGTTAGTACTACTAATACTAATACGTTAATAGTTAGACTAACTAGCTTACTCTTACTATACTACTTTAGTTCTTCTAGGCTTATAAGATTAACTAAATCCTCTAAAGAATCTTTATTAAGATTATTTAGTAAAAAGAGACTTACTTTTATTAAGTAGAAGCTAGTAGTAGCCTATTAAATCTTCTTTTAAAGAATCTAGCCTAATATAGTATATTTAGAAGTACTTATATTTTATTAAAGCTTTTTAATTACTTTATAAGATACTTTAGCTACTAGTTAGTTTATAAGTATTTAATTATAATTCTTAAGTATATACGCTTAATATTCTCTAAAGAGGCTTTCTTTATAACTTAAATTCTTATCTAGTATTCTAAGAGATATATATAGAGTAAAAAGCTAAAGTATATAATAGCGCTTCTTCTTAGTACTAAAAATATTATCTTACTTAATATTTTAATAGCTAAGGCTTTCTTATTAATAAAGTTAGTAAATAGTCTTTTTACTATAAGCGTAATAAATATAGTACTATAAAACTTCTAGTAGCTTAGCTATCCTAATATTAGTCTAATTTACTATAAATTTAGACGTTTTTTACGTTAATATAAGATACGCACTTATTCTAAGTTTAGTAATAAAAATATAAAGTTCTCTAGTAAAGATACTACTTTATCTACTATACTTACTAGCTTTATAACTAGTTAGTAAAACTTACTTACTAAGTTTTAGTATATTACTATAGCCTATTCTTAATATTATAAGACTATATTAAATATTAGTATAATTATTAGCTTTTTATATATTAAATATATACTATATATACTTTACTATACGTAAGGCTACTTTTTCTAGTTTAATTAAAATTCTATCTTAGTTTATAATTACTTATAACTTATATATATTACTCTATCTCTTTTATATTATAAACTAGAATACTTCTTTTTCTTATTCTATATATATTAATAGTAAGTATAGTTAAATATTCTACTCTTTAGTTAATAGCTATATAATTACTAAGTTACTTATTAATCTTATAATATATCTATTATAGCTACTAATTAGTAAAATTATTTAATAAGGTATATACTTTTATAAGTACCTTAATACTATATTAGAGTTCTTATAGTTATTATTTTAGTTAGACCTATTACTATTAAGAGAGTAGTCTTTTTATATAGTAAGTAATAAGTTAAAAGCTAGTACTATTAGCTAGTACTTTATATAATATAGCTTACTTATAGCTATAAATATTATATATAAAGTTAGCTTTCTTCTTATAGCTACGTCTCTCTACTATCTTAGCTAAGTTAGAGTTAAAGTACTAATATAATTATAAGAAATATTATGTCTTATATAGTGCCTTTTATTATTATAGTATTAGTCTATAATTATTTTTAGGCTATAGTTAGCTTACTATATATTAAAATTATTAAGTACTAAATTCCTTTTCTAAAAGTTTATTATCTTATTTAGATAGCTCTACGTTTAAAGTATTTAGTATATTATACTTAAATTATTTCTTAATAAGCTATTAATAGTCTATTACTATACTATTATCTAGGCTAATTACTACTTAGTCTATACGTATCTTTTATATATAATTAGAAGCTTTAAGCTATTAAGTTAGTATAGATAACTCTTTATTATAGCTACGTTTACTAAACTTATATATAGTAGAGTTTCTCTATATAGTAGTAGTATTATTTTTTAAGCTAAATTAGAATAATTATATAAAGATAGATACTATTATTTTAGTAATTAGAGAGACTAGTAGAGTTTATAGTAGCTAGTTAAGTAGAAAGGTAGCGCTAACCTTAGTTAATCTATTTATAATATCTCTCTACTAGGTTTAGTTATTTACTACTAATTATAGACTTACTAAGATAATAGTAATAGTATATATTAGCGCACTAATTAACCTAGTTTAGTATATTACTAATAATATTTTAAGGTAGCCTTTACGTACTATATACTACTATTTACTCTTTTTAGCTTTAGTCGTATACTATTTATTTATTAGACTTAGTATTATACTTCTTTATTTATATATATAAGAGTAATTACTCTTAAAGAGCTATTATTACTACTTATTCTAGATATTTATTTAGTATTTATAGATAACTTATTAGTACTAGGTATTCTTATTATATAATTATTTAGGCTAGATAGCTATTTAAGAATAGCTTCTCTTAGTAGCCTACTTTCTATATTATATAGTATATTTATAGTATAAGTAGTATATTTCTACCTTTATTAGTAGACGTAGTTATAGTTATAGTTATACTTTATAGTAATCTATAAGATATACTTAATATAATTACTATCTAAATACTAGCTAAAAACTTAAGAGAACTTTATAATAATATCTACTATAACCTATAATACTCTACTTCTATATAATATTAAGTAGAGTATTTATCTAAGAATACTATTTGCGTATAGGCCTACTTCTATCTTATAGTATACTAAGTTATATATATTATTATTAATATAGAGTATAACTTTAATAGTGTCTTATAGTTATATTCTAGAGCTTAAGTCTAGTAAGTATATAAATAGTATAGCTAGATTTATTTTAATTTTAAGTCTATCTTATATATATAATAGATATCCTTTAGTAGTAAAGTATTTACTATTATTTATAGTATATATAGTATTTTTTACTATAGTTATATAAAGGTTTACTTAGCTATATAAAGTATAAGGTTTAATAGTACTAGTAATTAGCGTATACTCTAAAATTATACTAAATTAAAGTAACTTAGTATAGCTTTCTACTTCTATTACTTCTATCTTAACTCTACTTTACTTTACTAAACTAGTCTTACTATATTATTATATTTTAGTTTTAAGTATTACTATAGCTAGGCGTTAAAGTTAAGTTTAGCTTTTACGTAATATCTATAGCGCTACTAACTTATAAAATAGCTAGTATACTAAAAGTACTAGTAGTATTAATATAGCTATATTATAGAGTAGAATATACCTTTATAGTTAGTAGCTACTATACTTATAGTTATATCTAAAGGCGATTCTCTTATACTTTTATATATTAGTCTATATAAAAGTAATATATATAACTTACTATCTAGTAGTTTTACTAATACTTTTATACTTAAGAATAATAAGCTTTAGAGTTATAGATAGCTAAGAGAAGAAGATATTATACTTATAGAAGAACTAGATTATAGTTCTACTAGTATTAAACTATTATAGTTCTACTATAAGATAATAATTACTAAGTTTAAGACTACTAGTAACTTATTTATTACTATATAGAAGTTATATAAGAAAGAGAAGTATATTATAGCTAGTAAGCTATTAGATTAGCTTATATACGTAGCTACTTAGCTATATATTACTTACTTATTATAAGTATTAAGCTAATAAACTCTAGTACTAGTAATATTATACTATTTTAGAGTAATTTTAATTATACCTTTATATCTTAGCTTAGCTATATATATATTATAAAAAGTAATATAAAGTTATTATTTTAAGATAAGTACTTTATACTATTAATAAGCTAGCTATAGTTTTAAAATATAAACTAGTAGTATACTTTACTTAATACTATACCTTATAGCTTATTTAGGAACTTATAGAAGATACGCTATATTAACGTACTTATCTAAAACGTAGATAGAACTTTTAGGAATACTAACTAGTATAAGCTTCTTTACTAAAATATTATTAATATTATAGCTTTTTAGCTAGTATTCCTACTCTTTTATAATTATCTAAAGTATATACTTAAGCGTATATTCTAGTACTATATATTACTAAAAGATAAGCTTCTAGATTCTAGGACGTTTACTATACTTTATAATTCTAATTAGTAGTAAGAGATATAGTTACGTCTTTTACTAAGTACTATAGTTATCTCTATTATAGTTAGTATAAATAAAATATATCTAACTAACTTCTAAGGCGATAAAGTAGCTTAGCTAGTATATATTTTAGTTAGTAACTTAGATACTAGTATCTACTAATTATAGCTTATACTTAGAATAATACTAGTAAGCTTACTATTTATAGTAAAGTATAATAATATAGATCTTAAAGTATAAGTATACTATTAGTTTATAAGTATAGTACTTAATTATATATATCTATCTAAAGTTATATATATAGACTTCTAATATCTATAGCTATCTATAAGCTTAGCTAAATAAGAATTAAGCTAAAGTATATAGATAGCGCCTACTACTTCTATTTCCTTATTATATATAAAGTAATAGCTAACTATATAGAGTAAGTCTTTATTACTAGTATTAAGAGCTAGAAGTACTATACTATATATACTATCTCTTTACTATAATAAACTAAACTTATATAATCTAGCTATCTTAATAAAGTAACTACTAAGTATTATCTACTCTAAAATTATACTAAAACGTAGTAATTAATCTATATATAGTATTATAATAGTATTATAAAAGAGGATCTTATATATATATACCTAGTAAAGAATTTTACTTAGGCCTTTTTTTATATTAATATATATAAGGCGCTTATTCTAGACCTACTATACTAGCTATATAAGAGTATTATAAAGTACTCTCTTAACTAGCTATATACTTTACTTAGTATAATATATAGTAACTTAAAAGTTAATCTTACTAGCTTTAGTATATATTAGCTTAACTAGTACTTTTATAATATACTATACTATCTAGAGTTAAAGCTCTTCTACTAGATACCTATAAGTAAAATTACTTAGTAGACTAAGAGTAAATAGTAAGCTATCTTCTATTAAGTACTTATAGTTTTTATTTTACTCTTATAAGCTTAGCTATATACTCTTTAGTACTTACGCGCTATATATAATTTTATTATACTTATATATTATTATAGTTATAATAATAATACTCTATAGTATATATTAGATACGCTAGAGTATATAAATACGTATAAATAAGAGTTAGAAAACTACTATCCCCTTAATAAAGAGAGGAACTTATAGTTTAATATCTTAAAGTTCTATATAATCTTATATTATATCTACTTTATCTAGTAATATAGTCTATTACTAAATTATAACTCTAAGTTATATATAGAGGCTCTTTATATATATCTTATAAAAGT
>Ga0210040_10009148_pt1 | contig 11574 bp, 10 predicted proteins | sample CryGeyCG12114_NA_FD_185462 | JGI IMG/M metagenome (GOLD analysis project Ga0210040, IMG submission 185462) | Groundwater microbial communities from aquifer - Crystal Geyser CG19_WC_8/21/14_NA (SPAdes) (version 2) | ecosystem: Environmental > Aquatic > Deep subsurface > Groundwater | place: USA... | reverse complement strand
CTCTATAATCACCGAAAGCCCGGGGCTGTTTTCAGCCTGCCGCAGCACGTGATCGAGATGGGCGGCACCGGTCACCACGATCGCTGCGGCGAAGCGCTCGTCACCGGCACAGCGGTCCAGCGTGGCCTGGAACAAGGTGCGGTCCCCCACCAGCGGGAGGAACGGCTTGGGCATCTGCTGCCGGCTGCGCGGCCAGAGCCGCGTTCCACTGCCGCCGCACAGGACGACCGGGGTAATTGGAGCCATTGTGTCGTGCACGCCCTATTCTAATTGTCTGATATCGCGCCGTGCCCAATCGGGCCACGCGGCCCGTTGATCAAGAGGCCTGAAGACCTCACCGACGGAACCAGGATTGGCGCCAGCCATAACTCGCCTCAACGGCATCTCCTGCAGCATCACGCGCGGGTTGGAAGCGGAAGCGCCGTTCGGCAAGTTCGCAGGTAATCCGATCCGCCTCCGGGTCCGGGCTCGGCTCAAGGATGCGGCAATCCTGCGCCCGCCCCTCGGCGGTCACGGTCATGACGATGGTCACCGAATGACCGATGCGCAAATCGCGACCGCCCTCGGGCGTGGGATAATCGGCCGCATTGTTGATTTCGCCGGCGATCTTGACCGGGCTCGTGACCGGCACCCCGCCCCCTCCCGTGCCCGAGCCGCCGCTGCCGCTTCCCAGACCCTCGCCCGCACCGCCTGCTCCGGTACCCTCGCCCTGCTCGCCGGCGCCGGCCCGGTTGGCCTCGCCGGTCGAGCTTGCGCGTGGCGCGGGGATCGGGCTGGGCTGGACGATGCGTGGTTCAGGCGCGGTCACCTCGCGCGGAACCGCCTCCGGCGCCTCCTCGGCCGCCGCACCGGCATCGGACGTGGGGCTGGGATCGGGACTGGGCGAGGGCTCGGGCGGCGGCGGCGGCGCAGTGACGTTGACCGTTATCACCGAAGCCGCACGCTCGATCACCGCGCCGGAAAAGTCAGGCGCGAAGGCCCGGATCAAGCCCATGATCGCCAGCACATGCAGCACGACGATCAGCGCGATCAGCCACCATCGCGGCCGCCGCCTTGTTTCGTATCGCGCACCAGGGCTCACGGCGTCTTTGCAATCCTCCGCTTCGTCGACTCACCCACTCGGAGCCGGCCCGGCGATGCCACTTGCCCGGCTGAGGCGGTGAAGCGAGGAACAGCCGTTACTCCGGGTTGATTACAGGTAGGTAAGCGCCATCGAATTGCAGGAGAAACATCAATGTTTCGAAAAGCTCAGGATCAAGAAGCATATGGAGATCACCGACGCCAACGGCCAGCATATCGGCACCGTTGACGAGGTGGAAGATGAGCGCATCAAGCCGTCCCGCACCGACAGCGGCGACAACATGCACCATTACCTCCCGCTCGAAGCCATCGAGAAGATCGATGACAACCGGATCTATCTCAAGGCCGGCACGCAGATTCCCGCTGGCGTCAAGTAACGCCCGCAGGCGTGATCCGGCGGGAGCCGGATGAAACCGGCCCCGGAAACCGCCTCGGCGATCCGGGGCTTGTTGCATCGACGGCTGGCTAGTCCAGTTCGCCGTCCATGCGCAGGGGTCCGTCCCCGTACAGGTATGCCGGATCGAAGCGCGCGAAAGCCGCCAGGCTTGCACGGTCGGCACGTGCAGCACTCCACGGCGGAAATCGGCCAGCCCATCCTTGCGCATCTGCCCCAATGCGCGGTTCATGTGGATCGCGGTGGTGCCGCACATGTCGGCCAGGTCGGCCTGGATCAAAGGTGTCCGAATGCCCCCGGTGGCGCCCAGGCCGACCAGATCCAGCCGCTCCCACAGCTCGCAGAACACGTGCGCCGCGCGATTGGCGGCGGGCAGTTGCTCCATCTTCATGATCCATTCCCGGTGGATCGCCGCGTCGAGCAAGGTCGAGAACCACAGCAGCCGCGCCAGGTGCGGGTTCTCCTCCATCACCTGCATCAGTGTGTCATGCGACACGAACCCCACCTTGGCAGGACCCACGGTGACGATGTCGTGGTCCAGCCGCTTGAGGGCGAAGGCATGCAGGTCGACAAAGTCGCCGGGGACCTGCACCCCCACGACATAGCGCCGCTGCTCCTGGTGGATCGTGCGCAGCATGAAGCCCTCGATCAGCATGGTGGAGCGATCGCAGAGTTCGCCGCGCGCGAGGATGGTGGTCGGCTCGGACAAGGTTTGCACGCTGCCGATCAGTGCTTCCACGGTGCCCTTCTCCTGCTCGCTCATGGCGCGCCGAAGGCGCCCCATCAGGAAGCGGCCAGTCAATGGGTATTGGTCAAGCTCGGCCAAAGCCATTCTTCGGGCAGCCTTTCATCGCGCAGCTCTCCCCGTCCTGCCCATTTTTGGCAGGTGCTGCTTCCTTGCGAAGCTGCGCAACTTCCTTACAGCGCATGCGAGGCAAAAGAACAACAATTCGGTCGAAACGACGCATGGCGTGGGTTGAGAACGGCACTGGCGCATACGGCAAGTGCAGCACCGCGCTGAACACACCGACCGCTCTCGGCTGTTCGGCACGCATCAGGTCGTTCGCCTGGTGGGTTTGCCGGTTTGCATGTTGCGTCCGCTTTTCCTAGGCATCACCGCCATGCAGGACGACAACAGGCAGCGGTGCGGGAAACGCGGTGATCGCCGTCGTATTCGCGTGCAATCGGGTGCACTTGGTGATGGCTGAAATCGAGACGGTCAGCGAGACGAAGAGCCACGGCGGGACACAGGGCGTCTATACGCACCGCTCGCGGCAGACGGGCACACCGATGACGTTCGCGGTCTACGTGCCCGATCATGGCGAAGGCGCGAGGCTGCCGGTGCTATGGTACCTCTCCGGCCTCACCTGCACGCACGCCAACGTCATGGACAAGGGCGAGTATCGCGCCGCCTGCACCCAGCACGGTGTCATCCTCGTCGCGCCCGACACCTCTCCGCGGGGCGACGAGGTGCCCGATGCCGAGGGCTACGATTTCGGCAAGGGCGCGGGCTTCTACGTCGATGCGACGCGCGAACCCTGGGCGGCCAATTACCGCATGCGCTCCTATATCGAGGACGAACTGCCGGCGCTGGTCGAGGCGAGCTTCCCCGTCGATGCGGAGCGGCAATCGATCTTCGGCCATTCGATGGGCGGCCACGGCGCGCTGACCATCTCGCTGCGCAATCCGGGCCGCTTCAGGTCGACCAGCGCCTTTTCGCCCATCGTCAGCCCGCTTGCCTGCCCCTGGGGCGAGAAGGCGCTGGGCGGGTATATAGGGGACGACCGCTCGGCCTGGCGCGAATATGACGCGGTCGCGCTGATCGAGGACGGGGCGCGCCTGTCGGACCTGCTGGTCGACCAGGGCCGTGCGGACAATTTCCTCGACGAACAGCTCAAGACACACCTGCTCGATGAAGCCTGTGCGAGGGCCGGGATTCCCGCGACGATCCGCATGCACGATGGCTATGACCATTCCTATTTCTTCATCTCGACCTTCATGGCCGAGCATATTGGCTGGCACGCGGAGCGGCTTAAGGGCTAAGGCGGCACCATGAGCACCAAGGAACAGACACTGGGCGAGATCATTGCTCGCCATCACCGGCGCGAGGGGCCGCTCCTGCCCATTCTCCACGATGTGCAGCATGAATATGGCTGCGTCGATGCCGAGAGCGAGGCGCTGATCGCCAAGGGCCTGAACCTGAGCCGTGCCGACGTGCACGGCGTGGTCAGCTTCTATCACGACTTCCTGTCCAAGCCCGATCCGCGCCCGGTGGTGCAGATCTGCCGTGCCGAGGCGTGCAAGGCGCGGGGCGTCGAGCGCCTGATCAACGACGCCACGCTGGCTGCGGGCGAGCGGGTGAAGATCGCCACCGTCTACTGCCTCGGCCTGTGCAGCGCCGGCCCCGCCGCGCGCACCGGCGATGACCTGCATATCCGGCTGGACGAGGCCGCCATCGTAAAGCTGGTTGAGAACGCATGACCACTATCGTCAAGATTTCCGACGACGCCCTCGCCCGCGCGGCCGGGGCAGACCGCCTGGCCGAAGCCTTCGCCCGCAAGGGGTGCGAGGTGCATCGCGTCTCCAGCTGGGGCATGCACTGGCTCGAGCCGCTGGTGGAGATCGACGGGCGCGGATACGGCCCGGCCACGGCAGCGGATGTGGACGCCATTCTCGATCATGATCGCTCCTCCACGCGAGAGGCGGAGAAGCAGCCGAAGGATGGCCCCCTCGGCGGCGCCCCGCTCGCACCCGACTTTTCACCCGAGGGCGCGCCGGAGCGCATGTGGGGTGAAGTGATCGAGGACAGCCTCTTCATCGCCACGCAGACGCGCCTCACCTTCGCCCGCGCGGGCAAGACGCGGCCGCTCAGCCTGGAGGATTACGAGGCGAACGAGGGCTGGCAGGGCTTGCGCCGCGCGCGCGAGATCGGCCCGGCGGCGATCGTCGAGGAGGTGATGCATTCGGGCCTGCGCGGCCGCGGCGGCGCGGGCTTTCCCGCCGGCATCAAATGGAAGACCGTGCTCGATACGCCGGGCTTGCAGAAATACATCGTCTGCAATGCCGACGAGGGCGATAGCGGCACCTTCGCCGACCGCATGGCGATGGAGGGCGACCCGTTCCAGCTGATCGAGGGCATGGCCATTGCCGGCGAAGCGGTGGGCGCGGACCAGGGCTACATCTACGTCCGCAGCGAATATCCCGACGCCATCGGCAAGCTTGATGCCGCTTTGAAGCTCTGCGTCGAGATCATCGCGCCGTTCAAATGCGAAGTGCGCGTGGGCGCCGGCGCCTATGTCTGCGGCGAGGAGACCAGCCTGCTCAACTCGCTCGAGGGCAAGCGCGGCGAGGTGCGCGCCAAGCCGCCGCTGCCCGCGATCAAGGGCCTGTTCGGGCGCCCCACCGTGGTCAACAACGTGCTGACGCTGATGGCGGTGCCGCACATCCTCGCCGAAGGCGGCGCGGCGCATTACCAAGGCCATGGCCTGGGCCGTTCCAAGGGCACGATGCCCATCCAGCTCGCCGGCAACATCAAGCATGCGGGGCTGTACGAAGTCGGCTTCGGCGTGACCCTGCGCGAGCTTGTCTACGATATCGGCGGCGGCACCTATTCCGGCCGCCCGGTCAAGGCCGTGCAGGTGGGCGGGCCGCTCGGCGCGTACATCCACCCCGATCAGTTCGACATCAAGTTCGACTACGAGGAATACACCGCGGCCGAGGCGCTGATCGGCCATGGCGGCATCACCGTGTTCGACGATACGGTGGACATGCTGGAAATGGCGCGCTTCGCCATGGAGTTCTGCTCGATCGAAAGCTGCGGCAAGTGCACGCCGTGCCGCATCGGCTCGGTTCGCGGCGTCGAGGTGCTCGAGCGCATCCGCCACGGCGGCCGCAAGCGCGACACGTTCGAGCTGATGCCGCAGATCCGCAATGCGCCCAAGAATGCGGGCCGCGACGCGGGTGACGAGATCGGCCTCCTTACCGATCTGTGCGAGACGATGAAGTTCGGCTCGCTCTGCGCGCTCGGCGGCTTCACGCCCTATCCGGTGATGAGCGCGCTCAGGAACTGGCCCGAGGATTTTACGCGCGACCCGGCCAATGTCGAGAAGGCGCTGGATCGGGTGGAGGGGTGACCTTCACGCCCCGCCCCCGCCCCCGCCCATGAAGATGCTGGCGCAATGATCCTGGGTTGCGTGCTCGCCGGAGGCCAGTCCTCGCGCTTTGGCAGCGATAAGGCGCTGGCGGAACTGGACGGGCGCACGCTTCTTGCCCGCGCGGTGGACGCGCTCTCCGGCTGGTGCGAGCACGTGATCATCGCCGGTCGCGCGCTCGGACCCGCACCCTGCATACCGGACTGGCCACGGCCCGGGATGGGACCGCTGGGCGGCATCGCGGCGGCGCTGCGCCACGCGCAGGACGAGGACTATGCCAGCGTGCTGACCTGCGGTGTCGATTCGGTCGGACTGCCGGGAGATCTCCTGCAAATTCTCGCCCCTGCGCCCGCATACCTTGAAACGCAGCCGGTAGTCGGGCATTGGAACAGCGAAGCCGCGTCGATTGTGCAGGCGATCCTCCAGAGTGAAGGACGCCACTCGATGCAAGCATTCGCCCGTGCCGCCGGCGCTCGGGCCGTGAAGAGTGCTGGCGCACCTGTAAATATCAACACTCCGGCCGATCTCGCCGCAATGAGGCGCGCCGCGATGGAGACAGACGATGGGATATGAGCACCAGAAGGATTTCGGCACGCCCAAGGCGAAGTCCGACACCATGGTGTCGCTCACGATCGACGGGCGCGCGGTTACCGTACCTGCCGGCACCAGCGTGATGCGCGCCGCGCGCGAGATCGGCGGCGACATTCCCAGCCTGTGCGCCACCGACAACATGGAAGCGTTCGGCTCGTGCCGCATGTGCCTGGTCGAGATCGACGGCATGCGCGGCACGCCCGCCTCCTGCACCACGCCGGTGCAGACCGACATGGTGGTGAAGACCCAGACCCCGCGCCTGGAGAAGCTGCGCCGCGGGGTGATGGAGCTCTACATCTCCGACCACCCGCTCGATTGCCTCACCTGCAGCGCCAACAATGATTGCGAGCTGCAGGACCGCGCCGCCGACGTGGGCCTGCGCGACGTCCGCTATGGCTACGAAGGCGCCAACCACCTCGTCGCGCCGACGGACAATTCCAATCCCTACTTCCAGTTCGAACCGTCCAAGTGCATCGTCTGCAGCCGCTGCGTGCGCGCCTGTGCCGACGTGCAGGGCACCTTCGCACTGACCGTCGACGGGCGCGGCTTCGCCTCGATGATCAGCGCCAGCCAGGCGGAGGACAATTTCCTCAGCTCCGAATGCGTGAGCTGCGGCGCCTGCGTGCAGGCCTGCCCCACCGCCAGCCTGCAGGAGAAGAGCGTCAAGGCGATCGGCCTGCCCGAGCGTGCGGTGGTCACCACCTGCGCCTATTGCGGCGTGGGCTGCACCTTCCGCGCCGAGATGCGCGGCGAGCAGCTGGTGCGCATGGTGCCCTACAAGGACGGCAAGGCCAATCGCGGGCACAGCTGCGTCAAGGGCCGCTTTGCCTATGGCTATGCCAACCACAAGGACCGCATCACCTCGCCGATGATCCGCGATTCCATCAAGGATCCGTGGCGCGAGGTCACCTGGGAAGAGGCGCTGGGTTTCGCTTCGGGCAAGATCCAGGCGATCAAGGAACAGCATGGGGCGATGGCGCTGGGCGGCATCACCTCGAGCCGCTGCACCAATGAGGAGACCTTCCTCGTCCAGAAGCTGATCCGCAGCGTGTTCGGCGCCAACAATGTCGATACCTGCGCCCGCGTGTGCCACTCGCCCACCGGCTACGGCCTCAAGACCACGTTCGGCACCTCGGCCGGAACGCAGGACTTCGATTCGGTGATGGACACAGATGTCGTCCTGCTGATCGGCGCCAACCCCACCGACGGTCACCCGGTCTTCGCCAGCCGCATGAAGCAGCGCCTGCGCCAAGGCGCCAAGCTGATCGTGATCGACCCGCGCCGGATCGACCTCGTGCGCTCGGCCCATATCGAGGCTGCGCATCACCTGCCGCTGCAGCCGGGCACCAATGTCGCCGTGCTCACCGCGATGGCGCATGTCATCGTGACCGAAGGCCTCGCCAACGAAGCGTTCATCAACGAGCGCTGCGACACCGATGCCTATGCCGAGTGGGCCGCCTTCGTCTCGGACGCGAAGCACTCGCCCGAAACGCTCGAGCCCGTTACCCGCGTCCCCGCTGATGAGCTGCGCGGAGCCGCCCGGCTCTACGCCACCGGTGGCAATGCAGCCATCTATTACGGCCTGGGCGTTACCGAGCACAGCCAGGGCTCGTCCACAGTCATGGCGATCGCCAACCTGGCCATGGCCACCGGCAATATCGGCCGGCCCGGCGTGGGCGTGAACCCGCTGCGCGGACAGAACAACGTGCAGGGCGCCTGCGACATGGGCAGCTTCCCGCACGAACTGCCCGGCTATCGCCACCTGTCGGACGGCGCCACGCGCGAATTGTTCGAGAAGGATTGGGGCGTCAGCCTCGACCCGAACCCGGGCCTGCGCATCAACAACATGCTCGATGCGGCGGTGGATGGCTCGTTCAAGGCGATCTACATCCAGGGCGAGGACATCCTCCAGTCCGACCCGAACACGCAGCACGTCGCCGCGGGTCTCGAGGCGATGGAATGCGTGATCGTGCACGATCTCTTCCTCAACGAGACGGCCAATTACGCGCACGTCTTCCTGCCCGGCTCCACCTTCCTGGAGAAGAACGGCACCTTCACCAATGCCGAGCGACGCATCCAGCCGGTTCGCCGCGTGATGGACCCGGCCAACGGCTACGAGGATTGGGAAGTCACGCAGCTGCTCGCCAACGCGCTGGGTGCGCAGTGGCACTACACGCATCCCTCGCAGATCCTCGACGAGATCGCGCGTCTCACGCCCAGCTTCGCCGGCGTGTCGTGGGCCATGCTCGAGGAGCGCGGCTCGATCCAGTGGCCGGTCAACGAGAAGTTTCCCGAAGGCTCACCGGTCATGCATGTCGAGGAATTCGTGCGGGGCAAGGGCATGTTCGTGGTCACCGACTACGTGCCCACCGACGAGAAGACCGGACCGCGCTATCCGCTGCTGCTCACCACCGGCCGCATCCTCAGCCAGTACAATGTGGGCGCGCAGACCCGGCGCACGGCCAACACCGTTTGGCACGCGGAGGACATGCTCGAAATGCACCCGACCGATGCCGAGAACCGGGGCCTTAACGACGGCGACTGGGCGCGGCTCGCCAGCCGCACCGGTGAGACCACCTTGCGCGTCACCGTCACCGATCGTGTGGCGCCGGGCGTTGTCTACACCACCTTCCACCACCCCGCGACGCAGGCAAACGTGGTCACCACCGACTTCTCCGACTGGGCCACCAACTGCCCCGAATACAAGGTCACCGCGGTGCAGGTCATGCCGTCCAACGGCCCGACCGACTGGCAGGAGGATTATCGCGAGCAGGCCGAGCGTTCGCGCCGGATCGCGGGCGAGATGGGGGCAGAGGGCATGATGGAGCCGGCCGAATGAGCACGTCCGCCGACGGCGGCTCGCTGCCGCGCCTGCGCTACATGGCCGACCAGATCGCGCGCAATTTCCTCGCGCTCGGCCATGACAAGGCGATCCTCGCCACCGCCGATCACATTGACATGTTCTGGGATCCCAGGATGAAGGCGATGATCTTTGCCGACGACCGCGCGCAGCTGGGGCCCGTGGCAGGACCCGCGATCGACTATCTCGCCAGCGGCCTGCATCCCGAGCACCAGACCCGCGCGACCGAGTTCAACAAGGCCGGCGAGGTGGGCCATTCCGATGCGGGTTAACCAACTTGCATAACCCCTCCCGCTTGTCCTGAGCCTGTCCAAGAACGCAGGCCCACATATCCACCCTTTGACAGGCTCAGGGTGAGCGGAGGTGGAGCATGGAGGCGACCGAATTAGCTGCCGACGGCGCCACTCGCCCCGTCGCCCGCGAATGGGTGCCCGAAGTGCCCGTGGCACTTGAGTTCAATGGCCTGAGCTATGCCGTGATGATGGCCACTCCGGCCGACCTCGAAGATTTCGCGCTCGGCTTCGCGCTCAATGAGGGGCTGGTAAAGGCGCCTGGCGACGTATCGGACATAGGCGTGGCCGAGGTCGAGGACGGCTGGATCGTACGCGCGCAATTGATCGGCCTCGGAATCGAGCAGCTGACCGAGCGGGTTCGTGCGCGGGTGGCGGAAAGCTCGTGCGGCCTGTGCGGCATCGAGAACCTCGAGGCGGTAGCCAGGCCGCTGCCGCAAGTGCCCGCGCACGAAAAACTCGCCCCCACCGCCATCTTCGCCGCGCTCGGCACGTTGCGCGACCACCAGCCGCTCGGGCAGCGCACCGGCGCCGCGCACGCCGCCGCCTTCGCCCTTGCCAACGGCGCCATCCTCCACGCGCGCGAAGATGTTGGCCGCCACAATGCGCTCGACAAGCTGGTCGGCGCGCTGGCCACCGCCCGGCAGCACCCGGCTGAAGGCTTCATTCTCTCGTCGGCCCGGTGCTCGTACGAAATTGTCGAGAAGACGGTGCGCGCCGGCGCTCACACGTTGGTCACCATCTCGCTCCCCACCAGCATGGCCGTCTCGCGCGCACGGGCGGCTGGCCTCAGCCTATGGTGCCTGGCGCGCGGAGACAGCGTGCTGCTGGTGAATGACGGAGCGAGGTAACCGCTCGCCGGTCTCGCATTCTGGACAGGTGAGGACCGATGGCTCGCGATAGTATCAGATGTTGCGCGTCGCGGCTCGCTGTCCGCCGTTCTCAAACAGCTTCGATGCATAGGCGACATTCTGCCTGCCACCAATAACCGGAACGCGATCGGGCCGCGTCGAACCCGCTCGGGACGGGAATGAACGCATGGCCGTTCCCAACCGCAGTTCTGTCGCACCCAATCGTACCAATTGGTGAACCAGGCCCGTCGTGAACAGAACTATTCCGCCCATCTCCAGCCCCTCTTCCAGCGTAGCCCTCAGCTTATACTCGAGGTTGTCCGATCCGAATTCCTTGAGGAAGGGGCCGTCCAGTTTGTCCATGACAAGGGCGCCCAGCAGATAGGTCACGCCGGCAGCCACCAGGATCGCCAAGGTTGTCCTGGGGATCGTCAGCAAGAATTTCGGGTATTCGAGCGGCCCGGTAAGAAGTACCGCAAGCAGCCCCAGGGCCAATGGCAACTTGAAGCTCGCTTCGTGCAGCATGACGGATTCGTCGCAGGCGAGTGTCAGGAACAGCAGGCACATGCCTATCCATCTTTTCGCCCGCTCGGGCGCATCGATCCGCGAGATCAAGAAGGCAATCGCTGCGCACGTCAGCAACATCAGCGAGGAAAGAAATGTCGAAAAGCTCGATTCCATATCAACATTGAACATGGGGAACAGCCTGTCGAAAGACCCTATGTTGTCGAGAAGCCCAGTCCTGTATCTCAGAACATCTATCGATGCCGAGATGATCAACAGGGATAAGCTTAGAAACGCGAAGGCCAGAGGAATTCTCTTGACGGCAAGAGCCAACACCGCCCCGGCGCCCTTCTCGTCCGCCAAGTTCACTTCATTATCACGTGTTCTGACCTGAGCGTGCATTGCGTTCCCCTCGACGCGCTGACATCAATATGACGCCAATCTGACACGAAAGTGTAACACAAGCCAGACCACTTTGAGGTTGCACCAATCCAGTTGTTCTGATCCGAGACTGTCGCTTGAGCAGCGAGGCTGCGGCTGAAGAAGCCAAGCCGCTGGGAGAGCAGCGGCGATCGAGCCGGTTGACACGGTGTCAACATCGTCAACCGAATATTCCGCGGCAGCAGCGCTGAACCCCGGCTCCGTCTTGAACTTGCCCGACAAGCCTCTAGCCAGAGCGGACCCGCCGCGCCGTCCGCTAACCGCCAGGGAAACGACCATCGTCTCCGCTCCCCACATCGCCGCCGCCATTCCGCACCGGCTCGACCGCCTGCCGTGGAGCCGGTTTCACTGGCTGGTCGTGGTGGCGCTGGGGATCACCTGGATCCTTGACGGGCTTGAAGTCACCATCGCC
>Ga0210040_10009147_pt1 | contig 11575 bp, 8 predicted proteins | sample CryGeyCG12114_NA_FD_185462 | JGI IMG/M metagenome (GOLD analysis project Ga0210040, IMG submission 185462) | Groundwater microbial communities from aquifer - Crystal Geyser CG19_WC_8/21/14_NA (SPAdes) (version 2) | ecosystem: Environmental > Aquatic > Deep subsurface > Groundwater | place: USA... | reverse complement strand
GGTAAATGCCTGCATTATTAGCACATTGCTTTGACCACGTCGAAGCTGAATACAACAATCAGAGGTTTCTTTGGTGACACAAGACCGCATGCGGCTTCACATGTTAGCCTCAGATGCGGTCTTTTGTCCTTTGTGCAACATGTGAAGACGCGAGAACGGAGCTGGCGCGTGGTTTTCCCCAGATTCTCGCCTAACCACGCTAGCCCCTCCCCTCTAACCTCGGCTGGGAAAATGTCCAGAACGGCAGCGATCGGCCTTCGTCATCGTGATCGCGAACTGCTCAACGCGTAAAGCAATGAAGATCATGAGCATGTACCGCGCCTTTTCACTGCCGGCAGGATACGAGCTGCAGAGTCTGGATGTATCTAGACAGTTGACAAGGTCTGTGCTTCAGGTATTAACGCTGACTTCCTTGCCATCAGCCAGGTTACGATGAGCACGCGAATACCTTTGATAGGGCCTTCCTACGGACCGAATGTGTATCATCACGACCCACGGTCATATATAACTCTCGCGTGGAGAGGAGTTATGCGTTACTACAACAGTATAGCTAAGGAGCTAGTTGTAGCCCTTCAACATCCCATACATGTGACATGCAGATATCGAGACCGCGGCACCAACGAGCGACCACCATTCCGCATGCGCTTCTCGGACGTCCTCGAAGCACAAAGTATGGTTTCCATATATGGGCGCTTTATATGAGCATCCGCCGACATCTGCTTGCGTGCTTTGAGCCCTCCAAGCCAAAATCTGGAACGCGGCGAGACAACAGAAAAGCGCCCGTATGATGAGGTCTAGTAGCCCAATAATCTCACCAAATGCCAAGCCAAAGCGCAGAGCCAGGAACAACTTGGTGACGATTCTTCTGTACTCCCCAGCCCTTGCGCGACCACAAGAATTTCGTACAAACAGGTCCAGCTCGGAATATGGCAGGCATAGCACATCCTCGGTCGTAACCTCAGTCTTGCTCGGTGTCGACACAGCATATGCGGGCGATGCTGGCGCACATCTAAGTTTCTTCAAAAGCTTCCATCTCAATTCGTCGAAGTAACTTCGCTTTGCGACAAATGCTTGGTTAATATGTGCCTCACTTGGCTTGTCTACGAGCAACGGCAGCAGCTGCGGTCGTGAGATCCACAGCGTCCGGTTCTTTTCATCGGTAAAGATGCATTCGCGGTCGAAGGCCTCAGATGTGTACGCATAGTGTACGAAGCGGGAATAGAATGCAGGTGTGAGGACTCTGATCTCCAGCTCTCTGGCCTTTCGATCCCGGCCTGGTAGATGAATACTGGTTATTTTTTGGAGTGGCTCATCAGGTATTGCTGTGTGGAACGTGACGTTGAACGAGTCCTGCGACTGATGGACCAGGAGGGATAAATAATCTCTGAAGATTTTGTAGAGTTCCCTAATCATGTTAGCGACCATGGCTGTAAGGACAAAGCGACTCACTTTTCGTTCGGTGTGGGAATGCGGCCAACGCCGGTATGCAAAACTTCAGGCCGAAACCACATAGGCAAACTGCGCCTGAAGAACAGCTTGAAGGCCTCCCAAACGATCCGTGGGAATGTCACGAGACCAACCCACCACCACGTGAGGATGAACCGATATACACCAAATAGTCCCAACTGGTCTGGATCGAGTGTAGGGCCCGTAGAGTTGAGACGTGCAACAAGCTTCGCATAGTCCTTGGTCGAAATGAGAGTGATCGTGTTGTCGATGAATGGATTGTCATACGTAGCATAGGGAAATGGATTGAGCGCCTTCAAGACATAAGATCCTTTCCTGGAGTTGAATGGTGAAACATGGAAGTCCTTCATCCATCTGTCTGTGAATCGCGATTTTGCACCTAATGGCAGCTCGGGTCCAGAAATCTCGAAATCCGTCGTTGAGGGAGCGCTGGCCACATTAGATCCGTCCAGCAGGTACATACGTCTTTCTCCAAAGGTGTTGTTAACTTCCAGAATCATCTTTGTGAGTTGGTGGTCCATGTCGTAAATATACCAGAACGATATAGGGTTGAATGCATAGCCGAAGAAGCGTGGTGCCGTGATGAGGTACGCAAATGACCAGTCAGAATCGGTCACATTCTGCAATTGTCAGTGACTTATCGATCTCGAAGAGTCATCGTTATACCTGATTCTGGAGATACATCTTCAGCTTGCCATAGAATCCACACGCGCCGTGCCCTCGCTCCAGATAGTCTTCAGCTTTGATTCGCAACCACCAGTTACCCAGCACACAGTCTGCTCCAAGTCCAACCTCTGTTCCGTTGGTCATGACACCAGCTGGGATGATTGGAAACCCACACTGCAGGTATGAGTATTCAAAAGCATGTCGTTTCGGAAACATGCGTGCATGCTTGGTCTGACACGGGAATATCCTCGCCTTAGGATGTTGCATCGTCCATTCAGAGACACCTTCGGGCAACTGTTTCGATGTAGCTTCTTTGCGATACGTCTGCCATCGATAGAATAGTCCAATCAAAACAAGCGGGATCGCTATCCGGGAGAAAAGAAACCACGACCCCACCGCCACAGACTTATCCAACTCTTCCCAATCTCGCCATGCGATACTCTTAAATTCTTTTCTTGCCAAATATGCATTCAAAGATCCAAAGAAGACGCAATCCGTTGCAGCCTGGCCATCTCCTGAATACCACCTCATGCCAGCCCCAGCCGCCCAGATCGCCAGCAGTGGCGACGTTTGCCACCCATCAACGACGACGCAAGACGCAAGCGCAACGAAAGAGCAGAACAAGGGATAGAAAAGGCCTACATGGCCTCGCAGGGTGGTCCACATGGGAAGATGAAGATGTCGCGACATTGATCGCAAGTCGAAGAAGCTCGGGTGATACGCATAGGAGTGAGATCATGGCTCCGCGCTATTCCAGTTTGGTCGGGTCATCATGCAGGGTCTCAGGCACGCTTACGTATAGCAGAATTTGAGATTTGACATCACGTTCGACTTTGCAACAATCGTGTATTACCGTGAACTTCACCTTGGGCGGAACCTAACGCATGGTCGCTGCCGCCATTGTTGGCGACTTCGATCTGATGCCCGCTGCCGAATATCGGCCTGTATATTGCGCCAAAATCCGTAAAGTCTGAACTACGCAAGCAGTAGATGGGCCTGGCGAAGCAGTCGTTATAACTAGGGAATACATTCTTAGGCAGGAGATGACATGGCGTCTTCTAGCGTCCCGCCGCGGATGTATTTAGATCGTGCTTGAAGCAATACTGCTTAGCAGCATTACTAAACTCATATGAAGAAAAGTGCTGGAAGCGCTAGCAGGAATAACTAGAAGTAAGAGCTAGTCACGGAAACACTAGTTTACAGATTTGAGAAGATGTAGTGCTTAAGGACCTCGGGATCAAGTGAAACGCCAGCACCCTCCATCTCTAACATCAACTCCACCCACACAATGCCACGATAGCACTGATCCAGTCTCCGAACAACCATTATGCATTCGTCTCCTGCCCTTTATACGCCACACTCTTCTCCAATTTCGTCCACGGCGCGAAAGCTATGTTATAGTTAGCCAACATCCATCGTATCGCCGTTCGGTCTCAACCCCAAATCAACGAAAATGAAATGAAAAGAACTTACGATTCCCACTTCCCCCAAGTACACCGCTCAGCCCCGGAAAATGCCTCCCCAGCACATCTTTCATGCCGTTCCCCTGCACCCACTTCATCCCTACCTCACTATACGTCTCCGTATTCCAGTCCCCGGCAATAAACCGATCGCTTTTCAGCCTCCTGCTCGCCATCAGTATGAAAACCCGGAACGCAGTGTCACTAAAGCCAAAGCCCTTGGGCAGTGGCTCGCACAGACATCCGACGAGTAGGTCCACAGCCTCGATGTCGTTGTCGTACACGCGCGCCAATTGATCTGCGACCTCCTTATTGCCACCTGTCAGAGCCAGGAAGCTAGACTGTGCGGACATATGGAAAAGGCGCCGGAACGCGTTGTATCGCGGGACGCCGCGCTCGCGGTCGCGCAAGATGTCGATGGTACCCATGTCGATATGGCGGCCGTCTGGTGTGTTGAGGTCGCGGAGGAAAGAAGGCATATTGTTGAGCGTTACGGCGCCAGGGTAGTTTATGCCGAAACTATACAACGCGTCTTCGAAACCCACGCCGCCTTTCTCGAGAGGATCGCGCGCGTGCTCGAACGCAACGTCCTGGATGGGGTATGTGTATTTGTGTTCGCCAGTGGAAGAGGAGAAGAAAGCGATGGTGTCAGGGATCAGAGAGTGCATGCGGTACACGCTAACGAATTCCTCCGTCAGGGAGTAGGGGGCTGCGTGTTGCTGAGCGGAGGAGCCTGGGATGCCGGAGAGTGCTTCGCTCGTCTTGCTCACTCTGCCTAGAATCTTGTACAGTCTTTCGCCCAGGACGCCCCACCAGTTCGCGCTCATGCTGATCTGTAGTGCCGGGTGAGCCAGGATCGCGGGCGTCCATTCCACGGTGTGGATCTTTGCCATCAATGCACAATTCACCAGGCGCGCGGTGTCAAACACCTTCTCGGAACTCCAGTCTGGGTACGCGGCCACGAGCGCATCGCAGATGGCATTGTGTTCGCGGACGAAGAGCGTGTGTAGGAGTTCAAGGCCTAGCCACCAGTTTGTGCTGAAGCCCGTTTGGGGGATGCCACTTGCGTCACGCGGGAGGAGATTCTGCGAGTCGATGAGGAGTTTGCCGTTTTCTGCGCCGAGTCGTAGTTCTGTGGTGCGGGATTCGGAGGAGCCGTAGATTTGGCTGCCGTCCCACCAGTGTGTGTTTGTGTTTTTGTAGGCGGGTGAGGAGGTGTCTGTTGCGTCGAGCGGCGAGTCTGCTTGTGTTTTCTCGACGTGCATTTGCCCGTCGAGACTGTTCCATGGATCTTTCTTGGGGAGCGGGACCGTGTGTTTTTCTGTCGTGGAGTTTTCGTGCTGGAACCAGTCGTGGACTTGAAATTGGATCCATGCGGCGGCTAGCAAATTTAGAATGGTAGCCGGCTTGAATTTGTCTCTTTTCAATAGCTCTTCACTGATTAGCCTCGGGCTTGGAGTCATGAGCTCTTCATCGGTTGGCTTTGTCGTGTGTTCCCTCGGTACATTTCGTCCGAACCTCATTCCCGCACAGCCCATCTTCGGTGCCTCGAGGTCATTGAACAAGCCGTCTGAATGCCTTGTATGCAAATACTGCTCATCTGCCAAGTGTGGGCAGCCTTTGGTGCCTTGATATTCAGAGAAGGGGTATACATCGTACAAATTCTTCTGGCGCAACTCGTAGCGGAAGGCGCTTAAATTGAGAACGCCGATGTAGGTGGGAAGCTTGTGCCAGGGAATGTAGCTGTTCACAGTCTGGTAGAAGGCTATGAGGGCGCGTTGAGGAAGACTGGGTGTGTACACGTAACTCTTAGCCAAGGACTTGTCGGATGGAGACATGGTGAAAACGTCTTTGATAGAAAAGAAAATCGACAAAGTGCAATGCAAATGGTAATAGGAAACAGAGATGTTGATGCCGGTTGAAGTATGCGACCTATCTGTGTTCAAGGCTGAAGCTGTACACAGGTAAATGCTGAATACAGCTGCAATTGCAGACGCTCGAACAAATTTGTAGAGCAACGACACAGATACCGCGAACAGAAAGCGCTCGCAACTCCTTTGCCCAGGAATGTCCTCATCATCTCATCGTACGTCCTCTCAGCTTGCTGACGCCTTGCTCTTGGAGGACCTCCTCAGCCCTCCTCAGCTCCCACCATTTGCCCAAATGCGATACATCCACCGAAAGCGTCAGCACCAATCACAGCGACGTAACGACTAACGTCTACACCGGAGGCTGGTGTCAGGGGCGGCTTATCTCATCCAACACACAATTCTGCCCATAGGTGAGCGGTGTTGGTGGCGGTAAGCAGCCGAGCCACCCATGCAGATACCATGTAAGATAAGCACAAAGGTAATTCTGAGTGGCCTGAGAACGCGGCCTCGGGGAGTACGACGGTTCGTGTTGGCCTCGGGAGGCTGTGCGTTGCGAAGCCGTTGCCTGGAAACGTAGTCGTGTGGTACAGATCGTGTAACCGTTGAGTCGCGGTTGTCCGATCCTGCGCACTCGAACAGTCTGACGTCGATCGACCTGCTTCTGCTATTGTAGGTCGCATCGGTTTCGCAGCGCAATCAAATTTTACTGGACGTGCCTTCAGCGGTCTTGCGACTTTGCGCTGACATCCCGAACGTTGCTTGTCGATGAGAAAATCCTCTAGCAAAATTCACGAATGCCTCCTCAAGGAAATGTTGAATATCATGTAGCTTCCAAAACGGTGTGTAGAATCAGAAATCGTCGTGGTGGAGGCTTCGAGCCCGATCGTCTCAACGATTCGTAAAGATATGCGACGGACATGTGGGTGACGTCGGCTGCGAGTATATGGACGAGGTATGAGTTGAGAAAGCGCGAACTCGTTCTCGAACTGCTTCATCGTTTGTGAGGTACTGAACGATGACCGTGTTGGTCTCGCTGGCTTCTTGCATTCGTCTCTTTGGCTCGTACGTCGGAGCAGGACGCTCCAGATCAATGACAGAGTCATGTTCAGCATCGTCAGGTCGTGTGGTAGGGCGTATCGCTTCAGCACTAGGTGATATTGTCACCGAATTTTGCCCACCACCGTAGTAGTAATATGGCGCTCTCGATCGTCGGATTGTTGGCAGCTTGTGGAACACTTGTTTGAACAAAGGCTGCAGGGACGGCAGAGACGCGCAGATTATCGCCGTGTGAATCTCAACCTGAGACCTAAGAGACGTGTTAGCGTTTGATATGCGATTCAAACGAAAGTTTGTACACTCGGTAAGGTTCAATTTTCGACTCTACACGGAGGCTGAACATCCTCGAGAACTGCAAACTCACCAGAAAATGACATAGCCACCGGAATATCGCGCCATCTTTCCACTGTTCGCCCATAAATTGAGGCCCCAGAAGCGTATGCCGGAAGCGATGGGCACCAGGAGACCTGCCCAAAAGACAGCTAACAGAGACAAGCGCTTGGCCGTGTGCATGCGCAGGCGAAAGAGCAGTGGGAGTGGTAAGATCAAAATAACCAGATCCGAAACCATGTTGAACGCGGCCTGCCAGTAGAAGACAATCCTGAGGTCGAAACAATGTCCCGCGCCTCGATTCGTTAAAATGGCAGGCTTCAGAGCGTACATAGGGTCTTTCGGACACTGAAGTGCAACGACAAGTATCATTGCAACGCTGACTGAGGCGACAATGACGATGGATATGTGGACGAGGACACGGAACGTTCGTTGTGTTGCGAAGCTCAGATAGAACACGAGGATCGACAGTTTGACCGAAGCCAAGGTAAAGAGGTAACCGATATGGTACGCATACCACGATGCTGCACTGCCGAAGAGGACCCAAGCCATGAATTCCTTCTGTTCTTCTTTACTCGCCTAAGAGGTAGCATCATCAGAAAAGGTCCAAGCGTAGATTTGGGCAAAACTCACATGTGACGGAACTCTGGTCTTTTCGACGGAGCCAGTGCCGAACTTTAGCTGGTAATGATTGCACACACATAGGCCCCAGGTGCACAGCTGTCCGAAGAATTTGAGCACTGATCCTATGTGTAGTGATGTCTCAGGGGGCGGCCGTGAAACATACCAGGGCAATGAAAGTCATGTAATCGTATAGTTTGAGTCTCCCTACAACCGAAATGCGACAATAGAACCTGCAAGCTGTTAGCGACAAGAGAACATATCAAGTCTAATAAACCAAAGCTAACCTGGCCGCGACTACCAGAGTAGACACGGATGTGAGCGTGAAAGCCGTAATCTCGACCGTTGGTCGCAGGTCATGCGGTTGCTGTAGGTCTGGAGTCAGTGTATGTCTCGCAGATTGCACATATACACTCACAAACATATTTAACGTCATGTTCACTGACAATCACCATATGGTGAAGTGGTGAAGAGTAAGGAGCAAACCACCCAGGTAGACGGTAACGGTCGAGTAGGACTTGAGAAGCTTTTGGAGGGCGCGGCTGATCTGCCCGCCTCCACATCGGTCCAGGCCTGGTGTTGGACTGAAGGATTCGGGGAAGCGCATGACAGGCTAGGAGCACGAGCCACATGGCCGAAGTGTGGAGGTCGTGGCTTGCACCACGGCCACAGTTCTGTAAGTACATGTCTGTAAAGGATCGTGCGGCACAAGGCTACTCTGTGGATCTAAATGTTCAACTCTAGGGCTTTTCAAGCAGTACACTCGTGCTTCGAGACCTCGGGAACATGAACAACATCTCCAAGCAATAGTCCCCGGTAGCGACTACGCCGCAAAAGGGAGGGACACGGACCGTGCTGTGTTGCACTACTCATGTCAGCACATGCAGAACACAACAGGATTTGCCTGTGATGTCTTGCAACCAATCCGCGCACGCTGCGACAAGCGGAGTTGTCGAGGGCGTTGTCTTAGTTGTATCACTGTGGGAATGGCGCGTTCACCGTCCATGTAAGGCTAGGTTGATCCATGTTGCCAGCCATATGAAGGTCGTCGCTCACGAGTGGATATGTGGTTATCTAAGGGTTGTGTTGCCATTTCAAGGGAGCCATCGTATTGCGAACCTGGTAGAAGCATGGTATCCGCTTATAGAAGCGTTGAGCCCAGCGACAGGGAAGCGAACGCGGGTTGCATCCATAACGGGAGGAAGCCCGGCAGCTGCGATATTGAGTCTGCCTCGTCTCCGTGAGATGGGTTTACCCGCCAACGTTCGGTGCTCTATGAGGCCATGCGGAGGCTGAATTTGGTGATGAGAGTGGAGGTCTTTGAGCAGTGCGTGGGGTGGCGGAACTGATCTATAAGTATTCGTTTTGTTCGCAACTCATACTATTGGGTCCGGCTATGCCGTTGAACAGCCATTTGAGATAACGCGCCTCAGAACATAGTCGCAGCTTTGTTGACCCCTTTTTATTTCAGGTCATTTCATCAGGGCGATAGCCACTTCCTTCCATTGTGAAAGATCTGGGCGACCGTGTGTGTATCCTATCGGATGTATGAAGGCGCTCCTCGTCAGCCAATTCAGCCGTGGCGGTGTCAGAGACCTTGTCGGCTTGCCGAGTAGACGATTGGCGTGCCGATCTGATGGAGTATCGCGTGGTGCTGGCTGATTGTGAAGTTCGGGTGGTTTCACCTTGTGAAGGGCTCTGCATTCGAGATTGCTAGTGTCCACTGACCTTATTGGTTCCTTTACCAACCCATATCCGGACTATGACTGAGCATATCTGTCCAAGTAACTCGACAGACTTGCAAGATGTACAAGAGAAAGCTTGCTGAACCCGCGATGCTTTTACGCGTGTGTGACTAGTGTATGGAGGAGAGAAGCTTTGCACAGTGTATTATTGCGCCCTCGTTGATGCCACGTATGCAGCCACAGGCCGATCGAGTTCATTATGTGAGCGTTTGAAAGCCGACGGGACCCCATGCTCTGCTTCAGAGATTGCAGGGTCGGGAATAAAGCGATGTGAGGCACAGTGACTGACTGGGACGCGACAAGAACATACGAAATAGATGTTTGCTGAGCCGCGCGCTCTTCATGCGGATCCTGGGATGAGTTGAAACAGAACTGGGTCGACATTGCGCAGCAGAACACGCGATATGCATCATGTGCCTTCACCAAAGCGAGACTGATTGGCGATGTAGATGTAGATGCGATGTCAGTGGTTGGCGTGCCTGAATGCTGGGGATGGCTAGGGCATACGTCACCTTAAGGCAGGAACCACCGGACACCGAACGGTTGACCATCGACCAAGAAGAAGCCAGCACTGACAGCGCAAAGGGTTGACTATTGTATCAATTGCTGCTTCATTCAATTCAATCTATAGAAGCGCTCACGGCAAATCGTTTACGATACCGAAGTTGGTCCAGGGGTGCATCCCACTTCTCGAAACTTGGAACCGCATCACCCCTCGAGAGACTCGACTCCGCCTCCGCACGACTTGCTCAGCGCACCTGATAGAAAACAGGTTCAGAACGTCTTGAAGCTCTATCGGCGAAGTGCCGTCATCAGTCCAACACCACTTATAAGCAACTGCAGGGCTGCGATCCGCGACTATGAGCGCAGCAGAGAACGCGGCACCGACCTCACAAGCATCCGACACGCCTCTCATACGCGAAAGCAAGCCCGCTGAAGACGACAGTCTCCTGGCCAAGGGCAAGCGCAAGTTCTTGGGCAAGAAGAAGGAAGGCACGGAAGACGAAGGAGAGTCTGAGAAGGCAGGAGCAACCCAGCGGACCATGTCTCCCACCTCAGCCCCGACGCTGCTGCCGTCGCCTCCTCTCACAGACCACCGCGCTTCACCTCGTGGAAGCCCTCGGATCCGCCCGGTGGGAATAGGTGCTTCGCCCAACCGCCGAAGTATGCACCGTTCAGCGTCACCTGGTCTTCACTCGCCAGCATCATCTGCCATATTCGAGCGCAACGTGCAGGAGCCCGAAGACTCTTCTGCTATACCCGCACACATCAAGACCGAGGACCACATACCGCCTGCACTAGACGCATCGTCGCTGGCAATCACGGACAACCACTTGAACCCTGATGAGGTCGAGATTGTCATGCATTCGGCACATCAGCCGGCCTCTACTGCTGTCGCTGGCGGCATGGCCGACTCGGTGTACTCGCAATCTCTCGCGCACGAAGATTCCATGGCCTCCAGTCACGCCGATGTGAATGAGCCTGCTTCGAACTACGGATCACTGGACATGACTGATCCACGTCGGCTGAGCTTCATCTCATTTGCTGATGTTGTACAAGCTGAGCACGTGGAGCAGGATAGGGAGATGCTGGGCTCCAGCGACGCGTTGCAATTCCAGAGCCTCTCGTCGACAGCCGCCAACCGATCGCCTTCGCCAATCAGGTCTCCAGCGTCGTCGCGCGCATCTCCACCCACGAGCGGTGCCGCATCCCCGAGGTTTGCAGACCCCATACGATCGCCTGGCAGCCCTATGTCTACAACGCATGGCGCCAGCAGCCCTCCGCTGGGCGGCGGTGAGTTACCTCTCCAGATCGAGACTATGCGCCAGGCATTGCGGAAGACGCACTCTGGAGATCTTAGTGGCCACAGATCCCAGCCGCTGAGCCCACTGGAGGACAGCACCGCGGATAAGCCACCTTACAAATGAAGTGCCGTGGAGCACTCCGCGGGCGCGGCATGAGCAGAAGGCAGGCAAAAGATTGTTCCTAGCAATCATGTGCAAGAACCACCTGTGAACTTCCGAGAAAGTGCGCGGTGAAGGTGTTCGCCGCACTTTGAACTTTTCTATCACTCATACTTCTTCTAATGGAGGACATTCAGCATGTAGGGCGAGCGGAACGGTGCTTATGGGTTGGTTAGGGTGCTAATTGGCTGGTTGTGATATCTATTCGGGAGTTATCTTCAAGGACTGGAGTCATCTTCCTTGGATGCAGCAGGTCAAACGGAAATGGCCTGTTTTCTCTTACTTGTCTGTACCTAGCTAGCTGATCCGCGGCTGAGGTCAAATGTACGACGGAAATTTTCTTCCTTAACGTTACAGTGTCCCTTGCAGTGCGCGTGTTGAGGGTTTGCCACCGC
>Ga0210040_10009146_pt1 | contig 11576 bp, 8 predicted proteins | sample CryGeyCG12114_NA_FD_185462 | JGI IMG/M metagenome (GOLD analysis project Ga0210040, IMG submission 185462) | Groundwater microbial communities from aquifer - Crystal Geyser CG19_WC_8/21/14_NA (SPAdes) (version 2) | ecosystem: Environmental > Aquatic > Deep subsurface > Groundwater | place: USA... | reverse complement strand
TATTAATTGAATAAAAAAAAAAAAAAAAAAATACAATGTGCATGTGGTGAAATAGATAAATAATTCAAGTGATGACCGGTGTTTGGCAAACGCTTATCCCAGAAACACCCTCAAGTGAGCCCATAACCCCACTTGGAGGAACTGAAGAGTCTTCCATATCTATTACTTCTGGCCAAAATCATTTTTATCATGCTGCCACCAACAATCAAGTACGGTCTGATGCAAATATAATGGAAAACAATGAAAAGGGCAGATCAATTACTAGATGTTTCGCTCCCTTAACTTACGGGCACCAATTATGGAGGTAAGTTGGTACGTGCCATTTAACATAAATATTTACACTGTCCATGAATATAAATAATAATGAGCACCAAATAGATCATTTCGTAAAACAAGGGTGATATTTCATATTTCAAGATAATGCCTTGTGTTTAATTAAATTTTCCACAAAAGCCGATTTAAGATTTGAAAAAATAAGCATGATATAATGACTGTTTTGATTTTGAAGTCATCATCGAGAGTACGTCTACAGTTTACCCGAATTTTCACAGAATATACACGAAAGGAGCTCACAAGCAAGAACGAATGGAAGAGCGGAAAAGACTTGTGCTAAAAAATGGAGCTATAAACACAAAACAAATCAACGTGAATGAAAAACCTGAGCGATATTTTTCTGATTTTTTCACTAGCTTGGGTATGAACTTAATTTTAGTACTGTGAGTACTGTCAATAAACATAAATATACTGAAGAAAGAAATAACCTATGCAACATTTGCAGCTGTCTAGTCAAGAACAAACCACCTAGCCAGCTAAATACTCATAACTGTATTTTCACTTTTTATAGTGGACCTTAGATGGCGCTACACTCTATTTTATTTTGCAATTAGCTACATCCTTTCGTGGGCAGGTAAAAATATCCGTTAGAAATTTTCCTCATATTCAAAACTAATTCCTCTGATATTAATTTATTCTGCTTTTTAGGATTTGCTGGTTTTTGGTGGATGTTACTTGAGTCACATGGTGATATTGACCATTTTCAGCAACCAGGTTGGCAACCGTGTGTGATCGGAGTCAAAAGTTTTGCTAGCTTCTTCCTTTTCTCTCTGGAAACTCAAGTCACGATTGGCTATGGTATATCTTAAGGAATTAGTATCTCTACTTATAAAGCATTTCTAACAGGTAATTTCCGTTCTGTAGGGTATCATAGAATGACTGACGAATGTCCTGAAGCAATAGTACTTCTCTGTCTGCAAACCATTGTAGGGGTCTTGGTTGAAGCTCTCATGGTTGGAGTCGTACTCGTCAAATTGTCAAGTAATAATAACAATGAAAAATTTGTTGTAAAACATTTTTATCCCGCAACAAACTTGTTTAAATGGCACCAGAAAAAATTCTTTAAATATTGTCCCAAAGAAAAATTAGACAGGAAAAATAATTGAACCACATACAATGATTTGTTGCTGATGTTTTATATTCATGCATCACTCAAAATTTGCTAGTCTGTTAGTAACGCACGTTAATTTTGGTGATATTGTGAGCAGTAGAATTGATTATTTTTTGGAACCCAGTGGACATTATACAGTTGATAGATTAGTACTGATATTTTTTTGCAGGACCTAAAAAAAGGAGTCAGACTTTGTTGTTTAGCAAAAATGCTGTTGTGTGTCAGCGTAATGGACAACTATATTTAATGATACGAGTGGCTGACATTCGAAAGGTACTTCCACGAGCGAAAATATTTTGATTCAAAACTTTTGCTATGCCCTAACTTTAGTTTAGTAACACTAAAACCTAGATTCTTCAATAGCATAGGCCTATTCCTACAACTAATATGGTTGATAAATGTAAATTCTTGCTCTATTATTTCAAGGGTAGCAAAGGTAAAGGTGAACCAAAAATTCTATGATGTTCTACGTTTTTTAGTATTCAAAATAATATCTAGTCGATCGTTGAAATCAAATATGACTTTCATGTCACTGTCAATTTCAATGAAATGACATTGGACTGTAAGTTAAGTGAACCGTCAAATCCCGTAAAGATGGAAAAAAATTAATTGAACCTCGGGAAAAATTTCCTTATAAATCGTCTAAAAAAACGTAAATCAACAGAAAATGGAGAAAAAATTGAGTCCTCATAATTCATGATTTTCAATGTTGATTTTCATAGCAATGAATATGACAATACTTAACAGGCTGTTTAGCTTAATTTAGCATGCATGATTTTTTATTTTAAATTAATGAAAAATGAATCACCATAATAATCTTTTAAAATATGTCTCTTATTTTTCCGTATATTTATTCATCCAAGTGTTTTATTCGACCAAACAAAGCATCAAGTCGCAAGTTAAGCACAACATTGCTAGTAAAATTATAGCTGCTTTACCGCTAGGTGGTGTATGACTTGAACAGCCAACTATTTACTTCAACAGCCTTATTGTCTTAAAAATCAGCTCAGCTCAGAATGGAGCATGGAGCTGAATATAACATATAGCAGTTTTTCCGAATAAGTCGTTAATTTAGTCAATTGACAAAACAACCTATTAGTTTTAAAGAGACCAGCTGATCGAATAATTGAATTTTAAGGAAACCAAAACTAAAATTTAACCGATTTTAGAGTATGCTACTGGAAACCCATGTGCGAGCGCAAGTAATCACAAAAAGCATTACTGAAGAAGGTGAACTGATCCCAATTAACCAAGAAGAAGTTAAAGTAAGTTTTCGTAAATTTAATGAACACTGAACTCAAATTTTTTCCATGTACATGAGCCAAACATCCAAAATATTCAAAGTCAAATTTAATAACAAAGTGTCTAATTATCCTGTTAAGAAGGATGTGGGTATAATTGCAATAATTATGCCAATTGACGTCACACAAATTCGACTTTAATTCAATTAAAAGTATTTAACTATCATTTTGACATGACCTCCTTCCAACAGACTTCATGAATAATATCCAGCTCAAAGTTATACTTCCTCCGCATATGTTGCTCACATATGTTACTTCAGTCTTAATCTGATTTTCGCATTCATAAATCATAACAAAAGCTGGTTCACTTCAGTTAAATTTGACTTGAAGAAGTACTGTGTGTCCTCTTTCGACCTTGCACATAATTTTTATGCATTCGAATTTTTCATAGATTGGAGGAATTAATGAAGATGAAGACAGGATTTTATTATTTTGGCCGACTTTAATTGCTCATCCAATAGATGAAGAGAGCCCATTTTTTGAGATGAGTGCTGCCGATGTTTTAAATGCTACGATGGAGGTCATTGTGGTCATGGAGGGAGTGGTAGAAAGCACGGGAATGACAACACAAATAAGAACCTCATATTTACCATCAGGTCTGGTAATTTATAGAATCGAATTGACCTTTTGTGTAAAGCTTTCTGTAGAATTTTTTAATAACTAAAATCTGTACATTACCGGGGCTCCTGTATACTGCTCTCGAAATCAGCTCGGACGTCTAATACACACAAATGCATATCTCATAGCATTGTATTCCATCCGAGTTAATTTTTAGAGTACAATCATTGGCTTGAGAAAACATCGGTAACATTAGTTTGAACATAGTATGAAAAGTTGATAATCTAGCTGGGCATTTCATTTACCCTTCCTTCATGCTTCCTTATTTTGGTAGTGAAGGGTCTTTTTCCCTCAATTACATTTTTGCCGCTTCCTTTACCTTTTTTCAGAAGACAAAAATTTTACTAGACATCTCAACAATCCTTCTCTAGCCCTTCCTTCTGAACGATTCGGTTAAAGTGCTTAAATTTTTTTTGTCAATAATATACTGGCAAAAACATTCCAACAAATTCGAAAAATGTAGAACAACAAGGACGCCACAGAGACAGCAAACTTAAAGCTAAATTTTTCTAATATTCCTGGGCAGCATGAAAATTTTTCCGAAAATACACACGAAATTGGTCATTTTTGCAAGAAAATGAACGATTCAAAAAAATTATGAGGGCATTCTCGAACTCTTCCTTCTCCAGATTTTAGAAACCGTACCTGCCTTCATTTTTTCGTCTTACAAGAGGATTTTTTAAACCAGCCGTTTCTTCTTTCCTTCTCTCCTTTAAAAAATTCTAATCCTTCCTTCCCCTTCCCCAACCTTTCCTTCTGAAGGCCATCCCATCACAGTTGACCCTCCGTTCCGTGCAATGACAAAATTAGTATGAATCCAGAACCACTATGTAAATGGCGTTACAGTGCTTATGTTCCCTAAAGTGAGAGATGTATGCGAAAATTACCTTCTTTTCAATCATCACTGCCTTCTCGAATCCAAACAAATTAGCCAAAAAAAAATTTTTTACACCGTAAAAAAAATCCACAAAGCATATTTTAAAGATTCCCAAACGAAAAAAGCTTTAACATAAGTTTGATTGCGCTCGGGCTGCATATAAATAAATTCAATTTTGATTTTAAATAAAATTATATAATAAAATTGAATAGTTTCTAATTTTAGTTTGTTTGTAAAGTTGAATGCTAAAAGTTTGCTTTCCAAATTCTAAAAATACTCTAGAAATCTTGTGGGGTCATCGGTTCCGAAACATGATTCATTTTCAAAAAGGACAATATTTGATGGATTTTGAAACATTTCATGCCACAGCGCCTGTTGAAACACCTTTATGCTCCGCAAAAACTTTACAAGAGATTCGTGACCTCAAAGCTTCTGGATTGACCGGTCATGAGATAATGGCAACGCTTGAGGGATCAAGAACATGGAGTCAAATTCATTGCCTTGTAAGTTCACCAACGTTGCTGAATCCAGAACCAATTGACAAGATAGGAAACCACCGCTATAACAATTCAGTTAGTCAGCAAGGAGCTCCCAATGCTGCGTCGAATTTTCATCTCTCGAATTCTTCTCTGGAAGATATGCTTCCAACTCTCAACCAAGCTGCAGGTTTCCCGAAAAACTGTTTTCCAGTAATCTCAAATTCTTTTGGGACGCTTAAATAACCTTTATCTCCTTTTTCACATTTAGTACCTTATAATATCATTTTTATTGGTCTGTATAACCAGAAATATCACTGTATCACGTATCAAACATTATTTCAACATCACATTAAATTCAGAAGCATTATTTTTAAAAGCATCACACATCACATTCAGGATTTCAGATTCGGAAGTTATCAATTTCAGAATGCTTATTAATAGAAACTGAAAACTTATGAATTGAACTCAGTCACATTTTATAACATTTCAAAAGCGAAAATTTTTGTTTGTTTTACTAGTTCTGGCTATTTGAGACCTTACAATAGAATGGAGTTACTCCTGTTCAGATACTTTCATTTTCTTGAAGTTCTCAAAAAGCATATTATGTGCTAAAGGTTCCAGGTTCGCTACCCACCTGAGGTACCATTGCAGGTCAAAAATTTAACATTTGGATGTAACTAGTAGTAGCGACTCAGAGTTTAGCAGATTGGTCAACAAAGAGACACGAAGTCTCAAATATTTATCACGTTCTCACTTCGACCGGGAACCATTATTTTATTTACATATTCTTCGATTCTTGACACAAATCACAACCTTAAAAACGTACTACTGATTATTTTTAGTAAAATTTGCAGTGTTAAGTAGTTAACACTGAGCAATGTAGATATATGAAAGACACACGATTTGACGTATATTTGGATGGGAGGTCGAAAGTGTTAAATATTATATCGCCTCAGTGCGGACGTGCTAGGATTTGCTCATGCAAAAATCTTGAGTGCTCAAAAGTTAGCACTCAGTGATCTGTATGTGGGAGCCGCCGTTCCCTATATAGTGAGATAGGAGGTCGGGAGCATATGATGCTTCTGAATATGATGCTATAGGATTACCTTTAACTTTGGTGCGGTAATCTCTAATTTGGTTGACTCACCAGTGACCGTATCAGGTCCATCTCTTGGCATTATTATATTCAAGTCAGTTGCCTCAAATTGCTTCTGACTATTCCCAAAAATTCCCTCTTTCTAATTCCCCTTTTTTATGATAGACGAGCAAATGTTTTATCAGTCAAAAACTCCGATTGGTAATATTATTGGTCATTTGTAATTTAAAATGTTTTTTCGTCTAAAAATCCAAGGTCAATACAAAAGAGTAGTAGTTTGAGCAGGAGCAAAGGTTTTCTGCGTCACTATAGTTTAGGATCAATTTCAAATATAGTATTCATGCATATTGATTCAATATTTGTTCTGTAACGTTTTTCTCAGCTATTTTCACGTGAAATGTGCAACTTCAGGAACTATTTTATAATTTACATTGGGAAAAGAGAAAGGAATAAAAAGACAAAGTAACCAGCAGTTGCTCAGGACGGTGCAGATGTTTTTCAAGCTTACTTTGATCACATTCTACGTGTTCTAGTCTAGTTTCACTTTATATTATAGATGGACGCTACGCGCTCCATTGCTTTGGATCTCTGCTTGTTTTTTTGTAGTACTGTAGCCTTCACCGTCACCCAGTGTCTACTTTTGTTTTGTCTGTGTTGACGTTTGCAAAAGAGGCTGACAGACTTCATCTTAATAGTTATCATGGTTTTACAGAAGGAGATGAGACAATAAAGAGTGGACTTCTTCCTTCTCCAGCATCTCCAGAAGTTAGTGACCAAATGGAGATCGATATGAAATGCTCTCCGAAAGAGGTGTGTGATATTGATAACGATGAGGAAGGTGAAATTCATTATGGGAGTCAAAATAGTTTCACGATTAAGCGACATATTTCTCGATCCAAAACCAGCTCATTTAGTTTGCATTCGAGTAGCAGCAACTTAACCTGACTTTGCAAAAAAATATCAGTGAAAATGCTGCTTGCTCTTAAAGCAAGGCGATGAAGTGAAACAAAAATCTTCTGTTCAGTATAGATGCTCACAACTAGCTAGTTATCTCCATCCTGCCGGGAAGTAAGTATAGCGTGAAGTACCTTTTCATAACAAAGTACCTTATGCGCCTTATGAGGTTGTTAACTTATATTAGTCGATATTCAATAATAATGATAAATATTCGATAACTTTAGCTGAGTGATTTGATTTCCAAAATTGTTCATCACATTTTCACTGTCTCTATAGCTTAAAATATTAATGATGCAATAAATTTTGTTGACATTCAGTTTTGCAAAGCATGGGCGAATTTTGAATTGAGTAACTTTTTCTTTTGTCAAAAGGCCAAGTGCATGCTCAAATTTTTTATATTCATGCATATTGCATAATGTCAGTACTGAACTAAACCTACTAAATCACAGCTCACCTTCGCACTAAAAAAAACAGTCACAAAATGCTAAGATGGACTCATGGACCGAAGCAGAGCTCCAAGATATGGAAACGGTTGAGAGAAAAGCAGAGCGCAGACCACACACACATTACTGCCGTTAGGGTATCTGACTTACAATTTTGGATTTCGCATATTTCGAGGCTCATGTTGAATATTATCACTGCCATCGAGGAGGGTCATCGTGATTTGTTTGTTTTGCAACAATGAATGTGGTTTTTGCACATGTATTTAATAGAGAAGATTTTCAAAAGCTTCAAAAGCATGCAATTTTATCATAGCAATCTCTGCCGAGAATAAAAATTGGACACACGGATACACTCAGATAATCAAAAACACCGGTCGGTTATATTCCGAATTCAGGTGACAGGTGACAGTCAGTCGCTCACATCAGATACCCTGATTCCTTTAATAAACCGCAGTAAACGAATGTAGCAAGAGGTCGTTATTAGTTTTTTTGGGGAAAAGTCATGATTACGCCCTATTTTTGGAGGTAGTTCAGCTTTTGTGTTTCAAGCTATGCTTCAATAATAATTTTCTTGTCCAAGTTAATGAATTTAGCTTGTTATAAATTTTAATTGTATAAATTTTCTGAAGCCGTGACAATAATATTTTTTTTTATGTTTGAATTGCGAATTGAAAGATTCATGCTGCAACATGGGCGAATCATTGGTTACTAGCCATTGGCTAGAATCACTCTTAGGAGCAAAATTTAAAACCTGAAAAATTGTCAATGAGCCAGAAATTTTCTAATGAATGGCAAGCTCCTAGAATTTCATTAAGGACTACATTAGGTGAAGGTGATTTGTTTGCGAATTTATAAAAAAAATCGAGAATGCATTTGACATAACGAGTTTTGAAGAATAATTTGCAAGCAGTTTTTTTAATTCACCAACTTCATTGATTCTGCGTGATCTAGTAACTAGTGCAGAACTACTGCATTTCATACTGGCCTTGCTTCCGAGTTGATTGTCACCCTCATTTTCTTCATCGTTACCAGCATTGGATGAATCTCGCGCAACTGACTACAATAATTCACGTCATAGGTGGGCATTTCATTCATCCTTCCCTCTCCTTCCCTCTGGACCTCAAAAAGTGAGAAATTTAGGGGTTCCTTCTCACCCTTCCCTTCCCTTCCAAAACAGCAAAGTTAATGAAATTTTAGCCTTTTTGAAAGATTTTTATCGGTAAGAACAGGATTTTTGAAAATTCAAGTATGCCCTCTCAAACCCTTCCCTCACTTGTTTCTGAAAATCAATCCTTCCCTCTTTTATCCCTCGAGAAGGATTTATGAAAACGCACCCTTCCCTTTCCCTCCCTCTGGGATGTTCAAAATACCCAATCCTTCCCTCCCTCACCCTTTAAAAATCCTTCCCTCGGAGGGAAGGTGCCCACCTATGATTCACGTAAATTATCACAAATTCTTATATCCGAAGACTTGAATCGTGACTACAAATTTGTTATTTTACTACCTTTATTTTTTCTACGGGATTGTTTGAAAAGTGTAGAACTTGTGAGTTTTTTATGACTGTCGCTTCCATGTGTATCGTCCCCTTAATTTTTTACTGCAGAACTGCTGATATTTTATGGGCGTTGCTTTCACGTGGATCCTCACCCTCATTTCCCTCACTTTTATCAGCACAGGCTGATTTTCGCTTGGATGACTGAAATAATTCACGTGAAGTATCACAGCTTTTCATTTGCTGAGATTCGAATCCCGAAATAATATTTTTAATTCACAAACTTTATTGCTTCTACGTGATCCAGTATACCTTGTCCGCCAAAAAAAGGTAAATTTTATCCTATCCTACCACACAAATTTATCACACACAGGACAGGAAAAATTTACCTCCTTTTTCCGGATGGTCTATAACTAATATAGAACTACTGAGTTTCTTACGGGCCTTGCGTCCAAGTTGATCGTCACCTTGATTTTCTACATTATTACCAGCATTGGACGATTCCCGCGCGGCTGACTAAAATAATTCACGTAAATTACCAAAACTTTCTGTTTCCAAAGATTCCAATTCCGAATAAATTATTTTATTTCACCAACTTTATTGCTTGTACGTGATCCAGTACCTAGTGCAGAACTACTGTGTTTTCTACTAGTTTTCCCTCCGAATTGATCGTCAGCGTCATTTTTTTCTAAATTACCAGCATTGAATGAATCCCACGCGGCTGACTAAAATAGTTCACGAAAATTATCACAACTTTTTGTTTGCGAAGATTCGAATCCCGAATAATTTTATTACGTTCACCAACTTCATTGATTCTACGTGATCCGGTAACTAGTGCAGAACTACTGCGTTTTCTACCGGCCTTGCTTCCGAGTTGATTGTCACTTCCATTTTCTTCATCATTACCAGCAGTGGATAAATCCCGCGCGACTGACTACAATAATTCACGTAAATTATCACAAATTCTTATATTTGAAGATTTGAATCGTAACTATAAATTTGTTATTTTAATAACTTTATTCCTTCCACTACTACTCCCTCAACTAGTGTAGAACTGCTGGGTTTTTTACGAGTGCTGCTTCCCTGTTCATTGAAACTAACATTTTTTGGTGTACAACTACTGGGTTTTTGAAGACTGTTGATTCCAAGTTAATGGTCATCCTCATTTTTTTGTGTACAACTGCTGGGTTTTTGACGAGTGTTGCCTCCAAGTTGATCGTCACCCTCATTTTTTAGAGCAAAACTGCCAAGTTTTCTACGGGTCATGCTTTCATATTGTTCGTCGCCCTCATTTTCTTCATTACTATCATCATTATTAGAGGTCGTTAAGACCTCTTATAAAATTATCATGAGGAGAGAGAGGAGAGACAGGAGAGAGAGGAGAGACAGGAGAGAGAGAGGAAAGACAGGAGAGACAGGAGAGAGAGGAGAGAGAAAGGAGCAGAAGAAGAAGAAGAAGATGGGATAAAAGCGTATACTTTCATGTTGAGTTCGCTGGATTTTAGAAAAAAGTAGTCATCATACAATTATAAAAATTACAACCTATGAGCACAATTGCTTTGTTCACGTCCACGAGCAATTTAAACGAGAATCAATAGCTTAGTTTTAGAGATATTACAAAATAAAATAAAAATGTAGCCAAAAAAAGCAATTTCTGACGTTCACATTGAGTTCGCTGGATTTTAGAAAAAAATATTCGTCAGACTATCATGAAATTTATAACACGTCGTTAAAATTACTCTGTTTACGTCCAGCAGTGATCAAAACGAGGATCAGTCACATATTTTTTGAGATATTACAAAAAAACTTGCCAAAAAATAGTGATTTCTGGCTGAAATACTCTTTTTTGGTAGGTACATAAGGTGAGTTGCACGCAAGGGTGCACATACATATTTCACACACAGATTAGAGATGTGCGCCGTCGAATCACGTCGTCGTCGACGCGGTTTTTTCGCCAAAATTTCACGCCGTCGCCGTCGATAATTTTCATCGACGCGTCGATGCGCCGTCGATAAGAAACCACCGCTGTGGAAGTTTTAAATACAAAATTTACAAAGTACTGTTTAAAATTCGTAAATCTCGGCCAAAAAATGACATTTTTCAAAGTAAAAATTTCAAAAATTTCTCGGCCAGATTTTTTTTGCCAGATTGTAAACAATTTTATTTTTGACTGTCAAATTTTTCCTAAAAAATTTCGCGCTCTTTTTTGAAAAATTCTTTGGTTGAAAGTAAAATCTATGGTTTTTCGCCGCCGTCGAAAATGATCGACGTCGACGCCGGCGTCGCCGCCGTCGGTTATAAATTACCCTCTACGCCGCCGTTGTTGATTCCTAATCGACGCACACCTCTAACACAGATAGCAGAGTATCACTACTAGCTTATAGTTGGCATATGGCGTTCAGAGCTAGCATGAGTATCGTGCAGCATTATCAATTTACGTGCATTTTAAGTTAACCTGTGACTCAAATCGTTATATTTGCGTCAGTGTGCAATGATTGTTTTTCTATTCACTTTTAATCATCGAAGACAGCACAAGTGAAATTCCTGCTCTTACAATTTGATTATTTCTTAAATTGTTGCTGCTAATATTTCTTATTGTTAATTTAAAAATGAAACCGAGATCACATAAGAAAAAGAGAAAAGAGGATCCAATTCGTTATCTTGAAAGAAAAAATTTCGAAACTCAAGAGGATCGTCCATGTTTATTACATGAAGTATCAGAAGGTATCATAAATCTTGGGTTGTTTGACAAAAATTAAACTATTTAATTTTATTGCTCTATTATTCATCATCATATCTTTATGTTGTATTCTTCCTGTACTGTTATCTGGATCTCAATCGTCATTGCATGATTCAGCTATCACAAGTG
>Ga0210040_10009145_pt1 | contig 11578 bp, 8 predicted proteins | sample CryGeyCG12114_NA_FD_185462 | JGI IMG/M metagenome (GOLD analysis project Ga0210040, IMG submission 185462) | Groundwater microbial communities from aquifer - Crystal Geyser CG19_WC_8/21/14_NA (SPAdes) (version 2) | ecosystem: Environmental > Aquatic > Deep subsurface > Groundwater | place: USA... | reverse complement strand
ATGCGTGCTGGGGTTGCATTCCCAGTTGGATAGGGTTTTCCTTCTGAGTCTCTGCAGAAGGTTTTCCCCTTTCCTTTTCCTAGCTAGGGTTATCTTTGTTTATTCTTTCTTTTCTTGTTGCAATAAATGAGACACAGTAAAAAATGAAAAAAAAAATGGCGCTCATTAGTCTTGAGTTACCATAAATTTTAATTTCGATGGGATGAAACGTTCAGTATCTATGGAAACGTTGAGTAAAGACCCAATGAAGAAGAACCCATAGAAGTAGATTACTATATAACACTAGAAGACTTGCTTCCTTCATTTCTTGTAGCCACATTTTTTTCAATGTGTGTCTATGATCCTCATATGTTCAAGTCCAATCAAATATACATAGTTAGATCTGCGATCTTCCTTCGTATTCGCATCCGCCAAAAACTCGGCAGAGATGGCGTGCCACTCATGCAAAAATTTTACGGAATTTTCTGATCCCATTATAGAAGTAGATTTACTCACCACACAACACATACTGGCTACACAGATTCCACATGTATTAGATCAGAGGAGCGGGGCTTTGGAAGAACCAAAGTTTTGGGATCAGTTTTATCCACTGAATCGACTCGACGATGAATAAATATATGGCTAACGAGACACTTAAAAGCGTCCAGGAAATTATAATGAGGCACCAGACTTCGAAGTAATTTATCAACATTGTATAATAATCTACTATCTTTTGAATGGAATTACAAGTAACGAAATTAAATGTATCTATGTCAACCATGTATAAGTCAACGCCCCTATGATTTGCTAAATCATAATATGGGATCGCCCCCAAAAATTCCGACGACATGTAGAAATGAGATTTTAAGCTTAAGGACAAATTGCATGTTGACCATTTGAAAATCCAATCTGCTAGTTCTGGTCGAAATAAGTCGTAAGCAATATTATGCAAAAACAAATCGGACTGCCGAACTTTCTCATTTGCTTTCGGTGGATTACTGAAATATCGAACTAACGCTAGATACATGAAATTAAGTTTAAAACCAGCGTGGTAAGTAGTTATATTTTCTATTGGTCGCTCACAAATAACTTTCAATGAAGCAAATTCGTCTACTCTCTGCAACAAACTGTTAACACTGCATGGTGTGAAATTTCTGCAGACAGATAAGGAAATCAAACTTGGTGGGACATTTTTCATCTAAAATTCCAAACCAATTAAATCTATACATAATTCCATTGGATTTCCACCCATCCCATATTTTAGTCGGAGTCCAAACAACAGATTGAAAACTGACACTTCGAAGCTTTAACAAAATAATTGTGTGTCCGCGGGTAGTTCTTATGTCAGGATCTTCTACTTTCTGCGTTGTATTAGAACTGAAAATAAAAAACAATATTCTGGATTGCTCTAGAAAAAATCGGTTCAAAATGGTACTTGTATCTTGCGTGAAGATAGATACTTGTTTACATGTATTGCAAGATTTTGAAATTTTGTTTCGTTTAATTTCCGAGGTATACAAAAACTTGTTATGAAACTCATCTCTATTGGTGTATAACAATATTGGGTATTGAACGTTGGGGAATGAGGCGGGAATGAAAGTTTTCTTTGCATCCCACAAAATATAAAGTTCCCTAACTCTGGGACCAAAAGTTTTGCATCCATTGCGGGCAAAATGTTTTTCACAACGGGGATCCCACTTATTTGATGCTTTTTAGGTGGTAGTACTACTGAAGTACTTATAAAAAAGAAGAAAAACATTGGCTTTAAATATTTCCAATTTTTTCCCATGATTTTGCCGTATAAGTATGATCTAAAGATGCAATAAGGTAACCCGATGACTGAATTAGTCTACAGTTTACAAAATTTCCTGAGCATACCTCATTATTCTGGCAAAATTAAATGGACAATTTAAAACAAGGGAAGAAAAAATATACTTGCATTGTCGATAAATTATTCACTCTTGATTGAACGATTCTTTTAACTTTGGAAGTACTGATCATTCTGTTCTGTCACTCAGTTTTGAAGAGCCTTATGCAGGCTTATGAAGGCTGTTCTGGTCAGCGAACGAGTTTTTTTCTCTTTAGAGCTGTGAAAAAATTATTATTTCATTATATTTGAATGCGACTGAATGAAAAGGCGGTGTAGGTGCAAAGCAGGTCAAATTCTCAGTAAACCATTTAACAATGGTATATAAAAAAATGACAATAGATTTGTAATCATGCTTTCCATTTGCTAACTGTGCACGCACGGGTTTTTGCTGAGATTCAATTAATACTATATATGGTTTGCTGACAGACTTCAAAATGAAGGTTGTATTGGCATCCATAGTTTTATCGATTTTTGTGGTTTACGTCACTGCCTTACCATCAGGGTAAGCTTTAAAAACTTGAATTCTCATTTAATCCAGACAACATGGATGATAAGTAATTTTTAATTGGCAGAAAAACCTATGAGGTATTTGCAGTCGTCACGGATAATGACGGTGTAAAGTGAGTAATAATATGGGATAAATCTGTATCGGTTTATTTTGGTATTTTTAACTGTAACAACTATTTTGATCGGGATGGATTTAGTGGCCGTCAATCTGATCAAAGGCTTGCAGAATTAGAGACAATGTTGAACCTTTCGAAACGAGAGAGAGAAAGAAGACAAAGGGAGGAAGAAGAGAGAAACGCGGAGGAAGAGAAATGGAAAAAAGAGAAAGAATACTGGGACCAAATGTGAGTGTTTTAGTTGTAAGTTCGTATTCTTTTCGAAGGAGCGACTTGTGTCTGAAAAGTATTCCTTTTTTTTGCAGCGGAAAGAAATGATCGGTAAATACCGATCAAGGATCAGTGCAAAGGCATTACTAATAAAAGAGTGATTTATTTTTATTAACTTGTATTGATGATTACGGAGTATTAAATGATGTTTTCAATAAAAAAAGCTCAGTTGATTCAATTGCCTGATTGTATCAAGACAGCATGAAAATGATAGATTTTTTAGTTTCCCAAAAAAATTGTCTTACACCTCAGTATCGTTTGGGGAAGCATTCTTTTCACGGGTTTCAAAATCAGCGTTTAGATTTCCATAAAGCAAATGCAGTAAATTAAAATTACATTTTGAAAAATACATGCCCTTTTGGAGGTAGCAGCAGCGGTATCGAATATTTACATTTTTCAACAAACTTTAAACGCAAAAGTTGTCTTGATAAAAGAAGCTTAGCACCCTAAATCTGTAACAAACGATTGCAAATACGAAGTGAAAATTTGGACAATCCCAAAAATTAATTTCCTTCATTCGACCATAAGCATTCTGTTCTTAAATACAAATAAATATAGTCTTAGTTAGTCACATCGCAATCTTGATGCACATATAGTGTAAGAAAAAACAATAGATAGCCACAGTACTGTACATTATACACATTACAATTACATTGTTTTCATTCCATGTATAACAATCAGACAATAATATAAACTACATAAGTGAAACAATAAGACGGAAATCAATACTCACAGCGTTGGACAGATTTTAAGCTGCTTTTACATCTTTCCATTTGAAGAAGAAGAATCGCAAACCACAATGAAATTTTTACACGTAGCCTTAATTGTTGCCGTTTTGGCAATTGCTGTAATGGCGCAGTCCGAAGAGTAAGTGATTTCAAATAAATTCAGTGACAAAACATGGAAGCATAATTTAGGTATATTTGATTTTTTTGTTTGTGTAGACGGGGATTTTCCAATACCGAGATACTAGAGCAAACACTGGAGGCTAGAAAAGTAGCATCTTATATCAATGGGCTGTATGAAACGTTTGGACCAAACTCTAAAGGGTATGACGATAGAAAATAATAAGAAAATTTCGATTCGTCACAAGATTGAAAATTCTGTGGAATTAGTCGCGACATGTGCACTTACAAATTGGATGAATAAAAAAGTCAAATCTGTTCTGTACTACTGGCCACTTTGGATTTTTTTAAATGAAAAAATGTAGTGAACAAAAAATTTAAGACAGTTGTGCATTTTATGCTACATTCAATTTAAATGTGAAAATCAAACATTTGTTCCCAAAAACGGACTTCCCTAAGTTTATGCATACAACTTACTTCACATGGCTTTATTCTGCTGCTTTTAGCTAAACGGTTTTTGGTTTTTGATAAACTTTCACCCTCAGAAAGCAGATGGGCCTCACTGTTGCATAAAATCTGGTATATTTTTGCAGATAAGCAATAATTCATTAATAACTAAAAATAAAAACATTCAAAAACTATTCATCAGTCAAACAAATACTATCATCAAATAACATTTTAAACTTCAGAAAATCAAACGAAAAGTCTTGAACTACAATCCACTAAAGTGTTCTACTCACACATTGTTTGTGAACACAATAAAAACGTCTGTGTATAAATAAATACGATCTGAAAGCGATGAAATGAGGTCGCACATTAAATGATACATTGACAAAATAAATAACAATGATAAGGAAATAAATACGTCGCTCTATCAATAGAAATAATTGTACCATTATTCATGTAAGTTCATTTGTAACGTGAATTTTCCGCCGTGATTCGAATCCACAGATTACGAACGGCAAAATGAAGTTGTTGTTCGCATCCATCCTTTTTGCTGCTTTGGCTACGTACGCCGTCGCCAAACCAGCCCATTCCATGTAAGTTGTCAAATTAAAAAAATATTCAGAAACTCTTCAAATTAACTTTCTTAACTAATCTTCTAGAGCTAAACGACAGACAGCCTGGGAGGATTTAAAAGACGGCGAAAATATCATGTAAGGTTCTTTGAGTCTACGCTTCATAAAGCAAAACATGAGATTGTAAAGTTAGTAACTAATTAGCTTGCCAATTAACTTTCAGAGGACCTATAATCTCCTATAAAGGAGGCAAAAAATCAACCATGTATGCTATCGCTGCACGAGAAATGTAGGTTGCTAAAAATTTGAAATTTCTACTAAAACCAGAGCTATTTTAGTACAATTAACAATACTTTATTAAAACTTTTAACAGTACCCGAGAGGAGTTTCAAGACAATTTGCCCCGATGGGATCAAGCTATCGAAAGAAAATTTCGAGACGATAATATTATTACATAATTAGATAGTGAGCTAACGAAAACGAGGTATAGAATGTATTCAGCAGATCCGGTATTTGAAAACTCCAAAACATCGGTGATTGTAATAAAAAAATAACTAACATGTCGGCGCAAAATTAGACTCCATTTATAATTGACAAATTTTCGCCCGTAGTTTTATGTTCGTTGAGTCCATAGAAATAGATATTATACTGTTGAGTCATAAATTCAATGGTGATGTAGAAAATACGCCAAACAATTTAGGGCGCATTTTTGTTTTGTTGCATGTGTTGCATATATGGCGTTGAATCATGCCTAACAAAACACTTAGCCGCTGTTCCTCCAGCTATACGAAAGAACTATGTGGAGGCACTGATATATTCATTTATTCAGCTCAAAAAATCAGCATATATTTAATCAATCGAAATGCAGATTATAACAAAAACTCCAGTGACTGAGGATACGATAAGAAGATTTTATTTTTTCACGATCCGGATCACGTCTTCGTCATGCATTTTATGTTGAAGCCCTACCCTCTGTGGGGAATATTTCGTACTTGTTCCCTATGTAAACACGTTTGAGTTCTGAGAAGATTTAGCTTCAAATATTTTAGAGCAGTGCATTAAAGATTTAGCTTACCCAAACGAGAGCATATTTGAAATCTTGAGCAATAGTTCGATGAATTGTATGACAAACGTGTTCTACTGTTGCTCCTCTTCGTAAAATGATGCTATCCTCAAAATCTGGAGGTTCCCCAGGTCTTTTCGTGTACACTCGAATCAAAGACAAATTCTCCCATAAGATTTCCAGTAGATAGTCCAAATTCAATTTCATTTCGCAGCTGAAAAAATGCAAACCATATAATTACTAGAATTACTTTTACACGTACTTCCCAGCTATAAAACTAAAAACTTTTCTACCTGACAACAACAGAATGTGGAATACGAGCTAATCGGTCAACCTCTTCCATTGCGATCTGATCAATTTTGTTATACACGTAAAGACAAGGCATGTAGACTCTACTTCCACAAATGACATCAATTAGTTCTTCAGGAGTACTGTCTTCTCGGAACAGAACCTAAATAATAAAGTATCTAAATAAGCACTCGAAAACATATGCAATATTGTTTATTTTATGAACAGTTCGTTTTTGAAACAACTTACCTCTGCATTAAAAATTTTGTACTCATGCAATATCATTTGCACAAGCTTTTCATCTATTCTACTCAGAGCACATGTGGAATTGAAAGACAGCCCTCCAGCTTTTTTAACCTGAAAAAATACAGACACGTTATTGCTGCTCATATTTTTTGAACACTCCAGTGAGAGTGCTATGTTCAATGAACTACCCCACCTCTGAAACCCCAACCCACCTTAAAGTAAATATTAGGTTTCTTCTTATTCAGTCGAATTCCTACAGCTTCTAACTCGGCTTCCAAAAGTTGCCTCTGAATGTCTCCTTTCATCGCATCTAACATCATTAAAACTACATCAGCGGTCCGGGCCACTGCAATTACTTGACGACCACGACCCTTTCCTTGAGCAGCGCCTTCGATGATTCCGGGCAAGTCAAGTAACTGTATATTTGCTCCTTTATATTCAATTACACCAGGAATGCACGTTCTGACAAAAGAAAAACATCTCAGACACATGTAAAACCGATTAAAAATTATAGAGAGGGGGTATACTTACAATGTTGTAAATTCGTATGAGGCACATTCACTTTCAGTTTTTGTAATTGTGCTTAGCAATGTGGACTGTAATTAAAAATATGGTATGCTACAGTTTATCCTTCTGTGCAAAAGGCGTAAAGGCTTATAACTTTAAGGCAAAAATTGCTTCAATGTCGAACCTTTCCGACAGAAGGAAACCCAATAAGTGCAACCCGGGCATCTCCACTTTTCAAGACATCGAAGCCTTCCCCTTTCTCTCCTCCTTTTTTAGTGGGTTCCAGCAACTGTGTGCGATATTTTGCTAATTTGGCTTTGAGCACACCCAAGTGGTATTCGGTAGCTAAAAGAACATAAAGCGCAGATATTGTACATGCACATTTTTGAAAATCTTTGATATGTTCAGTTTGATGAATCTGATTTCATGATATTATGCATGTAATTATGCAACAGCTCCTTTTTTGGAGAATATCAGCAATGAATTTAAAATATTGTAACTGGAAAATTGAACTAAAAATTGTTTTTACAATTAATATAATAGTGAATATTTTATCCACCTTTGTTTTTCTGTGTTTTCGAAATCTCCCTCTCAATTTCAGCAATCTTATCTTGAATACCCATGTTGATGATTATCTAGATAGTTTAGACTTCAGCTACAGCACTATGGCCTTGCTTTTTATAGACTCCCAAAGAGAGACCCCAACTTTCAAAATCCCAAATCGGAAATATGGATTTGATCTCTCTGAAATGTAAATAGGCCTTAAGTTACAGGTTACAGCAACAAAACATGACTGACAATAATATGGATGGAACCCATTTCAAAACTTACCCAGTGCCAGTTACTATTTCTTACCAACGATATTTGTTCGTGCTTCAGCCGAAACTTTTTTTCACAATCGACTGGAGAAAATTTTTGAAACCAAATATTTTCAAACTTGCACTGTAGCCGCACACATTCAAATCTATGTAGCGTGTTAAAGTCATAAGATTAATAAAGCGCGCGAAAGTTTTTATTTCGCTGAAAGCGATGTCTTTGAAAAAGTATTTTTGATTTTAATTTCACCGGATAGTGAAGTTTTTAAGAAACCCAGTAAAAATGCTGATAGGCTTTTCAGTATCTGAAAACAACTCTCAATATACTGTTGCTACTGCTTTTTCTCATTAATAAAGTTAAAGAGAGGTCAATAGGAGCTGTTTACGACAAGTAGTAGCAGGTCGAAAAAATTACCTACAAGATTTGTAGATTTCGTGTTTCAGGAAGAGGAAGCCGTTAAGTGAGTAAACGATGGAAACGTTGGTTGCAAATGTTGACAATGTCAAATTTGATATTGAGGTGGCTCTTGAACAACAATTGGGGGCTCAGCCATTACCTTTCGTCGGGATGGACAGTAAGAAATGTCTTGAGATTCGAGATAAAAAATGAACTGCCATTTAATTTAACCCTTTTTCTAAATACTAGCAACTAACCTTTATTTTCTATCCATTACAGAATCGACTTCTGCAGTATGTGAATTCTTTTCGGACGGACTGTGTAACAAAGGAGCATTGTGTCCATTCAGGCATGTAAAGGGAGATCGAACAGTTGTATGCAAACATTGGCTTCGGGGATTGTGCAAAAAAGGAGATTCTTGTGAATTCTTGCATGAATACAATCTTTCTAGAATGCCCGAATGCTATTTTTTCACTAGATTCAGTAAGCTGGACCAAAAAAGACTAAATAAGTACTTTTCGCGTTTAGTTCACAGTTAGCATGATATATTCTTGGTTTTAGATGCGTGTCATAATAAGGAATGTCCGTTTCTACATATTGACGCGGATTCAAAAATTAAACCCTGCCCATGGTAAAAAAGCAGTAAATCTCTTTCGTTGCACATGCTGTGTTATGTGAAACTTACTTGCATTGTGTCATTGTGTGTTATCATTTTAGGTATGACAGAGGGTTTTGTCGACATGGTCCTCATTGTAGGCACAAGCATTTAAGAAAAGTACTGTGTTTGAACTACTTGGCAGGATTTTGTCCTGATGGTTCCAATTGTAAATTCGTTCAGTGAGTATATTGCGCTATTTATTTTTTCAGGGAGTTCTGCAATCTGATAGCAATATAGAATTACCATTTTTCTCTTTTTAGCGCTCAATTTGATCTCCCACAAATCGACGAAATGGCTCGAAATGCACGAAAAGCCACAATTATTTGTCACATTTGTGGAGAAGCCGGCCACAAGTCATACCATTGTCCTAAAAACGAGAACGCTGAACCTCAACACTACCTATCCTATAGAAACCAAAATCATGAGCAGTCTAATGAAGAGAATAGAAGTGGTGGCAATAGTGGGATTCCACATAACCGACCGGGTACCTACCAAGGAGATATTTCGAATACAGACCGAAGGAGTGGCGGGGGTAATTTCCATCACGGGGGAGGACATGGTCATCCTGTGGGGGGTCATGGACATCCAGTTGGTGGTCATGGACATCCTGTCGGAGGACATGGGCAACCAGGGGGTCAACCGCCATACCAACCTTATATTTTCCACCCAAGACCTCAATTCAGACCTCATCATAGAGTTGGAGACCGAGACCGGGATCGTGGTGACAGAGATGATAATCAACCTAGAAGGGCTTTGGAAGATGTTGTTTGCTATAAGGTGAGCAGCTTTGAAAACTCCGGCCTTCGAAGTCTTATTTACAAGACATATATTTGAAAATTCGGTTAAAAAAACCGGACATTTGAACAATCCCTAGGATGTGAACATGAAAATAACTAGCCCAATTCAGGACAGTATGCAAATGCAATCTGTGAAGAGTATTTTTTGAAACGTTGAATCAGCTATTGCGCAATTGAAAGCTTTGAGTATTTTCATTGTATTAACTTATACACAATAGGTTTCCTCGTATTCATTTCCCGTAAATCCATTACTTACTGTGATTGTAAATTGGTCCACACGAAAATAAGTGAGCATCGCAGTCTCATCTCATGGTCTATTAATTTTCTTTTCTCGTTCCAGTGTGGTTACAAAGGCCATTACGCCAATAAATGCAACAAGGGACATCTTGCCTTCCTCAGTAATAAAGCTGGCACGGCTAGCAGGGATCAACAGGGTCGGAATTAGGTTGGAATCTGACTATTTTTTTAAGTATTTTTTGTACATGTGTGCATATTATTATTGTATTGTATGTGGTGGATGGAGTAATAAAAACAAACTATACATACATTCAAGATTGTTTTCAATCCACTTATCGGTTGGGTGGTTAGCTAGTAGCACACTGCTTTTACCCTAACCGTCACTTTTTGGCATGAAGAAAGCTTATTCATGAAACTATATTATTTCTCCTATTGCGGGCGGCTAAAGTGAGGTAGGGAAGAATAATAATAAGCTAGAACATCTGTTGCTGTTTATACCTACTGGCTGATCCAATATGCTCAAGTCTCCTTTTGATTTATTGCACGGATTTGTTACTAACTGCACAAGGCTGCCAGAGAATTTGCATGTCTGAGTGAGCACTTTTTTCATTACATGATTGGAATCAGAAAACACGGGATTCCTAACCAATGAAATTGCAAAAAAAAAACCAGACAAATCTGTTCCAAGCTATAACTTTGTTATGCAGTCTAAAGTTCTGCATTATGCGTTAGTTTTATGCCCCAGCCATAATAATGGCTACTTTTAGTAAAGTAGAGAAAAAAATATTACTTGCAAAAAAGTCATTTGCACATTTTACAGCCTGGCGTCTAATATACGCGGCCAAACCGCTCTTAAACTGTGTACTGATCAGGGAAATTCTTTGAGCCAAAAGCACGTATGATTCGTTTTATGCATTTGGTAGTTAGTTAGTATCCCTGAGTTTTTATTTTTAGAGCCTTATTTTCGCCTTTTACGTAAACTTTCTCTCGTATTTTCTCTGCATGGATACGACAGTAAATTTCCTCCTTGTGCGGTGTGTAAAATTTATATGGTGGATGAAATTTATGTATCTAAATCTATTTCTGAAATTTCAATGATTGTTTTGAGATTGTCAACAGTTATTTAGTTAAATAATTGATTACTGGAAAATTCTATTGAGTTTTCCAATTTTTCCTCCATAAAATTGGTATCCTTCAAAATTTAAGAGAGAATAATGATTTGTACACGAGGTTCGCACCAAACTACATCATTGCCTAATTGCCATGATTTGAGGGTTGATAAATGATATATTGCAAGTTGGAACTTTTTTCTTCTCGCTACAAATAAGATTTAAGGTGGATTGGTATTATAATTGAATCTGCGTTCGTAATAATAAATTGTGAAAGGTTTTAGTACCGTTTAAAAGGTAGTAGTATTGCGCAGTACGGAGCACTTATTCGAATTACTGGAGAAGGACAAAATGCTCGTATGACATTTTGGTATGCATTCGGATTGGACTAAATATGCCACACAACGTGCATGATCTTTGATGAAAACAAATATGTAGGCATTATTTTGGCCCAGTTTATCGGAAAATCAATTAGGTTACAAAGAGTCACATAAAATGCTCATTACCCATGCAATGAAAGGAAGTGAAGGGGAGTATTTTTTTTGCAGAACGACAGTCTTGATTGGTGAAAGCACTAAAGTCTAATTGCTTCATCAGTCTTTTTTGGACCGGATGTTTGTTTGTCATGCCCACACATGACAGTCTAGTCATTTGGACTTTTCTCTGTTGTGATGTTTCAGGCTGAATGCATGATTTACTATCTACCCTTGTCATAATAAAGTGACTTGCAGAATTCATCCTATGGTATTACAAGAAAGTTTCTGATCTACAAGTAAGTCTAGAATTGGGTACTAACAGAACAAAAAATGAGATTTTAAATCGTAAGCAAAAATATTATGCATATATAAACCCCAA
>Ga0210040_10009144_pt1 | contig 11578 bp, 15 predicted proteins | sample CryGeyCG12114_NA_FD_185462 | JGI IMG/M metagenome (GOLD analysis project Ga0210040, IMG submission 185462) | Groundwater microbial communities from aquifer - Crystal Geyser CG19_WC_8/21/14_NA (SPAdes) (version 2) | ecosystem: Environmental > Aquatic > Deep subsurface > Groundwater | place: USA... | reverse complement strand
GCCGGCGAGACCGGTGGCCACGACGCCGGCCTCGATGCCGGTCAGGTCGAGGCCGACCACCAGCGCGGGCGGACGGAGGTCGGTCGCCAGGAACTGCTCCAGCGCCGGCTGGGTGGTGATGAGCTGCACGGCGGTCCCCGATCCGTTGACGAGGAGGGTGGCTCGTCGCGCCAGCGTCACCGCCCGCTCCGAACGCGCGCACGACCAACCGAGCGACGAGCGACGTCCGCCGTCAAACTGGCATACGCAGCGTCCTCCTCGGCCGACACATGGGCTCCTGCCCTCCAGCGAGCGACGACCTGGCGGACCGCGCGTGAGGCATCGCTCCGCTCAGAGGGTCGTGATGAGCCCGCCGTCGATCCGGACGTCGCTGCCGGTGACGTTCCCGGTGCGGTCGCTGGCCAGCAGGAGGACCAGGTCGGCGATCTCCGGTGGCCGGGTGAAGCGCCCGCTCGGTGCCGCCGCCTCCTGCTGGCGGACCACTTCCTCGGCCGAGATGCCGTTCGCCGCGCCCACCGTCGCGGCGACCCCGCCGCCGCCGAGCCACAGGTCGGTCTGCACCGGACCGGGGCTGATGGTGTTCATCCGCAGTCGGCCGCCGAACTCCTTGGACAGCGACTTGCTCAGGTTGGCCAACGCGCCCTTGGCCGCGCTGTAGTCGATGACACCGGGGTCGGGCAGCACGGCGTTGACCGAGCTGATCGTCACGATCGCCGGCCCGGGCCGGCCGAGCATGTGCGGGATCGCGGCGCGCATGGTGCGCATGGCGGCCAGGAAGTTGATGGTCAGCCCCCAGTCCCAGTCGTCGTCGGTGAGGGCGAGGAAGCCGTCGACCCGGGGCTTCACCGCACCCACGTTGTTCACCAGCACGTCGATGCCCCCGTGCAGGTCGACGGCCTGCTCGACCAGCGAGATCGGCCCGTCGGGTGACGTCAGGTCGACCAGCACGGGCCGGACGGCGCCCGTCGCGGCGAGCTCGTCCAGCTCGGGGCTGCCCTTGAGCGCACCCGCGACGACCTGCACGCCCTCACCGACCAGTGCCCGGGTGACGGCCAGGCCGATGCCCCGGCTCGCCCCGGTGACCACGGCGACCCGCCCGGTCAGGCCCAGGTCCACGTCAGAACCCCTGTGCCTTGAGCCAGGACAGCGACGCGTCGGCGACCTCGCGCCAGCCGGAGTCGATGGTCAGCGAGTGCGCCCGGTCCGCGAACTCCAGGATGTCGGTGGTCGCCTCGCTGTGCCGGTACTGCTTCAGGGTGGCCCGGGTGACGGCTTCGGGCACGGTGTGGTCCTTGCCGCCCATCATCAGCAGCAGCGGACCGCGGCCCGAGTTCTCGGTGTCCACCTTGGCCGGCGAGTGCGGGTTGAAGTTGGCGGCAGCCGCTTCGAACAGCGGCTTGCCCGGCGCCGGGATCGCCCACTTCTCGAAGAGGGCGTCGGACTCCTCGGCGGGGATCGCGTTGCCGAAGGCGAACCGGAACTGCTCAGCGGTGAGGGACACGGCGCGGTGCCGGTTGGCCGGGTACTTGAACACCGGCAGCGTCGCCCGCAGCGCCGACAGCGGCAGCGGCAGCACGCCCTTGATCTGCGCGGCGTCGATGGCCACGGCGGCAGCGGCGAGGTCCTCGCCCAGCAGCCGCTGGGCGATCATCCCGCCGAACGAGTGCCCGATCAGGATCGGCTTGGCCGGCAGCGCCTTGATGATCTCGGCGTAGTGCGCCACGACGTCGTCGATGCCGTGGTCGGCGATCGCCTCGGGCAGCTCGCGGGCCTTCTCCACCGAGTCGGGGTCACCGGGCCAGCCCGGCGCCGACGCGTCGTACCCGGCGGCGTCGAAGAGGTCGACCCAGTCGTCCCACGACCGCGCGTGCAGCCACAGCCCGTGGATGAACAGGACGGGATTGGTGCTCATGGGCGGGTCCTCCGAGGATCGGTGTGGGTGCACGGCGACGGTGGTGCCGATGGCGTTCCGTTAGGTGTACCGATCGATCTACCCACCGGCCGGTACCGTAGGGGTGCGTGGCTGGCCCAGCAAGGGGTTCCGGCACCGATCCCGAGGAGTTCACCGCGGCATGGCCGATCTGCACACGAGCGCTCCCGCGGCGTCACGGCCCCCGCGCCCGTCGCAGGCGCGGGAGCGCATCCTCACGACGGCGGACCGGCTCTTCTACGACGAAGGCATCCATGCCGTCGGCATCCACCGGGTGGTCGAGGAGGCGGCGGTCACCCGGGTCACCCTGTACCGGCACTTCCCGTCCAAGGACGACCTCATCTCGGCCTACCTGGAGCGGCGTGCCCAGTACGACCGCGACCAGGTCGGGGGCCTGATCGCCCGGTACCCGGGCGACCCGCGGCGGGTGCTGACCGAGCTGGCCACCGTGTTGACGGACGACGACTTCGGGGCCATGCGTCGCGGGTGCCCGTTCATCAACGCGTCCGCTGAGTTCACCGGCGGCCACCCGGCCCGGGTGCACGCCCGGGAGCACCGCCGGTGGGTGACGGCGGAGCTGGAGGCGCTGCTGGTGCGGGTGGGCCACCGGACCCCGGCGGCCACCGCCGACCAGCTGATGATGCTGCGAACCGGGGCCGTCGTGTCCGGCGCGCTGGACGGCAACGAACGGCTCAGCGAGGACTTCCTCGCCGGCTGGGAGAAGCTCGTCGACGACGGGCTCCCCCGCGGCTCCTGAGCCGCGAGCGGGACGGTCCCGTCACAGCGCATGGACAGGTTGTGCCCCGGGTAGTTGGGCGCCATCAACAACGGCGCTGAGGTCGCTCAGGCCGTCCACCCTCCGAGGCCGGAGTCCTCCATGCGCGTGCTCAACCGCCTGCTCGCCCCCCTCGCGGTCGTCGGGACCGTGGTGCTCCTCGCCGGTCCGGCGCAGGCCGCCCCCAACGACCAGGACACCTCGTGGGTGCAGGCCGCCCACCTGAGCAACCTCGCCGAGATCGCCGCCGGCAACGCCGCGCAGCAGCAGGCGACCACCCAGGAGGTGAAGGACCTCGGCGCCATGTTCGTGCAGATGCACACCCAGCTCGACTCGGCGCTCGCCCCCGTCGCCCAGCAGCTGGGCATCCAGCTCCAGCCCGAGCCGACGGCCGAGCAGCAGGCCCAGCTGAAGGCCGTGCAGGCCAACACCGGGCGCGCGTTCGACACCGCGTGGATCGCCCAGCAGATCGGGTCGCACTCGACCACGCTCGCCGCGACTCAGCAGGAGCTGAAGGCCGGTCAGGACCCGACGGTGCTGGCCCAGGCGCAGACGGCGACGCCGGTCGTGCAGCAGCACCTGGACGAGCTGCGGGCTCTGGCCGGGCAGTACGGCGTGCCGACCTCGGTGCCGGCCGGCTCGGGTGGGCAGGCCGCTGACGGCGGGCTGCCGACGTCCAGCTGGGCGCTGATCGGCGTCGGCGGTGCCGCGCTGCTGGCCGGCGGTGCCGGTCTGGTCCGCCGCCGGGCGACCCAGGCGTGAGCCGCCCGCGCCTCCGGCACCTGGTGCTGGTCGGCGCGGGGACCGTCCTGGTGGGCACGGGGCTGCTGCTGCCTGCCGAGCAGCCCCGTGCCGCCGCTCCGGACTTCGCCGCCGCGCCGCCGGCCGCGACGTCCAGTGCACCGCCGTTGCAACCGCCGTCCGCGCCGGCCACCCCGCAGCCGCCGGACACCCCGCAGCCGCCGGTCACCACGCCGCCGCCTCCGCCGATCGTGCCGGTGGCCGCTGCCCCGGTGAGCGTCGTGCTGCCGGCGTCGGCGGACCCGGTGCCGCTGGAACCGGTCGGCACGCTGAGCTCGGGTGCGCTGCTGCTGCCCGAGCGGCCGACGGTGCTCGGCTGGTTCGCTGCCGGGGCGGCGCCCGGCGACCCGGCCGGGACGGCGGTGATCGCCGGGCACATCGACTCGGCGGTGTACGGCGCCGGCCCGCTGGAAGGGCTGCTGGCGCTGGACCCGGGCGACGTCGTCGCGGTGACCGACGCAGCAGGGGTCGCGCACCGGTACGCGGTGGCGTCCCGGACGTCGTACCCGAAGGCGTCCGGCGGGGTCCCGGCCGAGACGTTCACCCGCGACGGTCCGCCGCAGCTCGCGTTGATGACCTGCGGGGGAGCGTTCGACGAGCGGACCGGCAACTACGCGGACAACGTCGTCGTCCTGGCCACCCCGGTGGCCTGACCGGCTGCCCGAGCAGCGAGATCTGCGATCTCGTGGTCTCTCGCGCCGGGAGAGCCCGAGATCGCAGAAGTGGTGGCCAGGATCCGGGCTCCGTTCACCTGATCGGGTGAACCACGGCCGTGGACGGTCACAGTTCGTCCACAGGGCCTCAGCGCGGAACGGTGTCGTCCCCTTACAGTCACTGGACTCTGACCGACCAAGTGGCTGCTCAACGGGGGTGTCGTGCCGGTGGCGAGCTCTGCCGTCGACCTCGTCGACGGCGAGGTGCGCGAACTCATCCGCCGTCGCGGGCTCGACCCGTTCACCGACCCGGCGCCGGTGCGGGTGCTGGTGCGCGACGTGGTGGCCGACTACTCCGAGCGGTCGCTGTCCTCGGCGCTGCCGCCGATCGCTGACGCCGACGGCGTCGTGCGCGACGTGCTGGACCGGGTGGCCGGCTATGGGCCGCTGCAGCGGTGGCTGGACGACCCGGAGGTGGAGGAGATCTGGGTCAACGAGCCGGGGCGGGTGTTCATCGCCCGGCGGGGCCGCAGCGAGCTGACCACCACGATCCTGGGTGCCGGGCAGCTGGCGGACCTGGTCGAGCGGATGCTGCGCACCTCGGGTCGACGGATCGACATGTCGACTCCGTTCGTCGACGCGATGCTGCCCGACGGGTCGCGGCTGCACGTGGTCATCCCCGACGTCACCCGGCGCCACATGGCGGTCAACATCCGCAAGTTCGTCTTGTCGGCGCACAGCCTGGACGAGTTGGTCGCGTTGGGCACCCTCACGCCGCAGGTGGCGCGGTTCCTCGAGTCCTCGGTTGCTGCGGGGCTGAACATCCTGGTCTCCGGCGGCACCCAGGCGGGCAAGACGACGCTGCTGAACTGCCTGTGCGCGGCCATCCCCGCCCGCGAGCGGGTGGTCACCTGTGAAGAGGTCTTCGAGTTGCGGGTGCCACTGCCCGACGTCGTGGCCATGCAGACCCGCCAGCCCAACCTCGAAGGCGCCGGGGAGATCCCGCTGCGCCGGCTGGTGAAGGAGGCGCTGCGGATGCGGCCCTCCCGGCTGGTCGTCGGTGAGGTGCGCCAGGAGGAGTGCCTGGACCTGCTCATCGCGCTGAACTCCGGACTGCCGGGCATGTGCACGCTGCACGCCAACAGCGCCCGCGAGGCCGTGGTGAAGATGTGCACCCTCCCGCTGCTGGCGGGGGAGAACATCGGGCACGCCTTCGTCGTCCCGACCGTGGCGTCCAGCGTCGACCTGGTCGTGCACGTCGGCACCGACCCCAACGGGCAGCGCCGGCTGCGTGAGGTCGTCGCTCTGCCCGGGCGCACCGAGGGCAGCGTCGTCGAGACCGCCGACGTCTTCACCACCCGCGAGGGGCGGCTGGTCCGCGCCGACGGCTACCCGCCGCACGCCGACCGCTATGCCGCGCACGGGTTCGACCTGGCGGCACTGCTGGGGGACCGGTCGTGACGCTCTCCGGAGGTCTGCTCGGCCTGGGGCTCGGCGTGGGCCTGCTCCTCGTCTGGCGCAGTTGGTCCCGGTCACCGGCGCCCCGGTCCACGGCTCGTTCCGGACGGCGGCAGCAGCTGCTGGCCTCGGCGGGGCTGACCGGCATCAACGGCGCCCAGCTGTTCGCGTTGCAGGTCGCGCTGGGCCTGGCCGCTGCCGCGCTGGTCCTGCTGACGACGCAGACCGTGACCATCAGCCTGGTCTTCGGGGTGTTCGGTGGTGCCGTTCCGTACCTGCTGGTGCGTCGGCTGGCCGCCAGACGGCGCGCGGACCTCCGCGAGGTGTGGCCGGAGGTCGTCGACAACCTGGCCTCCGCCGTGCGGGCCGGGCTGTCGCTGCCGGAGGCGCTGTCCGCTCTCGCCGTTCGCGGGCCGGAGGTGCTGCGTCCTGCCTTCGCCCGCTTCGCCGCCGACCACCGCAGCAGCGGCCGTTTCAGCGATGCCCTCGACCGGCTCAAGGGCGACCTCGCCGATCCGGTGGGTGACCGCATCGTCGAGACGCTCCGGGTGGCCCGGGAGGTCGGCGGCAGCGACCTCGGCCGGGTGCTGCGGACACTGGCCGCGTTCCTCCGTGAGGACGCCCGGGTCCGTGCCGAGCTGGAGACCCGGCAGGGCTGGGTCGTCCAAGCTGCCCGCCTGGCCGTCGGGGCGCCGTGGGTCGTGCTGCTCCTGCTCGCCACGCAGCAGCAGACGTTGACGGCCTACGACACCCCGGTCGGGACGGCGTTGCTGCTCGGTGGCGGCGCGGTCTGCCTGGTGGCCTACCGGCTGATGCTGCGGATCGGGCGGCTGCCCCAGGACGTCCGGGTGCTCCAGTGAGCGCCGGGGTGGTGGGGATGCTGCTCGGGCTGGCCGCCGCCACCGGGCTGCTCCTGGTGGTCAGCTTCTCGCCGCCGTTCCGGCAGGTCCGGCTGGTCGACCGGTTGGCGCCCTACGTCCAGGACAGCCCGGCGCCGTCGCGGCTGCTGGGCACTGCCACCCAACCGGGGCTGCTCACCGCCGCGCGGCGGGTGTTCGGGCCGCTGGTGGCCGACGGTGCCCGGTACGTCGACCGGCTGCTGGGCGGGCGGGTGGCCGTGCGCCGCCGGCTCGATGCGCTGGGCGCCGACACCACCGTCGAGGACTTCCGGGTGGAGCAGGTGGTGTGGGGCGGGCTGGGCCTGCTCGGCGCGGCGGTGGTCTCGGCCGTCGGCTCGGCGTTGGCCGGTCAGGTCGAGCTGCTGTCGGTCGTGTTGGTGTGCGTGGCGGGCCTGGTCGGCGGCGTGCTGGGCCGCGACTGGTGGCTCACCCAGCAGGTGCAGCGCCGGGAGGAACTGCTGCTGGCCGAGTTCCCGGTCGTCGCCGAGTTGCTCGCCCTGTCCGTGACCGCGGGAGAGAGCCCGACCGCCGCGATCGCCCGGGTGACCCGGCTGTCCGGTGGGGAGCTGGCCCGCGAGCTGGGTGCCACCCTGGGCCGGGCCCGCGCCGGCGTCCCGCTGACCGAGGCGCTGCAGCAGCTGGCCGACCGCACCTCGCTGGATGCCCTGGCCCGGTTCGTCGACGGCCTGATCGTGGCGATCGAGCGCGGGACGCCGCTGGCCGAGGTGCTCCGGGCTCAGGCCGCCGACGTCCGGGAGGCCGGCAAGCGCCGGCTGCTGGAGGCCGGCGGTCGCAAGGAGATCGCGATGATGGTGCCGGTCGTGTTCCTGGTGCTGCCGGTCACCGTCTTGTTCGCCCTGTTCCCGGGGCTGATCAGCATCGTCTCGCTGGCGCAGTGACGCCGGTGACGAACCGAGGAGGACGACGGATGCGCGCCTACGCGTACGCACTGGCCGCGCTCGCTGCGCTGGCCGACCGGCTGCGGGACAGGCTGGACGACGAGGATCCCGAGCGGGGCGACGTACCCGGCTGGGTGATGATCACGGTGATGACGGCGGCCCTCGTGCTGGCCATCCTGGTGCCGTTCCGGACGGCGATCGTCGATGCGGTGCAGAACGCGCTGACCTCGGTCACCAGCGCGAAGTGAGCGGGGACGACGACCGGGAGCGCGGCAGCGCGGTCGTCGACTTCGTGCTGGTCTCGGTGCTGGTCGTCGGGCTGCTGCTGGCGGTGCTGCAGGTGGCGGTCTACGTGCACGTGCGCAACGTCGTCGTGGCCAGTGCGCAGGAGGGCGCCCGGTACGCGGCCAACGCCGACGTTCCCGCGGAGGCGGGGGCGGCCCGGACCCTCGAGGTCGTCGGGCAGGCCACCTCTGCCCGGACCGCGGCCGGGCTGAGCTGCACCTCGCAGCAGGAGGTGGACCCGACCGGGCTGACGCTGGTCGTCGTCCGGTGCACCGGCGCGGTGCCGAGCGTGTTCGCCGCGCTGGGCGACCTGCTGCCGCTGGAGGCCACCGGCCGGGCGGTGGAGGAGGGCCCGTGAGGCGGGTGCGGGCGCGGCTGGCCGACGAGGGCGGGTCGGCGATCGTCGAGTTCGTGTTCATCGCGCTGGTGGTGTTCCTGCCGCTGGTCTACCTGGTGGCCGGGTTCTCCTCGGTGCAGCGCGGGGTGTTCGCCTCGACCGAGGCGGCGCGGGAGGCCGGCCGGGCGATGGGCACCGCACCCGACCCGGCGACCGGGCAGGCCCGGGCGGAGGCGGCGGTGCAGATCGCGGTGGAGGACCAGTCGGTGCAGGCCACCGACGTCGTGCTCGCCTATGCGCCGGCCGGCGCGGGCTGCGACGCCGCGGGCAGCTACACGCCCACGCTGACGCCGGGGGAGGAGTTCCTGGTCTGCGTGACGGTGACCGTGCGGGTGCCCCTGCTGCCGGACTTCATCGACGCCAACACCGCCACTGGCGAGTTCGTCGTCGAACGCGACCGGTACGTCGACGACTGACGCTCGGTCACCACCACGCCGACACGAGGCCGGACACGCGGAGCCGCCGCCGGCCCACCCCACCCGGGAACTTCACAGCCGCAGCACAGCTGACTTGACTGGCCGGACCGCGGCCACGACCCAGGCCGCCCGCACCCCACCGGGCGTGCCCGGGGACGGGAAGCGCCATGAGGTCTCATCCCAGCAGGACCCTCGCCGTCCTGGCCGTCGCCGCGACCGCCGTGGTCGCCGTCGCGCCGGCCGCCACCGCGGCACCGGCGGCCGAGGAGACGGCGACCACCGAGTACGTCGTCGCCTACACCGGCAGCCCCGACGCCGCCGCGGCCGCCATCGCGGCGGCCGGCGGGTCGGTGCAGGACGTCACCGAGGAGATCGGCATCGCCCTGGTCACCTCGGCCGACGCCGCCTTCCTGGACGACGTCCGCGCCCAGGGCGGCATCGCCGGCGCCGCGCGCAACCACGCCGTCGGCACGAGCCGGCCCGGCATGCCGCACCGGTACGCCGACGAGCGGCCCGCCGCCGCCGAACGCGGCAACGGTGGCCACGGGCACGGCGGCGGGCACCCCGGGCACGGCCCGGGCACCGAACCGCTGGCCGACCTGCAGTGGGACATGCAGCAGATCGGCGCGACCCCCGATGCGGCCCAGCGCGAGGCCACCGGCGAGGGCGTCGACGTCGGGATCATGGACACCGGCATCGACGCCAGCCACCCCGACATCGCGCCCAACTTCGACGCCGAGCGGTCGCGGAACTTCACCACCGACATCCCGGACATCGACGGCCCGTGCGAGGTGGCGAGCTGTGTCGACCCGGCGGACACCGACGACGGCGGGCACGGCACCCACGTGGCCGGCATCGTCGCCGCCGACGACAACGGCTTCGGCATCGGCGGCGTGGCCCCCGACGCCACCCTGGTCAACGTCCGGGCCGGCCAGGACTCCGGCTACTTCTTCCTCTACGAGACGGTCGCGGCGCTGGTGTACTCCGCCGAGATCCGGCTCGACGTGGTGAACATGAGCTTCTACACCGACCCCTGGCTCTACAACTGCACCTCCCGGGAGGAGTACCTGGAGGGCGACGTCACCGACGAGGAGCTCACCGAGCAGCGACTGGTCCGCGAGTTGCTGTTCGCCGCCACCGGGTTCGCGCACGACCGCGGTGTCACCCTGGTGTCGGCGGCCGGCAACGAGAACACCGACCTCTCCGCACCCACCCGGGTCGACGAGACCAGCCCGGACTACCCCGCGGGCGCCGCCCGCCCGCGGGTCGTCGCCAACACCTGCCTGAACCTGCCCACCGAGGCGCCGCACGTGATCGCGGTGTCCGCCGTCGGCCCGTCGACCACCAAGGCCGACTACTCCAACTACGGCCTCGGCGACGTCGACATCGCCGCCCCGGGCGGGTGGTACCGCGACCAGGTCGGCACCCCGGCCTTCTCGACGCCGGGCAACCTGGTGCTGTCCTCCTACCCGCTGCACGTGGCCATCGCCGAGGGCCTGGCCGACCCGGCCGGGGTGCCGCTCGACGAGTTCTCCGTGCAGTACTGCGACCCCAGCGGCGTCTGCGGCTTCTACACGTACCTGCAGGGCACCTCGATGGCCTCGCCGCACGTCGCCGGGGTGGCCGCGCTGATCGTCGAGCGGTACGGCCATCGCACCGGCCACGGCGGGCGGGCGCTGGACCCGGACCGGGTCGCCCGGGTGCTGGCCCGGTCGGCGCAGGACCACGCCTGCCCCGCGGGCGGCGTGGAGGACTACACCGACGAGGGCCGCGACCCGGCGCTCTTCAACGCCGTCTGTGTGGGCACGACCGACGTCAACAGCCTGTACGGCGAGGGCATCGTCGACGCGGCGGCCGCGGTCCGCGCCCGCTGAGCCTCGGCCGGGCGGCGTCCAGACCGGGACGCCGCCCAGCCGGGTCCCTCCGACGGGTGAGCTGGGTGCGCAACCCGGTTGTGGGCCACCGGCGCCGGACATTGCACGGGTGCAGGAGCACCGTCGACGTCCAGGAGGACACCATGCGCGCCCGTCTCGTCCGTACCGCCCTCGTCACCGCCACGCTCGCCGGCGCCCTCGGGCTCACGGCCTGCACGTCGACCAGTGCGCCGGACGCGCAGGCCCAGCGCAACGACGCCGTCCAGGAGCTGGACGCCGCCCGGCAGGCCGCGCTGCTCCCGCTGGGCACCCAGCTCCAGCTGCTCGACCGGGCGGAGCTGCGCGCCCAGCTGGCGGGCGACGCCGCGCAGGCCGGCGCCGCCGCGGCCACCATCGCCTCCTACCAGGACCTCGCCGCGGCCATCGAGGCGGCGCCGAGCGCCGCCGCCGTGCGCACCCTCGTCGACCGGGACGGCGGCGACCTGGTCGCCGCGTCCACCCCTGTCCAGCAGGGTTGACCGCCCCGCCGACGTGGGTAGTCGCGGCGGCAGGTGCTGAGCAGCGGCCCGGGTACGGCGTGCAGGAGGCAGTCGTGAGCAGTGGTCAGGGCACCGGCGGCGAGGCGCACCGCGGCGACGCGGGGGAGAAGACCGGCGTCTTCGAGGCGCACCGCTGGCTGACCCCGGTGGTCGTCATCGGCTCGATCATCGCGGCGTTCGTGGCCATGATCGTGCTCACCTGGGTCGCCGGCGGGAGCACCCCGTTCAGCAACTGAGACGAGGCGTCGACCGGGCCCTCGGCGGCGCTGATCGCGAGTAGCGTCCGCGCCGAGCTGGGCAGCAGCTCAGCCCTCGCCGTCCTCCCCAGGGAGCACGTGATGAGCACAGTCACCCCCACCTCGCAGCGCACGGCCGTCGTCCCGACCCCGCGGACCCCCGCCGACGCCGAGCTCGAGCCGACCCCGCGTGAGCCCGAGGAGCCGGTCGGCATCTTCGGCCGGCACGCCTGGTTGGTGCCGGTGACGGGGATCGCCTGCGTGCTCGCCGTCTTCGTCGCGATGGTGGTGCTCACGTGGGCAGCGGGTGGCGGCACGCCGTTCGACCGCTGACCGGACCGGTTCGTCACGCGATCGGAACAGCCAGCTCATAGGTTGTCCGGCATGAGACTGCCCCGGGTCGCGACCACGGTCGC
>Ga0210040_10009142_pt1 | contig 11581 bp, 13 predicted proteins | sample CryGeyCG12114_NA_FD_185462 | JGI IMG/M metagenome (GOLD analysis project Ga0210040, IMG submission 185462) | Groundwater microbial communities from aquifer - Crystal Geyser CG19_WC_8/21/14_NA (SPAdes) (version 2) | ecosystem: Environmental > Aquatic > Deep subsurface > Groundwater | place: USA... | reverse complement strand
GAATGTAGAAAGTCCACATTATGCTTGATAGCCGCTGCGAAGTTGAGCTGTCGCGTGAGAACGCGTCTCGTTTATTTGAACGATGACGTCACCAGGCTACCGGTAAAGGCGACACCGGGCCCAACACGAGCTGAGCAACGCCATCCTTTCCCATCTCTCATTCTATCATAACAGAGCCCAAAACCGCTCAGCGCATTCCGTCAGTCTACTGCCTACAGCAACAACAGCGCTGCATAATGCAGGAGCCCTTCCATTGATCTCTGATCTCTGGCATCATCCCTGGAATGCTGCAAATCTTCGAATCTCAAGGATACCTATGTTGGTGTTCGATCACAACCGAACTCATCGCCTTATAATTTCTTTGGTTCTCTTCATGTTTTGGCATGAGCGCGGATAAATACGGCCCCCACTTTCACCTTTGGACAAATCAAAGAGTCAGTGAGCATGGCTGAAAATGAAATGCGGAGATCACATCGGACATCCTTGCACAGTCCCAAGCCTCAAGCCCAGTCTCCTGAACGTACAATCATGCAGTTCGGTCGAGTAAACATCGGGGAGAAGGAATGTTCATCACTCATGACTGTAGCCTTTTCTGCCATCCAGCTGGGTTTGTTTTCCAGGAATGAGACGCCGAAGCGCGCGAGAGTGGGACATGATGCTTTTCTCACCTGATCAAGGAGGAGGCTCATGTTACGGCTCATGTTGGTCCCGGAGTGTGCGCGCCGCTTCTTTGTAGTGGACGTTTCCCATGGTACCACATCACTGCTTGTATACATTCAGCCCACCCTGAAGCGTGGCTTCGAAAGATATGTGTCGGACGGTACTTCTCCATGAGCATGTATCTTCTGCTTTTGGGGACCTGAGACGAAGCACAAAGAACTGGAGGACATACGAGTGAGCCTTCTCTCCTCCACTTCCTGGATGGGTGTTGTTCCACTTTGGAACACCAGTCCACTGAGCGAAGGAACGTCGGGACCATCTCGCGCACCTTGAACTTCGAAATTTGAGGCGGTACTTCTCCGTTCTCATACTGGCATGTAGAATGCGTAGCTGATGCTCCCCGAAGTTGGATCGAGACTCATTGAGCGGACAAGTCGGCTACTTCGAAGGAGGACCACTCATCACACGCCACGTACTCCATTTTTGATGGCTTTGGTGTATGGGTCGGTGACGAAGAAGAACCATCCATGTTGAGGAAGGTGTGGAGCTCATATGCTTCTCTACCTCATCACAGCCACATCCCTTCATCACGTCAACCCAGAGTTCTTTCGATCCGACGCACGGCATATCAGCATCAGACATTCTCCTTTCGACCCTTGACGAACACGCTGGAGTCGACACCTCACTCCATTGATGGTGTGGCTTCTAATTTTTAGTTACAAGTGACGTGTCGGGGCGGAAGAGCACAAAGTCATGTCCATCTTCCATGGCGGTTTTAAGCAAGAGCAGCGCACATACGAGTTGAAGAAAGCCTTTGAGTGTGGCTGAACAGAAGATGAGTGCGACGGCGAGCGGGCGATTTATACAGGCCCTCAATCACTCCTCCTGGTCATCTACCGTTCGGCCTATTGTTTCTATACATCTGTTTCTTCATGTCGACATCGATCCAAGGTTTGTGCGATTCGACACAGAGCCCATGAGCGCAATGGGTATTGATGATCGGTTTCCAACCGGAAGGACTGGAGACAAGCAAAGGCTCCATAAGCTTCTGGCCGTCAGCTTCCTGGTGCCAGTAAGGCGAAGGGTCGGAAGAGCCAGAAGCCATGCAGTCTTGCTCTCAATTTTGGTGGACGGCAGCACATATGAATGCTAGTTCCTTCTTTTGGTACTCTTCTGGAACGGGTGTGATACAAAGAAGATGAATGTGGCGCCTGGAAGGCTTTTATACGTCCAGCACGGTGTAGTGCTTGATCATTTAAGCAAGTTCCGGCTTTTCGAGTCCCGGTTCCCTTCTTCATAGAGCATACGAGCGTGCAGTTTCCGACGTTTCCAAGCGCATCGAAGTCGAATTTTGCGTTTCGCATTCTCAATCAAATATTCCGGAGCTGACGACTTCGCGTCATCAGTCCTCTGGCATGCTCATATCTTCCTGTACAACAACAGGCGGAGGCACGAGCGGTCATGAATAGGAGCCGGTGCCAATTTAGTGGAAGCAGCACATACAGTTGGGGTCATCGTGATTTGATGACCGCGTGACAACCTATTGGAAGACACCTGAGGAGGAAGAGGAACTCCCGGAGCAGCGCAGGGTGAGTTTTATACCCTATTCTCCTTTGCCTCATTTATCATCTCAGCGTGTACCTATGCATGTGTTTCGGAACGCTCTCGTCTTTTTGGCGGCATTGTATAAAACGCTAGGGAAACTTCGATCTCATAGTGCGTTCAAGTAAGCATTTACAATCCCCACGCCATGCGCTAAGCTCACCGCGCTTTTAGGGCGAAAACGGGTAGTGGCGCGAACATGAACAGTGATGGTTTCTTTTTAGAAGAACACGGCACATCGAATGCGCTGCATATCTTTGAAAAGCCGGCGACTGCACATCTTCGACGAAGAAGACAGGTCATTTGCAAGAATAAGATTATACTCCATCATCTCCTCACATCAATCCCCAGGCTACTATAACAATTCGAAGGCTTCTCTCCTTTTCCATGGCCTTTGTAGCTCGCTCGTTTGACGTCATTCACCGCACTTCTCACATTGGAGTATTCGCTGAGAATTTTTGCCGATATCTGAATGGATGATCGTAGCGAAGAGCGGAGTTTCTACTGGGTTTTTTCTGGGGCTTACTTGAGAAGAGGCCTGCCGAAGTTGCGATCATGTCAAGACAAACACTAGTCCTTTTGAGAAAGTAATGCGGTAGACAGCATCTGTGTAGAAGGGATTGATTTTGGTGAGAAGTAGCAAGAGGCTACAGTGACGAAGATTGAAGAAAGACCAGAAGGTATGAATTCCCCGAAAAGCTCCAGGCTCATGCATTTTATCGCGGGCGGTTTCGACTACTCTGAGCCTACATGTTTTCCAAAACACTTCTTTTCTTTCTCGCCCATGAAGCCGTATTGGCGTTTCTTTGTACACCAATTCCAGTCGTAGCATGCCCAGCTGTTCTTCTTTTCGACCTTGCGCAAAACCATAGGTGGATTGGCAGCAAGTTCAGCACGAACCTCGAGGAGACGGCGGGCATAACTGCGTGGCTCTGAGTCTTGAAGGCACAACGCGGACATGGCTGCTTTGTCGTCCTAATTTTGGGGAATTGAACCGAGGACTGGGGTACAAGAGTGACACAACAGGACCACCGAGGCGCAGAGGCTTAAAGACCTCAACAGCCTCCAGGTTCATACGACTTCCTATCCCGCCATTTGCATAGGCGTTTTCTCGCCATAGCATCGACACGGGTGGATCTTGGATCAAGCCCAGTCCAGCACATCGAGCGGTGCTGAGACGCTTTTCGCCGTCCCGGTTAGACCTTCGTCCATGTGCAAGTGGCTCCTCATTTTGGAGGTGAGGGAAAACGACAAAGGGTGGCAGGTCATGCAACCGGTGTAGTGGAGCTTTTGGAGAAGCACAGCACATCAAGTTTTTGAGTGCTTGTTTCAATTCTGTGCGTAACACAGTAATGTGGTGGAGAACAGGAGAGATGTTGAGGTGAGGGTTTATATCACCACCCAGGCGGCTGACACTCATATCTTGTTTTGCTCTGCGTTTCGAAGTCTTCTCTCCCTCTCCCCAAGGTCTAGTGCTAAGAATTCTAGATCAATTCCAGACATGATCCGGAGGGTTGGCATTTTATTATCGCTCCACCGGACAGGCAACCCCATGTCCTTGAACATCGAATGATTGGACCGACTGCTCGGAAAGCGGCAAACATAAGGATCTTGCTGAATGCCTTGGAACGAGGCAACGAGCTCATCTGGAACTTGCCATGATGCTTTTTGGTTAAGGCCAACTGGTGTGGCAGTGAGAAGATGGACGGAAGAAGGAAGAAATGGACGTGATTTAAGTACCCCAACAACCTCCAGCCCCATGCATCTCCACGTCGAGGTTTGCCCACATTCCGCGCTTCTTTTCCACATTTAATCATCCTGCTTGACTTTTGTTAACACCGCGCAAACCATTCAACTGCTCTCACTCCTTTCCCTTCCTGGCCTGGCGGAGCGGCAGACCAAAAGCACATGGTTCGCTAGGGTGGTGTTTTCAACCTAGGGCGTTGAGGGAGGCGAACAGCGCAACAGATCATGCGAAGTCGAAAAGCCGCTTTTAGAGAAGCGCAGCGCAGCGCAGACATGATACAGGTCGATCTCGTTTCTGATCTCGGCGAACGATGGAGGCTGCAAGAGGCGTAGAGACAGGAATCCATGAAGGGGTACGTTGTCGAATTTTAGAGAAGTGCAGGCGCACACATCGCCATGCTGTTGAAGCCTTTTGGGGAAGAAGAAAAAGCCGACTTGATGATGGGAGGGGATACCGTTGGTGGAAGCGAGGCTTTATACACCTCTAGATCCGCCGTTTTCACACGCATGGCTCTTTTCGGATCCTGGTCCGACACTCCTCTCTCATGGAGCGCTCCCATTGCCTTTTCGAACATCGTGCGTCTGCGTCGAAGTTTTTGACCGCATGTGAGCCTCCCACATCCAAGCCGTGGATCCACACGCCTTGACTGTGACTGAGGCGGTTTTTCTTTTCTCGCGAGACGGACAGCACATATACCGGTTGGTCAGCCCTTTTCTGGAGACGAGCAACACAGCGCAGCAAACATCCAACTCCCATGTCTCGTTCTTTCTAGCCGAACGTCGAGAGGTGTGTTGCGAGTAACAAAAAGTTGGGAAGGTGAGGTTTTATACACTTCCCAACTCCTCCCACCTGCCCAGTCATAGCCTGGCCCATTTGACCGTTTGAGCACATTACTTTTCTGCCTTCTCCTCCCATGCAACGCGACTGCGTTATCTTTCAGAAACACACGCGATCCACGTCATACTTCTTCGAGTTTGCGTTTTTCGCATGACTTTGTGGTCCTTCCGATTTAGGTGTGAGAGAAACCGCACATATGTTTGTAGAGAAGTTCGTTTTGGAGAAGAGCAACACAGCGGACACACATGTGGTCGGAGCTCAGCAGTTTTAGTGACTGATAGTCGGACGAGGTGTGTTGGAAGTGTTGCAAAGGTGGAAGAAGCGTGGCTTTTCCCGTTGCTCCGCGGTCATGGCCTAGTCCTCATCGATTTTCATGCCGGGCTTCCTACTCTTCTCCCCTCTCATGATGTTTTCCACGTTCAAATTCTCGGCACAGCACTCCCTCCATAAAACGCGTGTGGGTATCTTTTCGAAGTACGCGGAAACCAGAGAACCCAAGTCACATGTCATTCGCGGCATTGTGATTTTGGTGCGAAACGAGAGGACACAGCACATGTGTTGTGCTGTGAAACGATTTTTGAAGGAGCGCAGACGCACGCATAATCGACGTCCACTGTCTTTTTGTCTTGCACAAGATGCAGAGAGTGTATTGCAAGTATCCACGCGCCGGCGGACAGGAGAATTTATACAGCTCCTCGCGCCTGGACCGCGCTCATAGCACGCCGCATTTCTCGTTTCGAACTCCACCTCTTCTCTCCCTCCTCATCGCATCCTCAAGTGTCGATTTTCGGAAATGCACGCCCAACATGTGTATCTTCGACAGCCGCTTAAAGACTTGGTCCGCAGCAAAGGCAAGGCAGCCAGTCACCCATCGATCCCAGGATCTTGTCTAGCGAAGTCTTCGAGAACGAAGGTGTCGGGAAAGACATCGTACTGGGCAGGTAAGTTTTTGGGAGAGCAGCGCAGCCATGAACACGTTGCCCACCCATTTTAAGTACAGAATTTTCTTTTGTGTCGTGGAGGAAGATAAAGTCAAGACGAGGGGCGCGAACGGTATTTATACTGTTCGTAGAGCGCTGGAGGTTACGTACCATGGAACGGTCGCTTGGTCGGTCCTGGACATGTCCACTGCATCATCCAAATTATTAACGTTCATCACATACATCACAAGCAGCCACAAAAACTCAATGCAATGGTCATGACATCGTGATAATATTGTGAACATTATCCGACATCCTCATCGCAACCAACTTCCAAAAGTCCACCGCGGCACGACAAAAGGCCTCCCAATCAGAGCCGTGATACGTCGTGAAGAGTAAAAGCAAAAGTACGCCAGTCCCCCGTTCGCGCTTGATCCGGCTGCGAAGGTATCTTCGTGGGGTATGCAAATGCAACGCGTAACTCCGAAAATCGAAACCCGGTTCCCATCCTATGGCCGTGACATCCCAAGGTCGTGAACAGAAGCGTAAACAAGCGACTCCCAAATGTTGAGCCGTGAAGCAAGATGTGATGCTTTTTAAATGTCCTTCTCTTCAAACGCCAGATAAAAACAAATCCCAATGTAAACAAACGCACAGGGTGAACAGTATCGCAAGACATCTGGAGAAATGGCTGCAGATCCGTCGTACCCAACAGGAGAATCCGTAAGAACAAAGTCTTCGGCCAAGAAGTGGAGATTGGAATAGTGTAAGGACTCGAACAATGGCTCCAGGAATATAAAGTGTATGACGACAACAGACAGTAGGCCAAGCGAGGTGCTTAGCTACAATCCATCATGTCGGCGTCGATATCATGGTGCGCCTCGCCAGCATAGGTGGCAAGGACGTCGTCGCTGGGTCCGAAGTTGCCTTCGTAGACGGTGGCACCTGAGCGGCGCCTCGTCTCGACCCAGGCACAACCGAAGCATCGAAGGACACTCTCAGCAGATGGCCGCTGGTCCGGGTCCTGGTGGAGCATTGCCTTGACGACATTGTCCATGGAGTCGATATTTGAGCGCTCGGTCATGAACTTGGGTGCGCGTGCAAGCTCCTCGGCAGGACTGGAGGTAGGAAAAACGGTGACTGATGACATCGAGTCGTTATCGGCATCCGACATGAGGAAGCCGTCCATGGATGTCCGCGTTCCCTCGGGCACTGGGTCGCCGTGTGAGTCGCGGCTCAGGGTGCTGCTCTCTGCGCTCCAAGTCAGGCTGGGAAGAACGCTGTCGAACTCCCCGGATCGGAGCTTCTGCCAATACAGGCCGTTCTCGGGGATAACGCAGTTGCCGGCAATCTCAGCAAGCATCATGCCGAGGGCGAAGACATCGGCTGGTTTGTCGAAGCGGCCGGAGAGGGCCTCAGGCGCAAGATAGTGACGGTCTCCCTCACCGTCGATGTGCTTGGGCGCAGGCCACGGGCTGGCTAGACCAAAGTCGGCGATCTTGAGGCCACCCTCGAAGTCGATCAGGATGTTGGCCGGCTTAAGGTCCAAGTGGATGTACCCGGAGTTGTGGATGAACGTTAGTCCCTGTGGCGTTGTTAGTACGATTAGTTTATAAGAGGTTGAGTTCACTCACCATAGACAATTCCAGGAGGATCTTCCAGATCCTGAAGTCGTCCAATCGGCTGTTGAAACCCACAGTGTCGAGATACTTCCTCAGGTTACCGCCCTCGCAGTACTCCGTCTGGATGTAGAGGTGCTGATTCGCCTCCCAGTGCGTCTTGATGTCGAGGACGTGGTCATTGCCGCGAAGAGCGTACAACACCTCGACCTCACGCATCTTCCTCGTGCGGTCACCGGCGCCCAGGTAGGGCTTCTTGGACTTCTTGACAACCCATACCTGGCTACCAGCGGGCGACCTTCCGGGCGAAACCTTCACGGGCTTGCTGACACGGTAGACGGTCGAGAACTCACCCTCGCCACCATCGAGCTGCTTAACGTCCTGGAAGCGCTCGGTCAGCGACTCATCCACATCGTTCTTGGTGAGACCAATGGGAATCACGCCCTGAACGCTGTTGAAGAAGTTGTTTTCGCGAGGTGTCGTGGGCGTCGCCGGCGGCAAGGCGCTCAAGCTCTGTGCGAAGACATGAGAACCCCGTCGAGGTCCCGAGATCGAAAGTCTGCTTGCATCAAGGTTTTCGAACGACTCGCTAGGCGTCTGTGGTGACGGTGCACCAAACGAAGCTCCGGCAGCTGCTGATGTCTTAGTACGGCTCTTGTTGTTGGAAGATAAGAAAGCCGAGCGGAGAGCTCGTCGAGAGAGGGGTGACTGATGTGCAGACTGCTTCGCGTGTCGCAAAAGACGATCTCGTGACGAAGCAGCGACTGCAGTAGGGGATTCGCCAGCCGCTTCCGGATCTTCATCAGATGACGAAGACCCGTCATACTCTGGGCTGGCGGGTGCAAGGGTGGGTCCAGTGGAATCGTTGGGAGAGTACTTACTCGTCGGCCTGTTCTCGTGCTCAGGCGCAGCAAAGGTGTCTGCTCCAATCGAGGGCCGAGGTGTCGACCGAAAGGTCTTGCGCCTCAAGCTGCTCTCCTTCGAACGACGGCTCGAGCCACCGCTCGGCTTGGTTGGGGTCGGAGGAAGATCATCCGCACTCGATTGGCTGTCCGTCATTCGGTTTGCGGTGGGTGAGTTGGTCTCCGACTGAGCATCGTCGTCGCCATCAATGCTCACGAAGCTTCCCCGTCGCTGGAGGGAGCTGTTCATGCTGCCGAAGATACTCGGCCTCTTCGCGAAGTTGTCCATGTTCAGCTTAGACACGTTCGCACTATAGGGTGTGCTCGGTGTGCCGAACTGGTGCTGAGGTCGAGCGGACTCGCCAAATAGACTGCCCTTGCGCTTGACCAGGGGAGTGTCCAAGTTCTCCGTTCGATCCGCAGCTGCTGGTGGGAAGGACATGCGCTTCGAGGGCGTGTCAGGCATGACGTAGATGCCTGTTCCAGGCGCTGGCTCGTTCACGTTCCTGTTCTTCTTCGACAGGAGACCGGTCGAGGCGGCCACCGGTGGTCTTGCGAGTCCTTTGAAAGGTGTGTCGAAGGAGTCATCTGCCGCGTTCCCAGTGCCCGGAGCCTGCGGTCGCCCAATGCCTAGAGGCAGCGATCGCGAGAAGTGGTTCGTCGGCGGCTGCGATGGTGCAGAAGGGGCAGCCTGTGGCATGCCGAAGACTGATGATCGAGGCGGAGCCATCGGAGTGTCGCCGTGCGCGCTCGAGGATGCGGAGGAGGGCGTCTGTGCATGCGAGAGCGGGTGTGGCTGCGCACTGCCGAAGCTTCCGCGAGAGGGTTGCGGCAGACCCATGCGCCCTGCGTCAAAGACGGAGCTGCGCATTGGTGTGTGTGTAGGGGTAGTAGCGCTACCAAGTGAGCTGTCGAGCGACATTCTGTTCCTCGTCTTGGAGGCCGCGGCGCCAGGCAGGGCGAAGTCGCCGTCGTAGGCTGGCTTTTGGCGAGGAGTATTCGACACGCGCTGTGATAGAGTTGACTTGCGCAATGATGTCGTCCGGCGCACCGGCGTCTGCGAGCTATTCTGCGGCGAGAAGTAGTTGAAGTTATTGTCGTTATATATACGACTCGTGTCCTCCTCAGGCGTTCGCTGCGTCGGCGTGCCGTCGAAGATGCTCGCGAAGTCCTGTCCAAGGCTCGACGCGCCGTGCACGCTTCGTCGCTTCGCAGTCGGGCTGCTACCGTTTCCTCCACTGAGGTTCATAAGGCCGTCGTTGCGCTTGAGTGGGCTTGACTTTGCGGGTGGGGCGGGCGACAAGTCGGGTCGCGATTGCGCAAAGGCAAACTTGATGGGCTTGTCGTTGACGGGGCGTTGGTCGGTGTCCATGCAATCCGGCGATTCTGCGCTTGCGCGGCGGGGTGTGTTTTCCTGTCCTTGCGCGGGTCGTCCCATGAAAGGTGTCGCGTTGCCTGTGTCGGTCGAGTCACCCAGCGGGCGGCGCGGAGGAGTCTTCGACTTGGTGCGGGTGCGCGGAGATGAGCGGAAAGGCGCTGAGCGTCGCAGCGAGAAGCGCTTTGTAGCTGGGGCAGCTTGCGCGGCGAGAGGTGACTCAGGATAGGACGCGGGTGGGCTGGTGGGTTTATGCGGCTTAGGACTGAATGTTGCGCGCGTGATCCCGAATGGCGAGAGAGGCGAGCGAGGTGAGTCGGAGTTGCGCAGTTGGAAGCGCGATTGTTGTTTTGATGGCGAGCGGGAGAGCGAGCGGCGGATTTGTTGTAGGTGTGAGAAGTGGGTGCCGTCGAGTCGGTAGCTATGGGGATGCGTAGGTGAAGGCAGGTGCAGGGTCCCACCCTCCCGATGCGGAGAACAGCCAAAATCCATGGCGTGGCTGTGATTGTGAGTGAAAGCGGCGTTTGTTGTTGTGATAGCGGCGATATGACGCAGAGTGAGACAATTCGCCGATGGTGGTTCAGAGGAGCCTGGATGCCTTCGCAGTACCGTAACGACGAGGAGGTCAGGTTGTATACATAGATGAGGTCAGTCGTAATTGCAAGCGATAGCGATAGCGCTTATGTTTGCGTGGAGGTGCGGGGAAGTGTGGTGGTATGAATGCGTGGAATGTGGTGAATGCCGCGCCGATGTCGTCGATGTCGATATTGGTCAATCCGTGTTCCTCCTCAGCAAGCAACGACCGACGGCGTCCGCGGTGACTCCATGCAAGGCCTGCGAAAGCTGCTGCTCTAGTAGTGCGTAGGCGTGGTGATGCTGCAGAATGGTGGAGAGAAAGTGTTGGCGATGGCGTGTTTCGTGGCGATTCGCTGCAGCGTGTGCGGAGTCGTGAGGCTGGAATGCTGCCGCGTGGGTCGAAAAGGTAAACAACACTACAACGAGCAGTCGCACTCAACACTGGTGGCAGGCGCGATGCAGTGGTGATGATGCAATCTGGAGGGGAAGATGTCGTAGCTTTGGAGCGATGAAGGGACCCTTCTGGCGCTCGTCAGCGATCGGGCGATGTGTTTATGGGAGAGGACGCGCCGCGTCGTTCGTGGTGTCTTTTTCGGATCTCTGCGTCTGTGCGTTCCCCGTATCGTGCGCGAAGCTGCAGGGGCTTAGATCAGCCACTCTGAGCGAATCAATCAGACGACACCAGGAGCAAAATGAAGCAGCTTGACCGTGGAGCACAGCCTGGAACAGTAATAGACGTTGAGATCCGACGTTTGGTTCTGTTCTGAAGCACCGCGAATCGCTGGTGCGATGTGTCTACCAAACTATGCTTCGCCACTTTGTTTACCACAACAAACAACCGAGTCGCCTCGGATCTTTAGGATCATCCAGCATCCACGGCGTTGGGCACTCCTTCGACGCTCGCACCAAGACACACGAGTCGTCATCACAGATATCAGCAGGGCACCCCTATCCTAAGACACGGGCATCACGACGCCAAATTGGACAATCTTAGCCTTCATCATGCGGAAAAGGGGCTTGACTCCGTCGCTCATCGAGTTCGCTGGCCTCGGCGGGCCGCTGAACGTGCAGTCGTGCGGCAAACCGTCTTAGCTTCTCCACATTATGATTGTCTTTGCAGCAGCTGCAGCCTCGAGGTCGCTTCTCCTATCGATTGTTTGTCTACCGATATCGATTATGCACGTGTTCCGAGGCTGTCGTGTCTAGACGAGCCACGTTGATCTTGATGAAGGCTGTATATACTCAAGCACTTTAGCAAACTCGAGGCGTCTGGTCTCGATGTCTTGAAGCTATCCAGCCTACGTGTAGCCAAAGACACCACGGCTGCGGAAGGCCGGCTGTCG
>Ga0210040_10009141_pt1 | contig 11581 bp, 13 predicted proteins | sample CryGeyCG12114_NA_FD_185462 | JGI IMG/M metagenome (GOLD analysis project Ga0210040, IMG submission 185462) | Groundwater microbial communities from aquifer - Crystal Geyser CG19_WC_8/21/14_NA (SPAdes) (version 2) | ecosystem: Environmental > Aquatic > Deep subsurface > Groundwater | place: USA... | reverse complement strand
TCGCAAAGGTAGTAGGCGCAATAGTTTCTGGAGCGAGGAGTCGAGTGGTGAGACAGGATCGATGACTTCTGATCGTGCTTCGCCTGCGCCGAGCTTTCACAAGATAGCCGGATTGAAAGCACAGTTTATCCGAGCTACAAGTTCTGGGTTGCAACGGCACCACGGAATCATCAAAGAGTTCCAGGGCGGTCCACAGGCTCCAATCCAAGAACGAGAACCCATCGATACGCAAGCCTATATCTTTGGGTTCAACTGAGACGTGACAAACGCAGCGGTAATGAAAGCTTGGGTGTTCAGAACGGGACGGCGCACTCATGGCTGCGACGACAAAATCTTCTTCAACAAAACTGCCCTGCGAGTCGTAATCTTTACGCCCATGTTCGCGAGAAGCGAGAAGGTCGTTGTTGACACCTTGCACATCGATATCTGGATCATCCCAGAACCCTTTGAGTGTGACGTACCCGCTCCTCGCTTCTCGCCTCCTCTTCGCCGCGTCATAATCGCAACAGACATTGCGTGCGCGAGGTCGTCATGTTGTGGCTGCCAGTTCGCCTCGTGGAAAGCGATGATCTCAGGACGGATAAGGAAGACGCAGATCTGACGCTTTCCAAGGACTCTAGGCGGTTTCTATCCATTGCTAAGAGCGGGCACTCTTTGCACTGCTGCGCCAGAAACTTAAGAACCTGACGGGAGTCAACGTAAGCTGGCTGCACATGGCCTGCGCAGGCCTAGCCTGTAGTGTCATGCTGCCAGTTAATGGCTTGTACCCTCGACATTTAACGAGGAATACGATCTTGACGACACAGCTGAACATGGCATCGACCTGGGATGGCGCAGGACTACTGGACGAGGCGGAACGGCATCTGGCAGAAAGACTGCTGGTGAGGGACACAAGGAGTCGCATGTCTTATCGCGCATCTCCAAGTCCCTCACTGCGCCTACTAAGATTGCGAAGTTGAAGATGGCGAGGCAATTCGAGTCGGTGTTTGACTTAGGCATGATGAAAGAAAAAATATAATGGAGATCGAGAACAAAGAGAGGAGAACGGTTGAGCAAGAAGAATAGTTAGCGCGCGCGCTTACTATCCCGCGAAACCAACGTTGCGAGGTTACGAGGTAGCGCTAACCATCTCGCAGCAAACAGCAAGCTTAAGACAAAGATGCTAAACGTGACGTGCGACCAGCTAATGATCGTCCTTATAGTGATGGAACCAAACTATCGTGGCGACGTTGATCAAGATAGTAGGAAGAGTCGAAATGGCCTCTGGTCGCGGCCGGCCCGACGTTGCTAACTTGGTCTCTACATCCGCGCAAGGGGCAAGTGAACGATCATGTCAGAAGGCAAAAGTAAGCGGTCAGGGAGATGGTGGAACTACCCGTCGCTGCGGCGGTCCATGTCCGTCGGTGGCCCCGCATGATACTCTTTCTCGGTGTAGCGCCGGGTAGCCGAAAACATTCCTTTGGGAGCGACTTTGCCAGCCTACTTAATCTCCTTTTAGTTCGCAGCACAGAGTTTCCGAGCCTTGGCTTCCTAGACCCTATATAGCTTGCATGTGGTATTTGTCAAAAGACACAGTATTGCATCTTGCGTCGACCCACTGCGAGTGGTGCTCAGTGATAGACAAGACCTCGGGTTGCGAATCCCACGCTTAAGTAAGGTTCTGCAGAAAAGCCGTAGTGTTCGCATCTGGTCCCCGTCCCTTTTGGCTGTCGAAAGGATCGAATCGAGGAATGTTTTGAAGTGGCGAATCAGACCGCTACGAAAGTCACGATGCGCCTTCTGATCAAGGACCACCGCCGTCAGCAGTTCGCACGCAGTCGTGGCTTCCTCCGTATAGTTATTAGGGCGAGGCGAGTTGCGCTCGTAGCTGCCGCTAATCCGCTGGCGCTTCCCTTCACGACCGGAAATGAACTATAGGGAAAGGGACGCTTTTCGATGCGGATAGGAAGATCACGCATTGCGGCCTTGAAATGAAGGGCTAGGGGATTGAGAGCAGTTGCGCCGTGTGTTCTTCCAACAACCGATCTTTTCTAATGGGCACGGTTCCAATGCGAGGGTGCCGTCGATGCGCATACCATCGTCCCTTAGTCGGCCTCAGCCCGTTCTTGCGAGACAAACAGCGGCTCAGTGCCGTGACGACGAGTGTTGGGGAGGAGCCGTGTAAGGTTGAGGTGGTGAGGTGGAGGCAAGGTAAAGAGAGGGAGGCGGATGCGGATCGAGGGTGATGTCTTGTTACAATTCGATCGAATGTTTGGCTTCCATAGAATTGATATGCGATGGCGTAGGCGAGTGCTTAGTGGTATTTTGGGGCACGACCTCTAGCTTGGGATAGTGCCTGCAGATAGCCTCAATAATCACAATGTCAGTGTGGACGCGCTAGCCAGGGCTCATCGCGGCTCGTTTGGTCCTCAAACCGACTGATGACAACGCCCAGATCAGAGTGGAGTCGCTCAGGAACAAGAGCATCATTTCCCTAGGCCAAGGTGTCGAGCGAGCAACCGTAGTGTTTCTTCTCCTCTTCGCTTCGCCCGTAGCCCTCCTTCAAGCCTGATTCTGCTGCACTGGGCGCTGATTGCCGAAGATTGTGCACGATGTTGAGCTGTCCAGACTTCAGTGAGCCTGCCAGGACTTCGTGTGGTGTTGGGAGAAGACCAACAAGATTGTCTAGTGCTATTCATTGTGTTGGCGTGCGGTCCACTCCGACTCGACTTTGGTTTAGTGTCATACAGGTTGTCCCAACGGTAGATCACATCCTTGACATAGCTTTTGCCAATCAAGAGGCCTGAATATCGTCAACATAGGTTCGTGATGTGCCCATGAAGCAACATAGGTGCTCCTCAGCGATCGGTGACACCTATCGCATTGTGAGAAAAGCGACTGGCTCCCTGCACTCCATGTGCCGTTCATTACGTCTGCATCTTCGACGGGTCACAAGGTGTTGCAAATATTCATGTGCCATTGATAAAACCGTACCAATAAGATAATAGCCTGTATATCTTCGACGTAACGAATAAGAAAAAGCCAATTCTGGAGAATAAGTGGAGGAAAGACAGGCTCCCGTATGGGACATGAACTATTGCAACACCTGGTGGGGGAACTTCAACTTATGACACACTGCAATACGACACGCTCAAACAGCGCCGCTGTCTCTGGCTTGAAGACCACGTCGCACACAAACGCCCACAGGACGTCAATGTCACCACTCAGATCGCGCCAAGCGAGACAACAGATCTCCAGGCCGTTGACTCCGTGAAGGAAGTAGGAGCACACGTTGTCGCTGACGATAGAGTCGCGGTCTTCGAAGACAAGGTAGCATGATGCTTCTTGCCGGTTGCTGAAGATCATTCGTCGCTGTCAATCACGATGGAGCCGGGTCTTCGAAAACGAGGTAGCATGGTGCTTCCTGCCGGGCTTTGCTGAAGGTCATGCGGAGGGAGTACTCGGGACCGCCATACGAGACGAGCGTGCGGACGTACAGCGTGTGTACGGTGAGGCTGCGAACGGAGCCAACCGTAGTCATAATCAGCTCGTTGTAATGCAGTCCTAGACTGTAAAGCATTAGAAGTGAAGCGGAGGACGCAAGGGATAGATAACAACTTGCCCTCTTTTAGCAGATTCCATCAGCGTCAGGTCTACTTCCTGTTAGCCTTTTGGTCATGCACACCTCAGGACCTTAATGTTAGACAAATCCCACGGCTGCGCACCTTAAACCCGCTTGGGACCTTCGAAAACGCCTCAGACGATGTCAAAGCCTTGACAGGGCAAGCGACAAACACCCGCTCGTATCGCTCGACGCGACCAGCGCCCTCTTTAGCATGAACTTCTTGAAACCTGAGATCTCTTCTTCTGCCCACTCATCGAACGGCCGATCCTGCTCGTCTGACTCGATTGCTGCGACCTGTTGGGCTAGTGCATCTCTGATCTTGATGGTTAGCCGATAACGTATACGCCGCAATCGGACAAGTTGTTCTGGGTAAGAATCTAGCCGCCTTTCGGATAGACGCCATTTTCCTTGATGACTGCTTCCAGTCCACCGTCTTCCGGCTTCCAAATCCATGGTTGGCCAAGATGTTGAGTGTGCTGATAGAGCTCTATCATTTTGCAGATCTCAAGCTCGAGGCTGTCGTCGTCGTCCTCTTTTCCGCGCTTGTATAGCATGTGCATCATTGCCTTGATGTTGATTGTCTTACCGTTGCCGGGTGGACCATGGGCGTCAGGATCTAACGCTTTTGGAGCGGACGGACATGAGTTCATGCCTTGTCGATTTGTATCTTGAATGGATGATCTTCTCACCAGTCGAGCGGCCGTCGGTGCGGAACTGAAGCTCCTTGTCGAGAGCGACGCTGAAGCAAATGCGAATGCCCTTCTCTTTTACAAAGGAGCAAGCCGTGTAGCTGTGCACGGTTCAACGGTATCCAACGCAAATCTGCAGTGAAACGTCTTCTCGTCTTTGTCAGCAGGTAGAGTGTCAAGTGCCGCGTCTTCTCCACCCTCCTCTGTGCATGAAGCTGCGGTCGGCGTCGGCGTGTAGTCCATGATGGACAGTGGGGTCAGCGGCCAGGTAGGCCGTGCAGAAGAGGCGAGAAAAGCGGGCGTACGTCGTTTGCTGGCTCTGCGCCGTATCCAGTTATGGCGCTCACGAGTTGCGAGAAGATGCCCGACATTGATGAGTTGCAGGGCGGGGCGGGCGAAGTGTCATGGTTTTCGAGCGGATGTCAGCTTCCTTCAACCTCCGAAACTGACGAGCATGTTATCCGCCGACTATATCGGATACCGCCCTTTGTGACTCCATAGACGATGTCTCTCTGTATTTTCCTGCAACCGTGTTAGTTACGTTTCAACGCGGAATGACATCAAACGCACATGTACCGCTCCGGTCCTTTTCCTGCGATTCTCTGCTTCCCTTGCCAAGTCCCAAGCCCATCTGTTTCGCACGGCTTTGACTCAGAGAGGGTGAGGCGGTTGCGCTTGAAGCATGTGTCCGTGCATATCCTCTCCCGCTGTCGAGTCTCCTGCTCGGCGGCAGGAAGTGGCGCCACTTCAGGCTCACTCCAGGTACCACTCCTAGGGTCTTTCACGCCATCTTCGAGAGGAGTAGCTTTCGCACAGCCCACTGAAGCGTAAGAGTGTCCTTGCACCCCAGCGGTAGCCTCCAAGCCAGCATTCGAGTCCGTTGTCGTGTTTCATCTCGCGGTGGCGGCATCAACGGCAAAGATGCGGTCGGGGTTCTTCGCTCCTCGAATTCGTGGTTTGTACGCATTTCGGGCGCGAGGATCGGTAAGGGTTCGACGATGCAGCCAATAGGCTATCGAAAATCTCCGCGGCCGCCGCTAGCGCACCAAAGCACCTGCTCGGCGACATAGGCCCAATTCTCCCCTAGGGTGTCCGTTTTACATTTCGTGCCGTGGGCGTAGCGGGCGTGTCGCATGCTGCGGTCGACCCGCGGAGACATTGTTCTGCAATCACGGGCAATGTGTGCCCGGGCTGCGACACGGCCACCTCGGCAACGAAGGGAGGAAGCTTGGTGCGGGCGCGGTCGTGGGAGATGCAACTGACTGCTTCTGCTGCCGGTGCTGTGAGGGGGACGGCGACGGTGCTGTGCTGGCGTTGCGACTGCGACTGCTTGCTCATTGCGGCATCGCCACGGTGTCGCGATGCGACGTGCAATGAGTGGTGGCAGTGGAGTCGTAGAGTGGAGAGGGAGACGGTAGATGTTGATGGCCACGGTCGTGGTCATGGCGTGCGCTGATTGGTCGAATGCACGTGGCAGTGCCATGTGCTGAACTTTGTTTCGGCAGTCGCATAAACTTGCCTTTCCTCCATAAGCAACTCACAAGCGCCATCTGAAGGCAATCTGAAGGCAATCTGTACGCATTTCCAAAACCAGTCTATGAGCGTGTCCAAAAGCAGTCTATGAGCGAACAAAGAGAAAACCGCCGCAACTCCGTCCATCAAGTCCTGTCACCCTTCCACCCTCTTCTCCAATTCACCTGCATCTCCGTATCAGTTCTGATCACCGCCGCCATCTCCGCCGGATCCTTCCTTGCCATGTCTTTTGGCGGACCCGTTCTTCTCCCGCTCCTTCCCCAGCTCCTTCTCCAGCTCCACGATTCTCTGCTCTTGACGTACGAGTCTCTGGTCTTGACCTACTATTACCTCTGTGACCTGGGTCCAGCAGGCGTCGTGCACCGTCATGCGGTCCATCAAGCTTGTCATCATATCCGTCTGAAGATCTTCCGGGACCGCCTCGCCGCGATCGAGATGGCGGTGCAAACGTTCTTTTGTTACCCCCGCGTATTTCAAGTGGTGTAGTTGCAGTTCAACAATCTGAGCACCAGCAACTTGTACACGGGCAGACGTGTCATGCCCGTATATCGCGCGATCTGGTGTGTCCTGTCGGGTACTGCCAGACGGTGATAGAGTGAAAAACGTTTGACCTGGGCGGTTGAGCAGCGGCGGCGGCTGCATCTCGATGCGATCATGTTTGTGATCGTACCGTATGGGGGGACGATCACTGCGCTCCGTCGGAGCAACGGGTGGTGGTGCTGGCTGGATGGCTTGCTCCGGCTGCGTTGGAGCAACGCGTCCCTTCCCTTTATCCCCGCGGCTGTGTTCTGGTACGACACTGCTAGAAGATGTTGCCATGGTCGTAGACGGCCCTGGTGACTGGTGACGCTGCGCTGTTGTTGAGTAGTGTTCCGGCTCCGGGTTCTGAGGATAGGCACCTGCCATTTTTAGTTCGATATCATCCAGCGGGGCTGATGCTGAGCTACCACCCAATTCGAAGCCATGAGAATCTTCGTCGGCATCGGGCGACGAACTCCAGACATTCTCGTCGTGTCCAGCACCTTGCTCGGCGTAATTCAAACGTAGCTCGATGTCGTCCGTGTTCGATGGAGGCGGTGAAATGCCGTCGTCGGCACGGGCCGATGAAGAGAGCTTCGGATATTCTACACCACTGCCAGATGCTGGGTTGAAATCATCTGCGTTGTCGTCGCTTGGTCCGCCGGCTGTTGCTGGTGCATCAGGCAAGGTTCCTAGGTCGGCAGATTGAGGTTCGACGACGGTAGGTGCAGCCGGAAAGTACCCCAAAGGGGCCCATCCAGACGGCAACCGGGCTGTTGCCGTCTCACGGGGCACCACACCGCTAGCGATGCCCCGTCGTTGGGGCGAGAGCCTTGATAAGGTCAGTTTCAAACAGGTTTGGGGCACAACAAGGACATACGAAGCATTTTGACTGGCAGATCGAGGGCTGACCACGCTAGGTGCAGGTCGAAGATGCTGTGGATCGGCCGTCTCACGGGGCGTTTCACCGCTAGCGATGCCCCGTCGTTGGGGCGAGAGCCTTGATAAGGTCAGTTTCAAACAGGTTTGGGGCACAACAAGGACATACGAAGCATTTTGACTGGTAGATCGAGGGCTGACCACGCTAGGTGCAGGTCGAAGATGCTGTGGATCGGCCGTCTCACGGGGCGTTTCACCGCTAGAGATGCTCCGTCGCTGGGGCGAGAGCCTTGATAAGGTCAGTTTCAAGCAGCTTGGGGGCACAAGAAGGACTTACGGAGCATTTTCACTATCTTCTGAGTCGGACGGTTCCCATGAAGAAGCATCATCACCCTCATCCTCGTCAGGGGCGTCTATATGTTTGACACCATTGGCGTGCAAATAACAGCGTGTGAACTTTCCCCCGTGGCCGTGGCGAGTCCGATCGGCTTTTTTTCTGCATCGTGGGCCCTTTTGTGTCGCTGCGTAGCAGTCTTCTCGTTCCGACATGATGTTTTCGAGTGGTTGATTTGACTGCCAGTGGCGGGGAACAGTGTTCAAAAGCATGGCGGGAAGGCCATTTGATATAGGCCGCAGTCATGAGTTTGCTATACCCTACCTTAGAACAATCCATTTACAGTGTCGCATGATTGCGCAATGCCCAGTGAATGCTCGCTTGAGGGACGCAAGCTCTGGTCCGCAGTAGAAGATTCCTTTCACGGCGTCACACACTGCGTCACATGATTGCACGGTGTCCGGTGAATGCTTGCTTAAGCTGCCTTACTTCCTTGCGAAAAAAACACAATAGAGGCTACACAATCACGCAAAGGACTCCGCACGCGCGGATTGCTCGAGCATTTGCGCATGATCAAACACCTTCCATCCAGAACAAAGGGAACATCTTTCCAAAGACGTCTACACGAGGTTTCGAAGATTCAAAAAGTGCCGATAAACGCGGTTGTGGCTGAAAATACTGAATGCGCTTGTCCATTTCCAATCCGTGACGATGGTCGTCGAAGTTGCGACCACCAGCCTCGTTCTGTCGCTTGCCTCGCGTTTCCGCGTGTGTTCATGCTTGCGCATGTTTGTAACACGCAGCTTGCCGATCAAAGTCATGATTGACAGCAACCTCATTGTTACAATGAGCTTGCACGCGGCGCACTCCCATCCGTAATCAGTGCTCGAGTATAGCGCCGGAGCTTTGGTGGTGTGGTACTGCGCGGTCTAAAATATCGAAGGAGTACCGATTGATTGCGCAATGAGGCTTTGGACACGATTGTCCCCACAAAAGTGATGTCCAAGAGCTTGTTCTTGAGAGTAGTGCAGTACTGCCCAGTCAGGTAAGATTCTCACATCCATCCAGACCACCGAGAGAAGGCGCGCTGTGTGGCAAAGTGACTTTTGTGCGGGTCTTGAATTGGGTCGAGGTATCTGCTGAGGAGAGATGCCCACGGCTCAAGTCCTCAAAGTGTGGCAGATGTCAAACCCGTTAAAGACTTCGCACTCGCACGACATCCGGACGTCGGTCAATTTGTTCGTCACGAGATCTCTCAGTCTCTCACTGTGCTTGACGACCAGGCTACTGATGATCGCGTCCATCCTGTTGCTCGACCGCATCATCCGTTCATCCCCGATCGAGATAATGTCGACAACAGTGCGCGGCGTGCCTTGACGGTCAGGTACGCCTCGTCCATATTGCTGGTACTCTCGGGCGAGACTTGGCTGAATTCTTTGGAGACCATGTCCGCCTTAATACTGGCCAATGTGAAGGTCTCCGTTGCTGTCTGCTTGGGGAGGCTAACGAATTTGTGACCGTATCGTGGAAGGGTGCCGGTAAGCTTGGCTGCAGCGTTGATCCCATTCATAACGAAGGCGGGGTGGAGAAGGCAGACGAGTTTTTGGCCACGATCTAGACATCCCGGCGTAGAAGCTCACATTCATGTCCGCCCCATCGTACCGCTTCAGGCAAGGGTCAAGGGGCCTGATCTGCTCGCCAACCACGGCCAAAGCTTTGTTCAGCATGAAACGGACTCCTTGACACTGGTCGATCGCATCTCCTCGAAGATTGTCATCTACTCAGTGTGGACGTTGTGCTATGGGTATATGCTCACTGCCGCCAGATTACGGAGTTTTCGGCTCTTTATTCAAGTAGCTCGCCCTGAGTAACATGCCTTGGGTGGTTATGATCGGTTGGTCAATGCTAACCCCATCGCCAAATCGCTGATCCTGTTGTTGCGAGACACTATGAAGGCCATCTTGTCCTCGTTGGCCGCGTCCAGCTCGTCAAACGTTCTTCTTGCTGTGGAAACGGGCGGTTTGGTGCCAGTGGCGACGGGAAGTGGGCGGGAGAAGAGCGACGTGGTCATCTTCCCGGAGTTGGAGTGAAGCTGAGGTCATTTGCTTCGCTTGATAGTCACCTCGGAGAATTTGCCGCTCACCTCGCCATCTCTCATGGTGCTAACACGGTCGCGAGCATCTGCGCTGAAGTCATATCAGTCACCGACACCATCGTCGACCCGGTACATGCGCGAGGACGTCCGGTTGTGGCGGGGGGAATTCCTCATGGTCGTATTCTGGTCGCCAGGGCTTTGGCCATCTTCTTGAGCGCGTCATTGCCCGAGAACTGCTCCATACAAGTAGGTGTAGGCGTTTGAGTGATTGATGACGGCAGCAGAGACAGACTCAACGCTCTTCTCGAATGTGTTGAGGTCGCCTGATATCTGGAGTTTCATGGGGATACTCGCAGAGTTGTAGATGGGCCTTTATCCATGCAGCCAACAGAGGTATGTTAAGTCGTTGATCGACCTTCTTGGCTGCTTCCCAGCCGAATGGAAGGGACGCTGTACGGCGGTAAGCGTGAGCGACGACCGATGGTACCATCCAGGAACGCAGCAATGGGACATGTCGTGTTTGCAAACTTTGCTTGGGAGAAGAAATTCTTGCGCAGATGCGAAAGAGATAACACGCGTCGTGATGTTTATGATGAGAGGATTTGCATATGAACAGGTCGTCGACCTATGGCAATCGAACTGTTGGAGGATGGGTTGATCGACGAACTCATAAGTCAGTGTAGCAGCTGAGACTCAAAATGATGGCATGGATTGGTCGGAGCGTTGGAGGAGTCCACTGGTGGAAGCAGTACTATACCGTATCTCCAGGCCATTTTGGACACACAAAGGCTGTAGACAAAGAATGCTCCAATTGAAACTTGCTACTTCACACATAAGACGACTATGCTTCGGAATCTTGAGCAGCTTAATTGCAAGATCCTCCGACATGTCAGACTCCAAGTTTAATATACCATCATATTTTTCGGCTTGGAATACTGCTCTGGCGTCGGAATACTGCTCTGGCGTCGGAATACTGCTCTGGCGTCGGAGGACTATCGATGAGCTATGCGGAGTAGTTGCTAGCAAGCGGCTGGCTATCATGATATAAGTAAGCCCACTCACATCAAGCAGTAAGAGAGTTCTAGCATCCCCGTCAACGCACGCTTTTCAATACCTGAACAAGATCTCAAACAACAGTTATCTGTTTGGACGGCGTCACACTCGAATGGCATCCAAAGGCGAGAGAGGACATGGAGAACGACTTCGTCCTGAATATTCAGTGCGACCCCATTCATCTAGAGTCCGCAATAACAAACGTTGAATGGATCGCGCAAGAACAGGCCTTGAGGCTACAGTACCGTAAGGTAGTCATCCTGTATGTGCATTATATCTCTTTCTTACCTCTACCCCTACTGAGATTTCCGCCACTAAATCCATTAATCGCAGAATCCAGCCTCACACGAAGACTCGAAACGTCACAGAGCTGGTTCAAGACGGAGGACCAGCGTTTATCGACGACGAAAATCCATCACAGTGTCATTCTCTCAACGCAACGACCCGCCATCATCCACCTCTGAGCGAAGGGAACACATATACTTCGCGTTCACAAAACAAGGCGCTGGTATCAAAACTATAGATGCTCCGGTACTGAATATCAATCAGGAAGTATGATAAGGATCGTTCTTGGGGCGTTCTGGGCACACGTTCCGAAGAGTTGCAGAGCGATCCATCTAGCGATAGACCAGGTGGCGAGCTGAGTAGATAATGCGCGGGCTGGTTCGTTATGTCACGTAGAGCCGCTCTCCGTTTCAATGGTCCTAGTATTGCTCGTTTCCAAGACGTCGGCCCAGTCGTGCTACGAAAACTTGCCGAGTGCTAGGCGATTGATCATAGCGGGCGTCATTGCCGGGGATGTGGTTGCGGGGTGAAGAGCTGGGTACGATCTCTTCATAGGTTGACCGCACTTTATCTGCAACATAACGAACCCA
>Ga0210040_10009140_pt1 | contig 11582 bp, 5 predicted proteins | sample CryGeyCG12114_NA_FD_185462 | JGI IMG/M metagenome (GOLD analysis project Ga0210040, IMG submission 185462) | Groundwater microbial communities from aquifer - Crystal Geyser CG19_WC_8/21/14_NA (SPAdes) (version 2) | ecosystem: Environmental > Aquatic > Deep subsurface > Groundwater | place: USA... | reverse complement strand
GGTGGCGGTGGTGGTGGCGGTGGCGGTGGCGGTGGTGGTGGCGGCGATTTCAACGTCTCCCCAAATAGTAAAATCCCTCCCCAATTTAAACAAATAACCTGAATTTTAGTAACTGCCCAAATTAAAAGTTTCATATTAGAGCGTATCAGAAATCCTCGCCATGCTGCTTGAATCACAATTGCTGCCCGATAGTAGACTATAGCCTCTCTTTCTTCTTTCCTGAAAATTAAATTGCTCACTTTAAAAATATAAAAGCAATTTGACTTGGTCGAATCAGAAAAACTGCATATTTACTTCAATCTCAAATAATCTTTGTAGTTGATGCCCCTGATTGTTTGAAAAAATGACTGACAAGGAATTTCCACTTCAAATTCCACTACTGTGTTTGTAGACATATTTTGGGAACGTTTTGATTCCAGTAAAACCACTATGTACTACAACAGTGAAGTTGGTTGTTGCTTGTTTGGACACCAAGAGTTTATACAGGTAGAGGTTTGTAAAATCAAATATAGACATGAAACTACCAAGGAAACAAAACTTGTCAGTGCTTCACTCCAGCCTTAAAAGTCTTGCTAGAATAATGTGCAAGACATAACATGACACAAAAAAAAGGATAGGTACAACTTCGCCAGACCAGAGATATAGGAATATATGATAAAATTGTAAGCCAAAGGCGTCTCAATTGCTATGATAAATGATTCTAAATTACTTAAACTGTAGAATTTGATAAACGAGTTGTGTCAATTCTGAACTTTCATTTGCTACAAAAAAATTCCAGCGTGTATGTTAAAAATTTTTTTTCAGTGTTTTATATTGTGTAACCAACCAGTAATATGTGGATAATATTATACACATGAATTCTGCTTTTATGGATTAAAAAGAGAATTTTTTTGGTGATTCGGTTGTAAAAGGAATAACTATGACTTTCAAAGCCCTATGAAAGTTTATCCTTTTCCCGTCGAAGGTTTTCTAAAAATCGAGAAAGGATTCGATTTTATTCTTTCTTTTTATTTTATTGTTTATATATTATAGAACTTGATTAATTTCACTAAAAAAATTAAAATTTCTAAGGAACATCTTGTCAAATCCACGAGATTTAAGGAGTGGGTGTCAAGGACTAGCAGAATCCGCTCTATTTGGACTCGTCCGAAACGAATCCGTTGCAATTACTAATATTAAAAAAACTACGTTCTCTAATAAAGATAATATTTTACAAAAATAATTTTTAGCAGTTTTGAATCGTTTAATGTCATCCACGTGAGAAGTCTTATGTTCAGAATTACATTTCATGTTTAATGCCCGGGTTTCTACCAATGTTGTGCCGGGTGTGCTCTCGGCCCCTCTCGGCCCTGATTTACATCCTTTCAGATTGTGTTTTACTCCCGCATTTGCGGTATGAATTTTTTACAAGAAGGCGACTGTTATTCGAAAATTCAAAAAAATGTATCTCACATTATTTTCCGACTTTTTTGAACCTGCACACACGTTACGTTCATTTCAAATCAAAGAAAGTGGAAGGCAAGTTTCTCTTGGAGGAAATCTAGTCGTGGTCGTGAGGTTTCAATAGACTGGAAATGAAGAAAGTTTGATACAGTGAGTACTCCACGCGGGATTTTGCAAGATCTGAAAACCACGTTTTGTCATTTACATAACAATAAATTCAATAAAACTTTAACGTTAGTACCAACTTTCTATGTTAAGGTGAAAACATAGAAGTAGATTACTATAAAACACATTATAATTTTGTCGTCACAAAGTCCAAAAAATCTGTATACTAGTAACTGTTTGTTTTTTCCTATTGTGGACTGTGAAGTGCAAGTTTATTGTTCGACTATCAGTGTGCGAACGATGAAGTAGAATATCGTCTGATTCTGGACGGAACCAAAAGTTTACAGATCTATATGTTTTATATGTATCTGTATAGTTTATATTTTTTAAACATCATTATTCCGATAACGTCCCCTTTAAAATTTTGCGAAATCTATTGCAATAATTATTATATAACGATTAAATACATGACATAAAGAAACAGCGGACGATCCATCAACCGTGCCTTTCAATACACCTGTTAAAATAGAGATGGAAGAAAATAATTTCAATGTGTACGTTGGATCACATCTAGGTGTTTTAAAAGGTGAAAGTCATTCTGAAAGATAAGATTTTCGGTCCGGTTTTAGAAGTTGTGACACCTGAAAAATTTCTAAGTTTTTTTAAACACCATGTTAACTGACATCGCAACCTAAACTAAACATACGGTGTTTGAAAAAGTTTTTCAGGTGTCCCAACTTCTTAAACCGAATCAGATTTTCAACGTAGATTCTCACAATCGGAGTCGGAGTTTCTAATAATAACTGTAATATTAAAAACAACTTTTTCAAAAAAATTTGAAAAAAAAATGTTGGGAGTCTTGAAACATGAAAAGTCACAACATAGTGGTGGTAATGGGCTGACTTTTTCAATCAGTATGCGGTTCCAATGGGACTTAAAAATTTCAAAGTTTTTAGTCTCCAAGAGCATCGTGTTTTCAACGAGAAAGGTAGCCGAGTTAACAGAGGGAGGTTGTTTCTATAGAAACGTTGATCCCAATCATGAATTATGAATCATGTTATGATATAGGCTCAATTTATAAGTAATGTGGCAGCCTCTCACATCAAGGGGAAAAGGGTCACCCAAGCCTATACGTTTGGGTCGGGTCGGGATAACACGAACTTGTGTCTACATGTGAAGTAATGAAAGTTATATTTCTTGCAGGGGTATGCTTCGGATCAGAAACACCAATCTTGAAAAATTTTCGAAACAAGGATGAGAAATTCAAGTATGAAGAGGCGCCTGACATTGTTCGACTTCGATGGATGGATGAAGATGAAAAAGAAATTCTTGTTGGTTTCAAAAACCAAGGACTTATGGTTTATAATACTAAGTTACAAATGTTCACTCAACATGACACTCTTGACATTGGAAACGGACCACTTGTCGACTTTTCCAGACATGACAAGTAAGAAAGCTATTCTTTTCTGTTCTGCAGAATGTGCACAAAACTTGATCAGTCATCAATCTCACAATGGCGATGGAGGTATTTGAGTTGGGTGTTGAATTTAACTTTGAAAGTTTAGTTTTGATTTAATAATTTTACATGTGTCGAAGTCAATACACAGTACTGCTTTTCCCTTATTTACACGACTAATAAACTCATTTTAATAATAGTAATAATGAAATATAATATATAAGTAGCATATACAAATAAATAAATAAATGAATGAGAAGGAGAATAAAATTAGTATATTTTACTGTCCGTACAGTCAGAATTTCTAACGTTTTAGAAGCCAAAAATTGATCTTACAACTTAACGTAGCTACTGAGAGATTTTATCTTTCAAATTGAAAATGCGACACTAAAAGTGCTTGTCAGGATTTATTATTTAGATCATATTTCAGTCAATCACATCACATCGGCATCTTTGCTTACGTTATTGCCAGTGAACACTTTGATTTTATAATTTTAGAGGAGCTATATTCGCCTTGGAGAGTGGAAAAATATCCCTATACAGCTTCCTAGAAGGAAATTCCCTTTTAGACATTCAGACTGGACTTCATCTTTCGAAGATTGCCTCATCAGGTGTTGACAAAAATATATTTGCGACCGGAGGGAAAGAAAATGATTTGAAAATTTGGAATTTGGAGTCAGAAAAGCCGTCTGTGCCTGTTTTTATAGCTAAAAATATTCGTCATGATTTCCTTGAGCTTCGTGTTCCTGTTTGGATTCAAGATTTGGTTTTCATGCCTCAAACATCTGATATTGTTGCAACTTGTTCGAGATATGGACACGTTCGCTTGTACGATGCTAAAGCAAATCGTAAAAATAGGCCTGTTGTTGATATAAAGTTTATGGATGAGTCCTGTATGTCTATTTCGGCTACAAAAAATGACAAGTGTGTTCCAAATGATGTTACATATGACGTTTAAAATAACGTGTCACTTTATGATTTGATGTTAACTGTTTTGCCCATTTCATAGGCAATACATTGTGGGGAGCACGAAGGGGAAAATGGCGCTATTCGATTTAAGGCAATATGGTTCTGGAAAACTCGTGCGCATGTTTAGGGGGCTGTCCGGAAGTGTCAGGAGTATTGACGCTCATCCTGAGTTGCCCTGCTTTGTCTCTTGTGGATTGGATATGCATCTTTACCTCCATCATATTGAACAAGCAAAACCACTAAAAAAGGTTCAATTATCTTATTTTTCTATATTATTTTTTTACTCTTAAAACAATTCGATACTGTCTTTCATAGATATACCTCAAGTCACGTCTAAATTCAGTTCTGATGACAAAAAGTTTCAATCTTGATGGTGCGACCGAAACAAAACTGGAGGTACAACCAAACTGCGATGGTGACGTAATGTGGCATAATATTGAAAATAAAATCCTGGATGTTCCAATCAGTAGTTCATTATCAAAAAAGAAAGCTAAACTTCAGTGATTTGGAAATGGATTGTATGTTGGGCTGTTGGGCTTAGTTTATGCTTTTTATCTATGTAATTAGACCTGAATAAAACCTGCGTAATAAGATCTGAACGTGGTAATTGTTTTTTAGTTGCTGGCAATGAAGTGGCGAGTGGCGTCTAGCCAGGACTTAGTTACCTTGGCAATATTGGTAAAACCAAAATCTTAACCTGCAAAAGCCATATTATAGATAAATGATTTTAGACTTATTAAAGTTGTCTTTAGAGTGTTGGTTTCCCTAGGCATGGGGTGGGCCTAAGTACACGAAAAGGAGGGTGGTATTGGAATTACGTTGGCGAAAAAAAAATTGAGATAAAACAATCATTTTGTAGCGCTTGAAATTCTGCATCGAATGGTTGTTTTAGTTTTCGAAAAAATTTAAGGTTACCCCGGGGGGGGGGGGGGAAATTAAAAATTGAGGGGGAGATAGAGAAACAGCTGATTTTGAAATCGCAATTTGGGGATGAGTGCCAACAATTTCGAGAGTGTAACTAGTACCATTCGAAAGAGGACGGTCCAAAGCATATTTTAAAACTTATTTACAAGTGTTTCACCCCCCATATGGGGGAGTGTTGGGGTTTTGAAAAAGGAGGGATTGCATCAGTTTGAGATGACTTACACATTTTGCCTAAAAAAAAGCGGAGCAGAGCTGTGAAACAAAATTGTGAAAAGTACAAAAAAACCAAATAGTATTACAGTAAAACCTGGATTCGTAAAAACATCCTCTTGCTGAGGTTTGTTCTCATTTCAATTTGCATATCTTAGAAATTGGTTCAACAGTGCTCACCGAGTGTGGTTAAACCAAACGAGCCAAACGGACCACTGACCACAAGCAATGTATATATTCTTTGATCACTGCTCACTGCAGTAATCTATGTAATATGAACATGGAATGATCTTTTCAACAGTGTATTCAAGTTATAAACAGCATTTGGAATCTCACAGGACAATAAACCTCAGCAAGAGGGTATTACGACGAAGCCGGGTTATAAGGAATTATTTATATTAATATTACAAAAAACCAGTAATAATAATTAGGGGTTTTTATCGTTTTCCGGTAGTCTCATCAGCTAGTCTTTCTCTGTTCACGAACTTGCAATCGCAAATTGAATAAATATCAATCAACATCATTTTGATTTTCGCGCCAACAATAATACTACTACAAGTTATTCCAGTAAACTGATCAGATGACCAAAAAATTACCTTAACATTTCAAATTGAAGCATTTAATTACAAAATTAAACCATTTTGGTCACGGTTGGGGTTATTCTAAAACCTGTCTGAAAACTGCGCACACAACTTTTACCCCGTTCCAAACAGAGTGTGTCAACAGAAATTCCAACTTGCGTTTTCAGGTGATTTTAGCTCTAACATGTGGAGCATAGGGCGCTCCCGTTTCTAGTAATTCTAAGACTCCGCCTTCGGCTCCGTAATAACTATAACCAAACCCGCCGACGAAACACGGCTCACAGCTTACGGGATATGGTTTTGTTACATATAATTCAGAAGAGAAGCTTATTAGTTTAGAAGGCGTAGGGAAATAACAAGCAGCTTATAGTCTATATACCGTAGATGGATGGGTCGGTTCCCTGGCTTAAAATAAGGGAAAGAAAACAGATTACGGGCATGATTATGAACTGATAGGGTGCTGAGAACAATCATGTTGATGTAAGCCTCTCTTGACATTTTCACATCTTGTCACCCTCTGTTGCCATGTTTTGTTCAATTATTATTATGCACTTGTCTGTCACTCATTCGTTCAAACTAAGGGGACCCGATTTCAATCTTTGACAGTAAACACATTGAGAATTAAGGTGCTTAAAGTTTGAATAGCTCTTCCTCTCCATGCATAGTTCTGGAATATTACCTTATTCTGCTACAACTTACTTGAATTACATGAAAGGTTTTATGAAATTGTTTGCTGATTGCTGTCAAAAGCAAAACGAAACAGAACAAAATTTTGGTTTGAATTCAAACTAGAAAGATTTTTTTGCTTCACTTATAATTTTGGAGTTGTTATTGCATTTTTCAATTTCAATCAAAACAGCACACTCACACAAATTCACTAAGCGCGAGGGGTGTTTAAAAAGAGATGACAATAATGGCCTGGGCAGCAGAGCATCGCAGTACAAATTACCAATAGTACAATACAATGATATTGTACAGTGGAGAGGGGATGTGAACCCCTTCCCTTCTTTTGTTGTATGTGCACAATGAGCAGCAGTGTGGAGTTGCTTTTTCTCGAAAGGCTAATTGTTGTTCGGGTGTTCATGAGGCTCTTAAACTACTATAACAAAATTGCCGATGAAATGAACAAATAAGTAAGGACACATCGTTTGCTTCGAGTTGCTTATTTGGCTCCTTTTTTGCGATGCTCAGTTTTTTACTAGGGTCACTTGGTCACTATTTACTTAGTTGTCACTATTGTCACTACTACTCAGACCTGAGCTCAGGGGTAAATTTAAAATTGCCATTCGTCAGAAAATTTTTGTATCATTGAAAATTGAAAATTTAATGGTTTTAAATTTTGCTCGTAAGAGTGAGCCTGGTGAAAAGCCAGTGGGCTTGGCTAGTAGATGATTAGCAGCGCTATTTGAATTTCAAACAAATAATTTTGTTGAAATCCAGTTTTTGTGTTTAGTTTTTCTAATAGTTGTTAGTGTTGCAAGCAATAATAATGTGGATTGGCTTAAACTATTCCTTATTGAAAAAAGATATAAACAGAAGAAAAAGGAAAATGCTTGGTTAAAAAAATGCTGCGTTATGAGTAATTTCAATAGTGTTCTTACTCTTACAGAACACTAATAAATACACACATAAACTCAGTCAGTGGCATTGTGCGTGCGTGCGTACCAGAATTACATTTTGGTTGCCTGGCCACACACAAAATACAGAATGAAAGAAAATACATAATATAGTTCATTTCAGAGTAAAAAAAAGTTGCCCCATGTTATTTGGCTATGCCCGACAAATGGTCGATTTATACAAAGTAAATCATTTATTTTAGTAAAATGTTGTGGCAACAATAATTCATTGCTCATTTTCTCAGTTAAAAAAATTATTTGAAAAAATTATTCGTTTACATTTTGTTGACTACGAAACAACCAATGCCAAATAACCAACCGAAAATTTTTTTTTTTCTGAAATGAACTATAGTTTCTCTGCAACTCTGCAGTTTATGGTAGTATTCCCAATGAAAACTTAAACTTACACTAACTTTTTTTTTAAATAAATTTTCATATTTAATTGCTATGGAAAATATATTTAAAAAAAAGTTATTGTTAGTGTTAGTTTTCATTAGGAATACTACCATTAGTTTCCGCCTTCGCAAACATTTACCGCATGTTTTGTCTTTTTTCTATGGATGGGCGATTTTTTTCGATTTTCAATTTTCATATTATACCGGTTTGTCTGTCCGTCTGTCATGTCTGTCGGTACGTCCAAATCATGACTTGACGGATTTAGACTGCATTTACTACAATCTAAAACAACTTTTTTCAATGAAAATTCTTGCACTTATCTTTTAGCTCGTCTGTCGGTCTGTCCAAAATACCTTGGCCGGTTTAGACTGTAATTACTACAATCATAACATAATGGACGCTATTACGTCCGTCCGCCCGTGTGCGCGGAATTTCGTAATTAAAGTAGAATATTTTTAGTCTAAAAGTTATTTGGCAATGCCATTTTATGTATTAGTTACCGTGCTAATAAAATGACCATTTAATCAAAATAGTACACTCAAAGTTATTGAAGTCCATTTTTCTTGAACAACATGTTTGTTTGGGTAGATTTGTTGATTTCCGGGAAATATGCAACTCGGGTTTAAAGAGTTTTTTGTAAAATTTTGCCACTGATTTATGAAGTTTAAATTGTAGATTTTTATTTCGAAGGTGGTTTTGAATTTTTTATGGGTTCAAGCGGATTGAAAGACGCATTTACAGTTTAATCACACCCTTAAAAAAGACTTATCCGTATGTTAAATTAGGATTCCACAACGCTGAACCTCTCGATTTCTAAAATGTGCACAGCTAATTGTTGCATTATGTGAATGAGGAATATTGCATGGGCTCTTTACATTATTTTAAGCAGAAAGCACGGGTGTATGGGAAATGGGGAACTGTACAGTAAGGCGACTATACTTCATTTCAGAAAAAAAATGGAATTTTTTTTTCGGTAGGTTATTTGGCATTGGTTGTTTCGTTGTCAACAAAATGTAAACAAATAAGTTTTTCAAATAATGTTTTTAAACTGAGAAAATGAGCAATGAATTATTGTTGTCACAACATTTTACAGATTTAGTGATTTACTTTGCATAAATCGACCATTTGTCGGGCATAGCCAAATAACATGGGCCAACTTTTTTTTGCTCTGAAATGAACTATAATATTATTTTATTGTAAGGCAGGGGCTTTTTACGTCAACGTTTCTTCTATTCTTTAACAATACCACTTCAGTAACTCATTGTAAAAGTCATTAGGGGTATTCACGAGCACCGGGGTAACGCGGTAACAGGGTAAACGGGTAACTTTTCTCCATTTAAATACATTGCAAAAAGTTACCCTAATACCCTTATACCCCGTTACCCCGGTGCTCGTGAATACCCCTATTAGCTAATTCAAAGATGTTGGTCCAATTATAGAAAATAGACAGGAAATTTGCGACGCTTTAGCTAATGAATTTACCGTCGCAAATGTAAAGACAGGAAACATGGATACGAAAATTAAAGCGTACGAAAAAAATTATGTTTCTCCTAATGCTCCTGTAGAATTGCAACTCAACAATGAACAGGTACATAGAAGCGGCGCTTGTAAGCACAGAAAATACAAGTAGTGGGTTTGGAAATCTGCCTGTAAAATGGTGTAAACCGCTTGTTGAAGTAGTTGCTTGTAAATTGGCAATGCTGCTTAATCTACTAATAACACAGTGCAACTTCCCCTCCTCTCTTAAGTGTGCTAGTCACTCCTTTGTACAAAGGCAAAGGAAGCAATAGCTTCTAGTTATCGACCCATATCAAATATTCCATTAATTGCCAAAATATTTGAAAGGCTGCTGAAACCCAAGCTCCAATATTATTTTGAATCATTATTTATTCCACAACAACATGGTTTCACGAATAAACTCTCGTGCGAGACAGCCATCGCAAATCTCACCCAAAGGATATTTGACACTATTGATAAAAGAAATGGCCAAAAATCTTGGAAAAGCTGATGACTTTCTTTAATCTACCACCAGTATGAGTCGAAATTCTAGATAGCTATCTATCGAACCGCACGTTTTATATTCAGAATAAAGATCTAAAGACTTTAGAGTATCCCGTATTCACCGCGCTGCCGCAAGGTAGCATTCTCTCCTCAATTCTATTTTAAGCGTATATCAACAATGTTTGGAAATTCTACAGGTTCCTTTCGTCCTGTACACGAATGATCTAGTGTTCTATGTATCAGGTCAAAACGCGGAAGAAATAATGAAGGATGCAGAAAGACCTCTACTTTAGCTACATTTATGCTTTTAGGAGCAAGGACTTCAAATAAACTTCGCCAAAACTTAATGTATGCTATTCAGGAAAAGAAAGAATAGATTTAGATGTAAATTTCACTCCATTCAATGCCAGGGTGAAAAACTTGAGTGTGTTTATGCCTTCAAGTACCCAGGTTTGATTCTAGATCACAATTTATCCTTTAAATCTCATGCATCACATGTAGCTAACAAAACTGTCTCAGCTATCTGCAAAATACATACGCTTAAACGGTTTTTACCCATAAGTGCTTTTCAAGTACTAACTAATGCGTTTTTACAGTCCATAGCTGATTTTTCATTAGCAATTTGGGGAGCAGTAGGAGAAATAGAATTAGAAATGGTACAAAACAGGTGAATAAATTGCTGTACAGCTATTTTCATTCCAGACTAGCATATAGGCGTGAACACAAGGCTTAATTATTCTTAACTATTTTTATTCAAAATAAAACTGATAAACCAGAACACTGATTATATTTTTCTTACTGAGGTTTATTGTCTACCAATAACATCAGTCCAAAAACTGATTGACATTGATTTTATGTATGCAATTGAACCTAATATCACGTTCAATCCAACTTAATCTGTGTGCATGTATTCTAGGGCGAAAAAACCGCCCGTCAGTAGGGAAAATATTTACGTGTTAAATTGGGTAAACGAATTTAGTCATTAGGGCTATGTTAGATTAAACAACCATAGAAGTAGATTAATATATAACACTAGAAGACTTGCTTCCTTCATTCATTTCTTGTAGCCACATTTTTTTCAAAGTGTGTCTATGATCCTCATATGTTCAAGTCCAATCAAATATACATAGTTAGATCTGCGATCTTCCTTCGTATTCGCATCCGCCAAAAACTCGGCAGAGATGGCGTGCCACTCTTGCAAAAAATTTACGGAATTTTCTGATACCATAGAAGTAGATTTACTCACCACACAACACAAACTGGCTACACAGATTCTACATGCATTAGATCAGAGGAGCGGGGCTTTGAATTAAGCATTCAAACACAAAGATTAATGTGAAGTAGAAAAAAAGATTCACAACAATGAGAGTAATAGCAATGTTATCGCTAGTAGAGTTAGTGATGTCGAATTGCTGAATACGACTTCAGAAGTGGAGAAAATGCTTTTTAAAATATATATATCGAGTTGCCATGAAGTGACCTCGTAAGCTATTTGTTTGATTAAGCTATGGACGGAGAGACTTTCGATCGCACACACACAAGTATCGTCAAAGTCTACGTCCTTGATGTCATTCAGAATGGGGAGAAAGGCTGGATCCGTGAACAGAGGGAGAAGATTCAGTTCATGTAATATTAAATTGGTTACCTGACACCAGGCAAGTTTTGTAAAGAGCTCTTCTTTTCTCTTTGTGTATCGCATCTCTACATCCCTACTAAATAAACTAACACGCCTTAGATGGTAGGGAATGTTTAGCCAGGGAATACGTCGTAGAACATGTTCTACGGGAAGCACACAAAATATGCATAGCAATGTCTGTGACGTTGGGTATAGCAGCTGTGCAGAAAAGTGCAGAAGACACACTTATTGGTGCAGAGCTGGTG